>Ga0315551_10000642_pt1:0-5000 | contig 27989 bp, 19 predicted proteins | sample SalMarSW160290MG_FD_203678 | JGI IMG/M metagenome (GOLD analysis project Ga0315551, IMG submission 203678) | Salt marsh sediment microbial communities from the Plum Island Ecosystem LTER, Massachusetts, United States - Salt Marsh Sediment SW1602-90 ...
TGTTTTTCTGCATGGCTTTTCAGGAGACCTGGCAGCTGAGGAGAAAGGAGAAGACGGAATCACTGCCCAGGATATTCTGGATTATCTTCCATTTGCATTAAAGCGGTACAGAGATGAGTATGATGAAGTCGTGGCTCATTTTTACAAAAGCCTTTATGTTGTTTAGGTTGATCATGAAAGCTTGTATTTTAGAAAAGCAGTCAAAAATAGAAGAAAGGCCATTAAGACTGGCGAACGTTCCTTCACCTTGTCCAGCTAATGAGGAGATAAGAGTAAAAGTTCAAGCATGCGGAATATGCAGGACGGATATCCATATTGTTGAGGGAGATCTTCCCTTCAAGAAATCTCCTTTGGTTTTGGGACATGAAATAGTCGGAGTGGTCGATAAGACGGGAAAGGGAGTAAAAAACTTCAGACGCGGAGATCCAGTTGGCATTTCCTGGCTTCACAGCACTTGCATGAAATGTAAATACTGTCTTAAAGGAAAGGATAATTACTGTCCGGATTTTCAATGCACGGGTTGGGATGTAGATGGTGGATTTGCAGAATACGTAACTAGCAAGGAAGATTTTGCTCTTTCCCTGAAAGGAATCAACATGGAGCCGGAAGATATGGCCCCGCTCATGTGTCCCGGTATTGCAGGATACTGCGCTCTCAAACTGACGGAGGCAGAGAGAGGAGATAAGCTGGGACTGTTTGGTTTCGGTCCAACGGCTTATTATGTGTTAATGGCAGCAAATTATCTTGGCATCGAAGCTTATGTCAGTATAAGGTCTTCAATCCATAAAAAAGAGGCGAGAAGAAATCGAAAAATAAAAGAACCAGATTTCTTTCTTTTGTTTTTTCCTTTGTTCATCTCTCTCCAGTTACTTTATAAATTTAATTTTCTCTATTACTTCATTCTGAATGGCGCAATTTTCTTGTGTAAAATTTCTTATTTTTGTAATTTACTTCGACCAGTTTATCTTCATTGACGAGTTTTTCAATAACTGCCCAGTCTTTTTCAGCCTTGTTTAAAAGTGTTTTCACCTGATCTTCTCTCATGGGATGTACTGCTGTAATACTTAACAAATCCTCTTCCACATTTCCTGTAAAAGCAAAAGCTTCTCCTTCATATCCTATTAAATATTCTGTAGGAATTGATTTCTCTTTAAAGATCTGAAATGCAATATTAACAATATGTTCAGCTGGAGGTTTGACCCATTTCTCTGCCGGAGGTCTTGTGGGAATAGCAATATAACTTTTGTTTGGTTTTATGCCCGCAATAAAATCAGAAATTTTCCCAATTTGTTCTCCATTATCATTGATACCTTGAACAAGCATGGTTTCTGTTGTCAGTTCTCCCTTAAATCTTCGGGCAAATTCTGTGATGCCATCTAGTATTTTGTCAAGCCTCAAAGATCCATGTGGTCTGTTAATTCTTTTCCAAATATCCTGGCTTAAAGCATCTGTTTTCACAGAAACCCAGTCTGACTTATATAAATTATTCCTGACATCCTTGTCCCACAAAAGTGAAGAATTTGTGATAACCGCAATTTTTATGCCCAGGGTTTTGAGAAGTTCAATTTCTCTGCCAATATTGATATCCAAAGTGGGCTCACCATCAGGAACAAAGGTGAGATATTCAACAGGCTCGCTTCTTTCTTTGGCTTCTTTGATTTTCTTCTTGACAACCTGAAATATTACTTCAGGTTTATAATATTCCTTTCGTTCAACCTGCATGTTCAAGGTTCTTCCAACTTGGCAGTAAACACAGGAATACGTACAGATTTTGGGAGGAATATTGTTTATCCCCAGGCTCTGTCCCAGCCGTCTGGATGGAACAGGGCCAAATGCTATCATTTCAACTTCATTTTTCATGACTGTGTTCCTTCGCCGTGAAAAAAATGGTTTTTATCATATCTGATTTTTTCTTAATTGTTGCTAGAAAATTCGCAGCTTTTTATTTCTTTGCTTTGTAATCTAACCATAGAAATCAAATCATCAAAAGACTCAGAGCCATGATTAACATTCCTAAGATGATTCCCAAAATCACAGAATGGCCATGGCCTGAGCGATGAGCTGTCGGGAGAATCTCATCTACCGATATGTAGACCATGATTCCAGCTACGGATGCTAAAAGGGAGGCGATAAAGGCTTCAGATAAAAATGGCATTAATATCAAGAAGCCGATAATAGCTCCCACTGGTTCTGAAACCCCAGATAAAAAAGAGTAAATGAAGGCTTTATTTCTATTTCCCGTAGCATAAAATATGGGCATAGAGACCGCAATGCCCTCTGGTATATTATGTATAGCTATGGCTGCGGCAATAATCACACCCAGTTTAACATCGCTTAGAGTTGTCGCAAATATGCCCAGTCCTTCAGGAAAATTATGAATCCCTATGACCAGCGCAGTAAAAAATCCCGTTCTCATAAGACTCTCATCTCCTTTTGCTTCCTCAACATCTGGTAGCTCCCTGTGGTGATGAGGATTCTTTGCTTGGGGAATGAAAATATCAATAAGACCGATGAAAATGATTCCAGTGAAGAAGGCTATGACACTCCAGGATTCCCCTACATTTTCGATTGATTTGGGGAGAAGTTCCATGAAAGAGATGTATATCATCACACCGGCTGAAAATCCCAGAGAAAAAGAAAGATAAACTATTTTCGGTTTCCTGATAAAATAGGCAATAGCACTTCCTATGCCAGTAGAAAGACCTGCAAGAGCAGTGAGTAATAAAGGCAGGCCAATATCCCAATGCATTAATCTAACACCCTGTTTATTTTATTTGGGGCATAATCTTATTTGCCATATTAATATAGATCAATTAATAAAACGAAGGAAGTAGGTATTCATTTTGGTTAGCTATCCCCCATGCTGTTCACTTTGACAGGCACAATTTTCATGCCTATAATTTTTCTTACTTTGGCCAATAAGATTCTGCTTCAAAATTATGAATTAAGGAGGAATTATGCATAAGTTTTTTAAATTTAATATTTATACAATTGGATTCTTTTTCATGGTGGCAATTTTCTTAAGCTTCATTAACTGTGCCAAAGAAGAGAATGTGCCACCCGCAGACCTCGTTCTTCTTAACGGAGATATCTATACAGTCGATTCAGATAATCCATGGGCAAAATCCTTAGTTATTACGGATAACACAATCACCGCCGTCTGCAAAAACGATAAAGAGGCAAGAAAATTCATCGGATCAAGATCCCGGAGGATGACATCCTGAACACAGAAGTGGTCTATACCATCATCGACGGCAAGGTCTTTTTTGAGAAGAAATAGATGATCAGACTTCAGTCACCTTTATTCTCCCTGAGATGGCCAAAGTAATTTTATGCTTACCCCAGGAGTTTGAGATATAGATCGACGCTAGATTGGAGACAGTCCCTCTGGGATGAAAGATGGGGCTGTTGTTGGCCTGAAGAGTAACTCCGTCTAAAAGACAGCTCCGATCGATAATCCATTCTTCTTCTGCTTCGTTGTATTTTTCTATAGTATAACTTTCCGCGTTGAACTTAATCCTCACCTTGATTCCCTCAAACAGAGCCTTGTAGCGGGCGTAATTTAAGCTGGATTGAATTTCCCAGACAGCTTTTCGAAGTTTATATTTAGGTGAGAGATTCAGAAAAGAGTGAGAAAGAAGACTGATGACTATGCCCAGAAGGAAAAGAGAAATCAGGGCATCCAGGAGTGAAAATCCTCTCTTGAAGGGATGAAAGAAAAGGCTTTTTCTCGCCATTTAAAATTCCTTCCATTCTGTCGCTCTAAAGGAAGAAAGATAGATGACCGGCTTTTTAGTTTTGGGAGCATTTTGGAGGAGGTCGTCATCTTCCATAAGACGCTGGTCAAAAGTGATTTTTAGGTTGTTGTTCTGAGCGGAGAGATCGGATGTCTGAAGGCTGCCCATGATGTGAACATTTTTCTCCTTGCCTTCCACTGTCAAGCCCTTTCCTGAGGCTGTGAGGGATGCCTGAATTTTTATCTCGTCAGGAGAATTTTCATCGATCACGATTTCCCCTTTTGTTTTGCCCCCTCCCAGTGGATCTTCGCCGGCTGCAAAGATAATCAGTTGTGACTGTGAATCTTTAAGATAGGGCACTCCTTCCTGCCACTTCAGCCCCTGATGGATGAGATGGGAGGCGATTGTCACCTCCTTTGAAGAGACGATCGTCAGGTTGACTCCTCCAAGAATCGAAGGGACTATTTCTTCTTTGACCATATTTATTTCTCCTGTAGGATGGACGATGCCTCCACCGAGAGAATGAATCTCACCATTGACAAAGATGATCCCAAGGGGAATGAAATCGTAATAATGATTTTCTAAGGGAGTTGTAAATATCGTCTCTCCCTTTGATGGGCTGAATTTAAGGACCCAGCAGCCGCTTTCTGTGACAAACGAGACAACCTGAGAATCTCCTTCGATGGCCAGGATCAATTCATCCACATCTCCCTGGACAAAAACACCTCCCAGGCCAAGATCATCCTCGATCAAATAGACTCCCTCGGGCACTGGTTCATCAGTCTCTCCCAATCCGAGGATGACTCGAAGCTTTGCGTCTGAGAGATTCTGGGGAGAGAACATTTTTATTTTCAAGACTTTCATCAACTGAGAGTTCGCATCTTCAGGAAGAAGCTCTTCTTGGGCAAAGGTGATTTGAGAAGGCATAACATTGTCATCAGGGGTTGAGATATCTATGTTGTTTTTTTCCTTAAAATCTTCTCTTTGTTTGGGAGTGAGCTTTTTATCGATAAGGAGTGGAATCTTGGGGAGAGGAATGTTTCCTGCGAGAATTTCCATCTCGCACTCAAGAATCGATTTTCTTCGGGGTGGGAAATTTTTTATCTTTCCTTCAGATTGGATTGATGCCTGATAAGTCACATGGAAATAATCTTCTTTTTCCTCAAATTTTTTCAAAGAGAAAGAAGTCTGACTTTTCCAGCTGAGATTTTCCCAGCTTGAAGAATGGTGGAGGGGAATTTCAGTCCCTAAGAATCTTTCTAT
>Ga0315551_10000642_pt1:10000-27989 | contig 27989 bp, 19 predicted proteins | sample SalMarSW160290MG_FD_203678 | JGI IMG/M metagenome (GOLD analysis project Ga0315551, IMG submission 203678) | Salt marsh sediment microbial communities from the Plum Island Ecosystem LTER, Massachusetts, United States - Salt Marsh Sediment SW1602-90 ...
AAGCGTAACAGCTCACTGGTCAAGTGTTTTTGCGCCGACAATGTAACGGGGCTTAAGCTTGCTACCGAAGCTACGGTTTGTCGGCACCTTCGGGTGCTGGCGAAGGTAGGAGAGCATTCTAATCTGGCTGAAGCCTTGATGCGAGTCAGGGTGGACGGATTAGAAGAGACCCTGCCGGCATGAGTAGCGATAATTCCGGTAGAAACCCGGAACGCCGAAAACCTAAGGTTTCCTGAGGAAGGTCAGTCCGCTCAGGGTTAGTCGGTGCCTAAGCTGAGGCCGAAAGGCGTAGGCGATGGACAGCAGGTCAACATTCCTGCACCACCTGAAAAGCGTTTGTACGATGGGGGGACGCAGGCGGATAGGCATACACACGGTTGGAAATGTGTGGCCGCCAGGTAGAGGGAGCTTCCAGGTAAACCCGGAAGCTCATTAACCTCGAGCACGGCGGGGAAGATTTCCTTCGGGATTTCGAACTTGCTGAATCCATACTGCCAAGAAAAGCCTCTAAGGAGTTTTTCAGGTGACCGTACCGTAAACCGACACAGGTAGGTGAGGTGAGAATCCTAAGGCGCACGTGTGAGCCCTCTTTTAGGAACTCGGCAATTTAACCCCGTAACTTTGGAAGAAGGGGTGCCTCGTTAGTGTTGTACCTTGACTTGCTCAAGGGAAGCACGAGGAGGTCGCAGTGAAATGGCCCAGGCGACTGTTTACTAAAAACACAGGTCTCTGCAAAGTCAAAAAAACGACGTATAGGGACTGACGCCTGCCCGGTGCCGGAAGGTTAAGGGAAGGGGTTACCCCTGATTTAATCAGGGGGAAGCTCTGAACCGAAGCCCCGGTAAACGGCGGCCGTAACTATAACGGTCCTAAGGTAGCGAAATTCCTTGTCGGGTAAGTTCCGACCCGCACGAAAGGCGTAACGACTTGGGCACTGTCTCGAAGAGGGGCACGGCGAAATTGTAGTACCGGTGAAGATGCCGGTTACCTGCCGCTGGACGGAAAGACCCCGGCACCTTAACTGCATCCTAGCATTGAATTTCGGGGTATTATGTGCAGGATAGGTGGGAGACTGTGAAGTCCCGACGTCAGTCGGGATGGAGTCGACGGTGAGATACCACTCTTGATATTCTGAGGTCCTAACCTTCAGCAGTTATCCTGCTGAGGGACAGTGTTAGGTGGGTAGTTTGACTGGGGCGGTCGCCTCCTAAAGAATAACGGAGGCGCCCTAAGGTTTCCTCAGGCTGTTTGGAAATCAGCCGTAGAGTGCAAAGGCATAAGGAAGCTTGACTGTGAGACCAACGAGTCGATCAGGTGGGAAACCAGGGCTTAGTGATCCGGTGGTCCTGTATGGAAGGGCCATCGCTCAACGGATAAAAGGTACGCCGGGGATAACAGGCTAATAGGGCCCAAGAGCTCATATCGACGGCCCTGTTTGGCACCTCGATGTCGGCTCATCGCATCCTGGGGCTGAAGCGGGTCCCAAGGGTTGGGCTGTTCGCCCATTAAAGCGGTACGTGAGCTGGGTTTAGAACGTCGCGAGACAGTTCGGTCCCTATCCACGGTAGGCGCAGGAAATTTGAGGGGATCTGTTCCTAGTACGAAAGGACCGGAACGGACGGACCTCTAGTGTACCAGTTGTCCCGCCAGGGGCATCGCTGGGTAGCTACGTCCGGTCGAGATAACCGCTGAAAGCATATAAGCGGGAAGCTCTCCCCAAGATAAGATTTCCCACCCTTCGGGGCTGAAGGGCCCTCGCAGACTACGAGGTTGATAGGCTGGGTGTGTAAGTCCGGTGACGGATTGAGCTAACCAGTACTAATAGCCCGTGAGACTTGACCATAAAGTTTACCAAGACAAAAAATCCGATTATTAATCCCGGCAACTATGACGAAGGGGAAACACCCGTTCCCATTCCGAACACGGAAGTTAAGCCCTTCAGTGCCGATGGTACTGCTCCGGGCGCGGAGTGGGAGAGTAGGTCGTTGCCGGGTTTTTTTATATTCAGCCCAAAATCATAATTTGAACCTGTATGTGAATTTCAACATGAAGATGTTGTCGCCAGGGGCCGTGAAGAGGTTCCCGAAATCCCTGCTAAATTTAAAATCTCCTGGATTGGAAAAATCGGAGCGATTTTGAGTCCAAACTAAATAAAGTAAAGAACCAGGTCGGTATTCCCAACGTAGCACTATTGTGCCCCGCAGGGATTTATAATTAAAATCGGGATTGCCGAAGGAAAAGGCCTGAGCTGGGTTTTGGCCGTCAGGATCAACAGTATAAATTCCATCCTCGTAGGAAATTGTGGAGTCTCCGTCTCCGAACTCATTAAAATCAAAACTTTTAGCGCGTGCTAATTCTTTAAACCTGTCGTAATCACCCACAGCAATAAAGGGCTGAATATAGGCCTGAAGGCTGAGTTTTGGCGTGAAAATCCAGTTCAAGCGCAGGCTGCAGGATAAGGTTTTTTGATCGATATGAGCAAAGATGTAGCGGTTACCGTAGGTTTCAGTCATGAATTCGTCTTCGATCCGAGTGACCCATTGGGCGACAGTATTATCAGAAGAATATTCGGGGGAAAGAGAAAGGCTTATATTACTCTTCGGTCTCCATAGCAGGGTTGTATAACCTGCCCATTCTTGATCACCGGATTTTCCTGTGAGATAAAATCCGCCGAAATAAAACACCACAGGTTTACGGTCATCGCTGCTCAGTGAAAAATCATACCAGGTGTAAGTCGGGATTAATGTCAGTGGGCCTCCACGAGTGAGAGTGTGGGACCATTGTTTTGCATTAACGCTCATCTGAAAATAGGCACTCCAATAATTGAGAAACTGGAAATTGGAGAAGAGGATCAGGCGCTGCTCACCGATCTTATTCCCTCCAAAATCGTAATTCCGCTGGGTAAAAACGTACAGACTCCAGCTGCGGAGGATTTTCCCAGGATGGAGTGAGCGGTATCCCACCATGACATGGCCGTTGACGATGTCTCCACTCGATTGATAGCCCATATCCGTTGAGTCGAAACCCGGAGAAACGGCTCCCAGGGCCGCGTTGAACATGATGTTTCCCTTCTGCTTGTTTATCAGAAATCGACCTGCCCAACCGCTCAAGGAAGTCGCCTCCTCATCCAATTCCACATGGGTGGCATCTGGTCGTTGATAATAGTGGGGGTAAGAATTCTGGAGATTAAAAATGGCTGTTTGACTTCCTGAAACCCGAGTACCTCCAAGCCAACCTGAGAATACCCAAGTTCTATTTTTATCCATAAAGGTCCACCCATCAAGGGCCAAGCTGAAAGAGTTCCGGCTTAGACTATTCTCCAGGGTTTCCGTTTGTAAATCTCTGACTACACCCGTGGTGATAAAACCCAATCCCTGCATTCCTTGATTAAATTCTTTTTGTGCTCTCAAGACTCCATGATATGTAAAGGGCTCAACCTCTTCAGAAAGACGCTGTCCGCTTAAATCAATCTCGGCATATTCTCTTTCTGTGAGGGCGCTTAATAAGCCAAAATTCCAGTCCTTACCAATTTTTCCCGTTATTTTCGCTGCCAAAAGGATGGTTGACCAATCCGGATATCTGACATAGCCATCTGAATTGACATAACCCTGGGGTGAACGGCCGATTCTCCGGCTGTAAAAAAAACTGGGACTTGACCAATTCACTCCCCAGTGACTGGTGGCCCCTCCGTAGCCAAATGAAAATATGTTGGCCCCCTCGATAAAGAAAGGTCTCTTTTCATCATAGTAGGTCTCGGCTGCACTGAGGTTAATAACCGCCGGATCAACCTCAACCTGGCCGAAATCGGGATTGGCGGTTAGGTCAAGCGTCAAATTGCTTTTTAATCCCACCTTCATATCGAGACCGCCGTTGGCAACAAAGGATCTTCCTGTCTCGAATGGATTGCCTTCTTCTTTAGGACTGAAGGCGGCTTTATTCGCGGTGAAAGGGAGGAGTTCGATTAAGCGGCCGGGATTGATGTCGCTAATCCCAACCAATTTGGCAAAATGAGAGACAAACCCGCTCTCTTCCTTAGGAGCCCATGAAAAAACCACCTCTTCATTCTTGCGCTGGATGACGCGGCGGAAGTTAACGCCCCAGGTATAGTTATCTTTTTTTTTGAAGCGCAATTGATTATAAGGGATGCGGATTTCAACCGTCCAGCCTTGATCATCGATCTGAGCGGCGCTCTCCCACACGCCATCCCATGTGGTATCTCTAAATTCGTCGTTATAGATGGTCCAGTCTATGATAGAACCAGCAGGGGATACGGCAAATTGATATCCGCTGCGTCGATCATAATAAGGGTCTACTGAAAATATAAACCAGTCTGAATCAACAGAATCATCCCTTCGGCTCAGACGACTGACAATTTTATCCGGATTAGAATCAAACATCCGGGCCGCAACATAAATGGCTTCATCATCGAAAGCCACCCAAAAGACAGTCTTTTCTGTCGGGGACTCACCGTCTTTAGGGTCTCTCTGAGTAAAATCACTGTATCCCAGGGTTTGCCAGGAATTTTCTTCTAAAAACCCGTCGATTTTTATTTCTTCTGTAGCCCTGATGGCTTCTACCACTTTTTGCTCCACTTTTTGAGCACTCATCAATAAGAAAGACGATAACACCAGAATAAAGAAGGTGAATAGTCTTGATGTTTTCATATCAGCTCCCTTTTGACATAATTGTGAATTTTTTCATGTAAACTGCCACTGTTCATCCGGAGTTGAAAAATTGAATATAAACATTTCCCATAGAGTAAGACGCGATCCGGATGGAATTGGTTGACGATCGACGGTTGTGAATTTTTTCGAGAAGGCAGCTGTCAGTCTAACACATAAATATTTTGGAAATAAACCGGAGATCGCTAGTAGAGTACAGAAAATTTTAATTCCTTGCTTAGAACAGCTCCATCTTCAGATAGTAGAACATCGACATAAAAATGATTATTGCCAACTTTTACAGGGCTGAGATCAAGCTTGAAGATTGCGCTCCAGACTTTTGACTTCTTGTTCCACGATTCTGCAGATGCCACTCCAGAGACAGGACGAAGAAGATTGTCTTCTCCTTTGACTAAAAATTCTGGTTGAATCTCTTTTTTTCCTTGAGGGAGATAAATCTGCAGAAAAACAGAAGCTTCCTCTCTATTCGAGAATTGATGTGTTACTCTTGGGAAAAACTTGATTTGACCATACTCGAGACTTCCATCTTTGTTTGAAAGCGCAAAGGACTTCGATCGCTTTTCGGAGTTTAAAGTTATCTGTCCCAAAACACAATTTATGAAAGCTCCCTCTTTACTCTTCTTAAAATCAGGAAGAGAAAGCATTGATTCCCAGGTTCCTATTTCGTTTGTTTGAGGGTCGACGAGAGCAAAAACTGCTTGATATTCATTGTGCTTGAAAGCGAGTTCTGGGCCCTTGAAATGAAAGCTCAGATAGTCAATGTTCTTAATAAATTCCATAAAGGAAGAATTTATATTAAAAGGAAGGTTGATCTGTCCCCCAAAGCCCTTTTCTCCACTTCTTTTATCGGTTATCCAGATATGAAGGCTAAATTTCTTCCGAGCATACTCAACAAACTTGTCTCTGAATAACTCCTTTGACGGGAGGGCGATATTCATCCAGGGCTCGTATTTCCCTGATTTTGTCGAAAAGGGAATAAAGTCAGCCTTGAATGGCAATTTCTTAAACAATGATGGATTATAAAAAGCTGTCACGAGGCCTATCTTATTTGTTTCCTCCTTCGTGTAATCTGTGTAGCCTTTTCTAAAGCGCGCCTCAACTCCGCCGCGTTTCACTTTAACATCTATCTTGTGGTATTCATCATCCGCCTCTTTTCTCTGGGGATAGAAACTCAATTGATAATAATATTTTAAATCTGTACTCATTACCTGACGGAAACGGTCAAATTTATCCGCGCCTCTCATATGATCAGCACCGGTTTGTTCAGAAAGCCATCTTAAATTCTGAACCATTCTTTTCTTATCTCCTTCTATAGTCTTGAAGTGAGCCATCTGGCCTTGCCGGTAGTACTCTGCAGAAGAGCCGGAAAAAAGATGCTTTACATATATATCGGAGTCCAATGTATAGAAGGAAATATTTTGAGCATTGGCAAAGCGAATCAACTCTCTTATAACCTCTTCGCCATTCTTGAAGCTTTTTTTCTCGAGTATATTAAAAGGATCAAATACGCGTATATTTTCATATGACAAATCTGGATCGCTATGCCCCAGTTTAGGTTTAGGCATCATGTCTGGGGGAGAAAGGTCGGGAATACCGGAGCTTATAAGAAGGATGGATTTCCTGCCAGGCAGGCTCCTTATCATGTTACACGCAGATAAAAGTCCTGCGATAGTCTTTTCAAATTTCTGTCGTTCTCTATACATGTATTCCAGTCTCGTCATTTTCGTAATATGTTCAATTTGTTCTTTACTTAAAAGCCCGGCTGTTTCTCTTTCACTCTTAGCGGCGGGCTCGAATTCTTCTTCCTCCGGAGGAATTTGGATATCGATTCTTAACCTCCATATATTACCCGAAGCCTTCTCAACAGCATTCCTTATAAAATCCTCATCAGTGGTGAAAGGCTGAAGGATTTCAAACCCGCTTCTCCTGTCAAGCTGGAGTATCATAACTTCATGTCCAAGCTTGACCAGAGAAAAAAGTTGATCAATGATTTCATTACTTGCTAACTTTATTTCTCTTTTCCAGGAATTGATGGCATCAAATATGACGACGAGTTTTTTCTTGTGGGGCGCAGGCGGTTTTTTCTCTTTTTCTTCCTCTACAATCTTCAGTTCTCTTTCTTCAAAGCTTATAAGCTCAAATGAGTTTATGGGAACTTTTTTTCCGTCTTCGTAAATCTCAAAGTCCTCTCGGGTTAAGTCTTTCACAAATTCCCCGTCTTTGGTAACGATGACATCAACTAAAATCAGCCTGACTTCAACTTCGTGCTTTTCGGGGGGAAATAATTTTTGTTGTTCCTCTAATCCATAGAGAAAGCAGAATAGAATTAAAATCAAGATGGAAAACAATGTAATCCCTTTTTTCATTTTTATCCCCCTTTCTGGAATCTCGCTTATAATTTTCATATCTCAAAGACAAATAGAATCCCTTTTTAATCTAAGTTTTTTGCAATAAATATGCCAAGTAGAATTTCCCGGATTAATAGACTTTTCCCTGTCCTAAATTTAAGACACATGTCTGAATTTGGTTGAATTAGGTATCGTGTCCCTAGATTATTGATATCGTTAATAGAGTATGGTCAGTTGTATCTCTCTGCTTGAAACAACCTTTCCCTCAGCTCCAGCCATTTCAATACGGAGACTATTTTCTCCGAGGGCTGCTTGGTCGAAATCTAAAGAAAATATTGCACTCCAGATGTTTGATTTTTTATCCCATGACTCTGCCACAAGCTCTCCTGGAACATGACGGATGGATTTGTCTTCACCTCTAATTATAAATTGGGGCTGAATCTTCCCTTTCCCCTGAGGAAGATAGACCTGCGTAAAGACAGAGGCTTTTTCCTGCTTGAAGAACTGGTTGGTCACTTTTGGATAGAACTTTATTTGGCCGTACTCAAGGCCTCCATCTTCTTTGGAGAGAGAAAAGGATTTCCTTGCCATTTTGGGATTTTGAGTCAAATCCCCCAAAACACAATTTACCACTGCTACCTCATTACTCTTCCTAAAGTCAGGAATAGCAAGGGATGATTCCCAGGCGCCGATTTCATTGGTTTGAGGGTCAACAAGAGCCAAAACTGCTTTATACTCAATATGCTTGAAAGGAAGCTCCGGACCTTTGAAGTGAAAGGTTAGATAGTCAACTTTTTTTACAAAATCCATGAAAGAAGAATTTATGTCAAAGGGAAGTCTGATTTCTCCTCCGAAACTTTTCTCTCCGCTTCTTCTATCGCTTATCCAGATATTAAGGTTAAATACCCTTGGAGCATACTCGGTGAATCTATCTATGAATATATCCTTTGTGGGGAGAGCGATATTCATCCAGGGCTCGTATTTCCCGGCTTTAGTAATAAAGGGAACATACTCTGCTTTAAAAGGCAATTGCTTAAACACAGAAGGGTTATAAAAAGCAGTGACGAGAAGCATTTTATTGGATTCTTCCAGGGAGTAGTCTGTGTATCCTTTTCTAAAACGCGTATCAACACCTTTGCGTTTTACTTTAACTTCTATCTTGTGGTATTCATCATCCGCCTCTTTCCTCTGGGGATAAAAGCTCAATTGGTAATAATAGGTTAAGTCTGTACTCATGACCTGTTGGAATTGATCAAATTTTTTAGCTCCTCTCAATGACTCTGCCCCTGTATCTTCAGATATCCAGGATAAATTCTGGACTTTCCTTATCTTATCCTGCTCCCTGGTCTTGAGATGGTCCGCTTGGTATTGTTGGTAATATTCTGCGGTGGTGCCAGAATAAATATTTTTTACATATATATCAGAGTCCAAGGAATAGAGGGAGATGTTTTGAGCATTAGCAAAGCGGATCAGTTCTTTTATGACTTCTTCTCCATACCTGAAGGTTTTCTTATCCAATATGTTAAACTGATCAAATACGCGTACATTTTGTGTTGATAAATATAATTTATCGTCGTGAACCTTTTCTATCTCTTCACCTTCAATACCAGATCGAATTTCGGGAAGCATGTCCCCTGGAGCAAGGTCTGGGATGCCGGCGCTTATGAGAAGGATGGATTTCCTGCCCGGCAGGTTCCTTAACATATTACACGAGGCCAAGATTCCGCCGATTGTCTTCTCAAATCTCTGTCGTTCCAAATACATGTATTCCAGTCTCGTCATGCCCTGATAGCGTTCAGGTTCTGGGACGAGTTTTACATTCTCTCTTGCTACAGAACCAGTTGGCTTGAAATCTTCTGGTATTGTCTCATCAGGAGGCTCAGCTATTTCATACCCTAATTTCCAAATGTTGCCTGAAGCCTTCTCAACAGCTTTTCTTATGAAATCCTCGCTGGTTGTGAAAGGCTGAAGGATTTCAAGACCCTTTCTCCTGTCAAGCTGAAGTATCATCACTTCATGGCCAAGTTTGATCAGAGAAAAAAGTTGTTCGACGATTTCTTCGCTTTCTATTTTGACTTCTCTTTTCCAGGAATTGACCGCGTCAAATAGTACGGCAAGCTTCCTCTCAGGAAGGTCAGGTCTTTTTTTCTCAGGCTCTTCCTCTAAAATTTTCAGCTCTCTTTCTTCAAAACTTATGAGTTCAAACGAGTTTATGGGAACTTTTTTTCCGTCTTCGTATATCTCAAAATCCTCTTGGGTTAAATCCTTTACAAATTCCCCATCCTTTGTCACGATGACGTCAACTAAAGTCAGCCTGACTTCAACCTCGTGCCTTTCAGGTGGAAATTGCTTTTGTTGTTTTTGAAATCCATAAAGAGAGAGGATTAATATTGATGCCGCTATAAAAATTAATGCAGTCCCCTTCTTCATTTTTTCCTCCCTTTTACAATTTTAGTTATAATATAAATTTCTATCTATTTGTTATTTTAGTTATTTCGCTAATTCATTTGCAATTCTTTATTTCCGTACCGATCAATATTTTTATGTTGATTTATTTATATACTTATCCGTCCGTTTTAAATTCTTATCTGCAAAAAATGTGCCAACAGAATTTCTCCCCAATTAGAAGACTTTTTAGAGGGCTTTTAGCTGTCCTAAAATAACGACATATGTATCCATTTTACAATATTCAGATACATCTCAGAATATTTTGAGATATAAAGTAAGCATCTCATTTAAATATTTCCTCTGATGTGAAAAAACCTAAATCAATCAGGCTGTTTGGAAATCAGCCGCAGAGTGCAAAGGCATAAGGGAGCTTGACTGTGAGACCGACGAGTCGAGCAGGTGGGAAACCAGGTTTTTTTATATGGACTTTTATTGGTTTGGCCTCTTCAGAAAGAGCCATTTATTCCGTTTTTATATGGCTTATCGATGTCGATAGACGTCCCAGCCCATATAGGTACCAAGGGCTTCAGCGACAGCATCAGCTGTTTGTGACAAATTCAATGCCACGTGGTGTTCGAAGCCGTTCAAACAGACAAACTTCAACAAACTCTGAAGATTTGCGATTTTCGCTATCCCGAAACCTCCGTAAGTATCCGGTTTATTATTAGTGAATTTACCTTCGCCCACGTAAGCCTTTACAACGCCCTTCGTGTCCTCGGTTGTGGTTCTGCAGAACGTCATGGGACTGGCCTTTATCCTGCCCTTCACAACACCAAAAGCATTTTCCCGCCCTACTGTACCAGCGATGATTTCGTGATGATACATATGAGATGATTTGAGCATTGTCTTCGGTATATTGCTGCAATGGAACAGCAGGCACTCATCTTTAGAATCACCGCAATTGTTATTCCAGTCCAAAATCGCGCTTGGAGTTCCACTGGCAAGCTGCAGGATGTACATACCGAGCAATCCCGTAATATCAACCTCACACGCAGCGGGTATGAGATTATCGCTCATCATACTCATCAAAGTGCAGGGAGTTATTCCATAAAACTGCTCGAGGCTGGTCCAGCATTGAATGGCAGTACCGTTTAATTTGTTTTCAGCCACCCACTCATCAATGACAGATCCTAACTTGGCCATCTTCGCCAAGGCTTCGGCCGGTACGGCATCAGTGTTAGTATATTTCTTTATTGTAACCAACTTGTTCTTTACTGTTTTGTCGCCATCCTCAAGTTTCGAGGCCCTGCCAATAATTTCTGAAAGGTCGATCGTATCAACAGATATGCCATAGCGCTGAAGTATTTTTTCGCTGTAGCGAACAGTATTAAACGGCCCCGGCCGAGTCCCGATTGCGCCGAAGCGAGCATTTCTGAGTCCCCTTACGATCCGGCAGACTGCAGCAAAAAAGTCCAGGTCCTTTTTAAACTCCACGGATTTAACTTTTACTGTATGTGAACTGGTTAAAGTGAATGGAACCGCTATTTGGTAGAGATTGTTGCATACGCTGAACTTTCCGCAGAACGAATCACGCCTTTCAGCCAACGTCATCTTGTTCAGCGAGTCCGGTTCGGCATGCACCAGAATCGGAACATTTAGATGAGCTCGTCTGATGACTTCAGCTATGCTTTTCTCATCGCCAAAATTTGGAAGGGTCACAATTATTCCGTCGATGTCATCAGCTCTGGATTTAAACAGCTCAACACATCTTTCAACATCTCCAATGCTCTCTACAGCACCATACTCTGTTTGACTCTCAGAAAGCACTACAGAATCGTACCCGAGTTTTTGTAAAGTCTGTACAATATCCTTATAACCCTGACGAATCAGTTTACCGGGGAAGAAGCTCCTTTTTCCAACTATGATGCCAAATGTGCTTTTTCTTATTTTCCTCTATCCTTTTATATTTATATTTATGACCGAAGTCATTCATTAGCAGCTAAGGCTTTCCTGCCGTACTCCTTCAATTTGTTGACTCCCTTCGTTTTTGCCTTCTTTTCCGTCGTCTATATTTTATTGATCTGCTCCATTGGATTAGTCCAAGCCGAATTATGATCAGCGATCACCAGAAGCAATGAATAGATTGTTTTCCCTCAAGGCACAAAGTACTTATAGGCTATAAAATTAAGAAGAATCATATCGTTTACAGCTTGAAAAGTCAATGAGTTGAATCGGAAATCGGAATCGAATTAGACATAAAGAAGTACCCAGGGATTTATGCTTTGACAGCCATCCGGGTCTTGGGTTAATCTTTTTGAGCAAAAGCTCATCATCAAGGAAGGCTGCCAATGAAAAGACCTAAGAAACTGGTTCATCTTGGAAAGAGAATGGCTGAGACCCATTTTCTCAGACGGGGATTTGCTTTCTTATTTGATCTGATTTTCATCGGCTTGCTCAGCCTCCCTTTGTATGTTGTCCTCTTTTGGGCACTTTCCCTTTTTAATCCTGAGTACCAGAACCCCATTGAGGAGATAAAAAAAGCGGTCAGGCTTAAATCCGAAGATAAAAAGATAAGCCCGCTTGGCGAAATGATCTTGAAAAAATCAGAAAAAAACCTGGAAGAGGCTGTTGCAAAGGCTAGAGAAAGATTGAAAAAAAAGGAACTGAACTCAGAGGAAAGACAGAGATTACAGAAGAAAATAGAAGAGAGCGAGCAAAAGTTAGAGAGGATTCGACAAGAACGCAGGGAAGCAAGTTTCGCCCAAGAATTTGAAGAAAGATTGGCTCAAGAATTGAGTGAAAAAACTGAGTTTGTTGCTCTCTCTTTTGAGAAATACAAATGGCTTCGTGAAATTCTTGTCGCTTATATCTACTTTACTCTCTGTTTCTTTTTGGGAGGACAAACACTGGGCAAGAAGATGTTGGGTCTGAAAGTGGTCAAAGAGGATGGATCGAAGCTTTCACTCTGGAACGCTTTCGAACGCACTCATGGCTATGCCTATTCGCTCAGTTTACTGCTCGTTGGATTTCTTCAAGTTCTCTGGGTTAAACGTTCCTTGACCATGCACGATAAGATCGCCGAGACAAATGTAGTTCGGCTCAAAAAGGAAAAGAAGAAGGAAGGGGAAAAAAGAATCAGAAAAACTCTTTCTTCGAAGCCTAGCCGCAAATCCAATTGAGAACGGTCAAAGCAGATAATCATTGATATTTTTAACCGCTCATAAATATTCCCAAAATGCGCCTTTCTGGAGGGATTTGCTTTTTGAGTTTTTTCAACATAATATTCAAACTACTGTTTATGATAAAATTTGAATGCCATATTTATGGGTAGATAGGAACTCCATGTGCTAGATATCATACCCTATATCATTTATTTTTTTGGGCCCTTCCTCCTCGCATTTTTTTTGGGAAGAAGGGCTCTCGGGGTAAAATTCGGAGTTTTTGCTGTTGGTATGCTTGCATTCTTCGTGGCATGGGTTTGCATTCTTATTGTTACCCAGGTTCCCGCAGCCATGAGTGAGTCACTTAAAGAAGGAACAATATTGTATTCGCTCGTAGTCTCTGCATCTGCCGGGCTTTTTGAAGAATCCAGCCGGTTCTTTGCCTTTCGAATCTTTAAGGTGTTACGAGGAAAGAGGAATTGGAATACAGGCATTATGTATGCCATCGGACATAGTGGCCTGGAGTCTATCATAGTCGGCGGGACTCTCTTATTAACGACTTTGGTGGTGAAGTATTCGCCAGAATTATTATCGCCTGAGGTGTTGAACAAGAGTAAAGAGGTACTGGATATTGGTTTTCACCAGGGATTGTATAATTCTCTTGAGCGGCTTTTAGTAGGGCTTCTTATCCATGGCTGTTTTACATCGGTAGTTTTGCTTAGCCTTCTAAAATCCCAGAAAAAGTATTTGCTGTTTGCTATGCTGTGGCATTTTGGCCATGATATGATTGGCTTCAACCTTCACCGTTTATCAGATCACTGGATCATTGAGAAGCTCTGGATATTGTTCATTGTCGTTGTTTATTCCTGGATCCTTCTCAAACTAAGAGAGATGATTGGAAAGGAAAGAAATTTATAGGTATGTATTGGCTAAAGTTTATCATCGGCTTCCCCCCGAGGAGAAATCCAAATGTGGTATCTTCGCTCAAAATTATGGTGAAGCAGGGGCGATCGATTTCTTTGGTAAAAAATATGACTTGCCTCAGGCAATTTCCGGACATAATAATTACTGGCTTTGGGGGCCTCGTGAATACACCGGTGAAATCATGATCGTGATTGGTGGAGATGAAGATGACCATAAAGAGGTATTTAGGGAAGTCGAGAAGGTCGAGGTTATAAGGCACAAGTATGCTATGCCCTATGAAAACAATTTGCCGGTTTATTTGTGCAGAGATATAATTTTTCCGCTGAAAGAAGTCTGGCTTAGAGTAAAGACTTATGTTTAAATAAGAAAAGGGAATTATTGAATACTAATCTTTTATCTCCATATTCCAGAAAAATACACTCTCACCCAATATCGAGAATTAAAAAAGTATCATCCTTTGGCACCTCTTCATAGGTGGCTGGCAAGGATAGTGGGTAGCTTTTTTTGAATTCCTTCCCGTTTTCCTTTCCTTTTCTCTCTCTTTCTTTTTTCTCTTTTTCTCCTCGCCTTTTCTTTTTTTTCTCTGTCCCTTATCTCTTTTTCTTTTGTCATCGATTCATTTCCTTTCTGAGGGAAGCCAGCGCTTAAGTATATTTTTGTAGCCCAGCCCGCCTCTTCCTCGTATCCTAAACTTCAAGGAGGCCAGGATCTCCCTCCTCCTGGAGATGGAGGAAGCTTAGAGGATAGTGATCTTTTCCGCGATCGCTTGGAAAAATATTTTAAGCAGAGATAATTTTCTTGCTATATATCTATGTATAGGGTATACTGCTAACTTAAACATCTGGCAGGATATAGTCAAGGCAAATTGTTTTTCCCGCCTGAACGATAATTTCCTCTGACGTCCTTCCCCTCATGTTTTAATCCAATACAAAGGCAAATAAATGGACTTTAATGAATTGAAACTCGAGACACGGCTCCTGCGTGGAATCGCAAACAGAGGCTACAAGCAAATGACGGCTGTCCAAGAAAAAACCCTAGCTAAAACACTCCAGGGTATGGACGTAGCCGTTCAATCCCAAACCGGAACCGGTAAAACAGCCGCGTTCCTGGTCACACTGTTTGAGCGTATGCTCTATGAGAGCGTGTCCAAAAGAAAAAAGGCGCTGATCATTGTGCCGACCCGGGAACTGGCGGTTCAGATTGAAAAAGAAGCCCGGCTTTTGAACCGCCATCTGGGATTCGCTATCGGAAGCTTTTTCGGCGGCGTGGGATATGTCGGCCAACTGGCTTTGTTGAAGAAAGGCCTGGACATAGTCATTGGCACGCCAGGAAGATTACTGGATTTAAGCGAACGAAACCATTTAAAGTTGAAAAATATCGGAATCCTGGTCATCGACGAGGCTGATCGCTTATTCGACATGGGATTTCTTCCGGACATCAAAAGACTTCTTCAAAAAATGCCTCCCCGCAATGCCAGGCAGAACATGCTTTTTAGCGCGACACTGAACTGCATCTCCAGAAAAATCGCCTCCGAACACATGAACCATCCGGTGTTCATCGAAGTGACTCCGGAACGGCTGACCGTTGATACGATTTTTCAGGAACTTTACCATGTGAAAAGCCACATCAAGATGAATCTCATGTTAGGCATCCTCAAGGCTCAGGCTCCCCAGAACGCCCTGATTTTCACGAATATGCGGCATGCCGCCTGCCGTCTGGCCAGGAATCTGCAGTACAACGGGTTCCGCAGCCAATACCTGACCGGTGACCTTCCCCAAAGCAAAAGACTAAAAGTCATTAATGATTTCACGGCTGGAAAGTTCGCTCTTCTGGTCGCAACGGATGTTGCCGCCCGAGGGCTCCATATTGACGGCCTGGAAATGGTCATCAACTATGATCTTCCCCAGGATTGTGAAAATTATGTCCATCGAATCGGACGGACGGCCCGCGCCGGGAAGTCTGGGAAGGCTATATCATTGGCCAGCGAAGGCACGGCTGGCTACCTCGAGGCCATCGAATCATTTATCGGCATGAAAATTCCCGTTCAAACGGCGGACTATGATCTTTTTGCCACGGACATGAGTTTAGAATTCAGCTCCAGAGAGAGATTCAGAAACAATGGATCAAAAAATAGTCGAACCGATTTCAACTCCAAAAATGCGCAGAGAACGAGATGTCAACGCATGCCAAGACTGCGTATGGTTTGAAAAATTTAAAAATCGGTGAATGAACGGTGAGTATTCCCGTCATCCAGGGGAATTGGCTGAAATGGCGGCGTTTATTCCGTAAATTTGGCAAGCAGCTCGGCCAGGGCATCCCTGTGGACCATGAAGGAGAGCATTTTGAGTTTAACATAGTCCTGCCTGTAGAAATAATAGCCTTTGAACTGGCCTCTGTGGGCTGATCTGCCGGAGTCTTTGATCAGGATCCAGGTTTGGTCTTGATCTTCTTTGTATCCTACAGCATGAATGGCATGATCGTCAGAAGAAGTTCTGTTGTAAAAACGGAATTCCCGGCTGTCTTGATCGATTAGGGGCTGGGGGATGTCAAATGTAGGAACGATAGCTATGTCATCAGATCCGCTGATCCCAGGTTCGGAAACATCTCCACCAAGTGCTACGGTGTAGCCTTTTTTCAAAGAATCAATAACAGCGTTGTAAAAGTCGTTAAGAGGAAGGTTGTAGTATTCCTCACTGTGCCACCAATTGTCAGGGACTTTATACTCTCCCTTAGTATAAAAGGGAATGGACTTGGTGCTCATGAAGCAGACATAATCTTCTAACGGGAGCTGTAAGGTATTTTCCAAATATTCCTTCGGCGTCATGACCTGTCCGTCGACTTCGATAGTCTCTGGAAGGGAGCCTAGATGTTTGTTCAGAATGATCTTCACATAGGAAAGAGCTTTTTCTTCATCCCAGTCGTCATTTTGTTTGCAAAAATTGAGAAAATTCTTTATTTCCTGGAAAAGTTTGGAGTGGTCGTGTTCTGTTTGGTCGGACAACAGTCCCGTGTAATCCGAAGCTCTGACAGCACCGTACTTTTTCATCCGAGCAATGACAGCGTTTTGTTCTGATCCCTGTCCCAAGAAAGAGGTGCCTTTCTCCTTTATGAATCGCCTGGCCTTTTCCACGTATTCCCAGTAGACCGTGTACATTTCGGAGAGCTTGACCTCTGGTCGTCCCAAGCGTTTCAATTCAGATTCCAGGAAAGATGTGGTGGAGAAGCACCAGCAGGTTCCCGTTCTGTCCTGGCGGATGGGCGGAAAATGGAAGTACTGTGTGAATGCCTCCGGAGAGAGCGGCTTTTGGATTTGGGTAAAATCTGTGGAAAGGTATGGACGCTCTTTTCCTCGGATTTCCCTGGTTTTGTAAACGGCTGGATTCTTTTTTTGGAGCGCTTCGTTACCGATCTGTATCATCTGCGTCTCGACGGCTTTTTCCTCAGGCTTTTCTTTGGATTGGCAAGAAACCAGGATAAAACTTGAAAAAGCCACTAGACAGAAGAAGATGACGATTGTTATGATTTTTTTCATGAATACCTCCTCTCGGTCTTCCATCCTACTCATTTTTCTTTCTTTTTTCAAAGAGAGGCAAATATTTTACTGGTAATTTTTACAATAGAACTATCCGGAGGGGCTAATACCAAAAAATTTTTAGAGTTGTTTGCTTTTAAATATTTCTGGATCGCTCTCTCCACACGGCGCCAGAGCTTGCCGAGAAGATTATAAAAACTTGTCCGCTAAGTGGGACATATATCCAAATGCTTTAACAGATACATACAATATCCATTAAAAATATTTTACAAGGGAGAAGAAATTTATTTTTGTGGGCTCGGTAATTCTCTCCATATCTTAATGGAATTTTACAGGCTTCTATCTCTCCACCGCATTTAGGACAGAACAGGGGATTAGCTTCATGGACCTTAGGGATCAACCCGATTCAACATAATCCCAGCCCATCCTTTACAAAGTACTCGCTGGAGGTCTTCCTCGGTCTGTCTCTCTAACAATGCATTCTTATCAATACAGTCTTTTTGTGACATATTTTCATTACCCCGCAAGTTTTCTCCACCTATAGGTGAAGGTATTTTTATTCTGTTCTATTTTATTGTGTAACGTTAGCGAGAGTTCTTTTTGAAGGCAGATTAAGGTTGACTTTCTTTCTTACCGTGATTTAAAATACTCCACTATTTGTGGAGGAAAAGACAATAAGAAAAAGGAGATTCCATGATTCAGGAAAAGTTAGAGAGGCTTTTTTCGGTGTTTATGATCGTGATTCTTCTGGTCGGCTTCCAAATCGTCTGCAGGAAGGACGATACTTCTGATAAACCCCGCCGGCTCCCGGGCATTTCAGAAGAAGGGAAGGTTTTGCTGCCCAATCAGTGGTCGCTCCATCCCGCCGGATACCAGATTCTGATCGGCGATCTTCCTCTAAACATGCAATTATCCCCGGATGGCCACTATCTGGCCATCACTCATGGCGGCCAC
>Ga0315551_10000643_pt1 | contig 27939 bp, 23 predicted proteins | sample SalMarSW160290MG_FD_203678 | JGI IMG/M metagenome (GOLD analysis project Ga0315551, IMG submission 203678) | Salt marsh sediment microbial communities from the Plum Island Ecosystem LTER, Massachusetts, United States - Salt Marsh Sediment SW1602-90 ...
TAGTTTGTTTTGGTTTTTTTTGGTTTGTTTTGAGTATTTTGAGCCTTTATAAGGACCGGATCGGCCGTTGTGGGACGGCGAGATAAAAATAAGAGCAGATTATAAGGAATAATTAAGAAGTCAGTACGCTACTGATACTGACGGCTACATCTATCTTTTGTCGAGGTGCTATCCTGCTTGTTCCCTAAGCTGATTTCTACTTCCTCTTGTATCATCTGAATGATCTTGGGGATCTTTGCCTCGATCTGAGGTGATAATTCCATCCCCATCTCAAGACAGAGGGGCTCTACCCCGATAATCGTGGTCTGAGGGGTCGACCCGATCAGACTTGAAAGGTTGATTACTTCCAGGATCGAAATTTGATGGACCGAGGTTTTAAAGAGATCCGGGTAGGGAGGGCAGTCATCTATGTCAAATCGGTAGATAGACCCTGGCTGCCCTCCCCCCTTTACGGCATCAATGAGAAGCATACGGTCGGCCTCTAAGATAACATTTACCAGGCCGAACCCATCAGTTCCTCCTTCCACAACATGCACTTCAGGAGGCAACTCCATGTGCATCATCCGCTGGGCCACATGGACCCCGACCCCCTCATCACTGAGAAGCAGGTTCCCGACGCCCAAAATCAAGATGTGCTTATACTGACGCTTTAAGGGTTCCCCCCTTTTCGTTGCCGACATCACTCGACTATGAACTTCCGTATCTCATTCGTCTTCGGATCGATAAGATGAACAGCGCATGCCAGACACGGATCAAAGGAGCGGATCACCCGTACGACGTTGATGGGATTCTCAGGGTCAGGCACCGGGACACCGATCAGTGACTCCTCATACTGTCCTCGCTTCCCCTTTTCATCCCGCGGCGAAGCGTTCCAAGTCGAGGGGACAACTGCCTGGTAGCTGGCGATCTTGTGATCCTGTATTCGTATCCAGTGTCCCAGGGCACCCCTGGGGGCCTCGTAAAAACCGGCCCCTTCCCCTGTTGCTGGTGGTTCCCAATGGGCCGTGTCATGGATCTTAAATCTCGGTTTGGTCATGGCTGCTGTCAACTCGTCGCACCACCCATACATCGCTTCCACGATCTTTTTCGTCTCAATTGCCCTGGCTGCATGTCTGGCCACGGCACCGGGCTTGACCCCCTGATTTTTTATCAGTCCAAGAATCGTTGGATCCTGATCTACGAGCGCCCTGGCCAGAGGGCCGACCTCCATGGGAACATCATCATATCGAGGGGCCTTCACAAAGGAATAGGCATCCGAACGCTTGAGATCAAAGACCTGTTCTCCTTGATACGGGTGCTTGGGGGTATCATTTTTGTACCAACTTGAGTGGACTGACTCGGTAATCTTCTTCTGGTCAAACGACTTTATTTTCATACCTCCGTTGAGGCCCATGATGACCCCCGGCTTGAAGAGGAGTTTCTTGCCGCTTTGATTCATTTCAAAGCTCCCGTAGGAGAGGTAGTTGTGATGCCCCCCACCGATACCGGCCTGAGCCAATGGGAGAAGAGGACCGGTTCCGAAGGCCACCACATCGGGGATATAGACCTCATTGACAAATGCGGCCAGCTCATCGAGCATGGAGCGGAAGCGCGCGACCTGGTTGATGTCAGGATACTGGGTAAAGCCCCCGGCCACAATGCTCTGGTAGTGCGGTGCCCTCCCCCCGAAGATAGAGCCCATATTCTTGGCCTTGACCTGCATCTGCAATGCATCGAGATAGTGCTTGACCGCGGATATGACGATATCAGGGTCCTTAACGCTAAATTCATCAGGGTCGTAACGAGGCACGAGCGGAAACACGTCCCCCCGCTTCACCAGCCCGACCACCTTTTCTTTCACCTTGTTGAGTGCCGGGTCTTTACCCGTATAGTTGGCGACAGCCATGACATCGATGTAATCCAAGGCGCTCAGGTGGTAGAAATGGATCATGTGGTCGTAGATATACTCGGCCCCCATGACGAGATTTCTCAGGAGTGTCCCTCCCCAGGGAACCCGTGCGCCGAACGCGGCATCAAGGGCACGGGCCGAAGCAATCTGGTGAACGCTGAAGCAGACGCCGCAGAAGCGGCTCGTCACATAGCTGGCGTCCCTCGGGTCTTTCCCCAGCAATAAGGCCTCAAATCCCCGGGCCATGGTCCCACTGCTCCAGGCATCTTTGACCTTTCCGTTTTCCACCTCAACTTCGATCTTGAGGTGTCCTTCTATTCTGGTTACCGGATCAATAGTGATTCGCTTTCCCATGGGTCTCACCTCCTCCTATACAATCTCTTTTTTGGGAATCAAACCCGCAGCCTTTTTGGCCAATATCCGATCCGTGACAGGTCCCATCGCATAGAGCGGACTGTGTTCCACATAGAACCCGGGCTCAGAGCATCCCTGACAGGGCGCACCGGAATCGATACAGAAGTTGATTCCGCTGTTCCAGCGACGAATGGGACAGTCACTATAGGTCTCTGGCCCCTTGCACCCCTTCTCCAACAGACACCAGTCTTTTTGGTTGGGATCATTCCAGTCTGTCAGGTACTCATCGTTATCAAAATGGGCGCGGCGTCGACAGTTTTCGTGAACCGACATACCGAAATAGATCAACGGGCGATTCAGTTCGTCAAGAGGGGGTGCCTTCTTCGTGACCAGAAAATAGATGATGGTCCCTACCACGTGATCCATGTGAACCGGGCACGTGGGTAAATTGATAATGGTCTTGCCAGGGAGCACCGCGCTGGCCGGGGCGCCTTTAGTAGGGGTCCCTCTCGGGATCCCACCATAGGTAGCGCAGGCACCTACCGCGATAATGGCTGCGGCCTTTGAGGCTGTTTCCTGCAGGATCTCCTTAAAAGGACGCCCCCCGACCATGCAGAATCGGTCATCGGCATCGGGGATAGACCCTTCGACGACAAGTACATACCCACCTTCTTTGATCGCATCTTCCCGGGCCTTCTCAGCCACATGACCTGAAGCGGCCATGGCCGTCTCGTGATACCTCAGGGATATCTTGTCGAGGATGATGCTCGCCGGCGTGGGATCTTCTATGCTGAGAAAAGATATGGTACAGCCGGCGCAGTCCTGCCCTTCCAGCCAGATCACCGGAGGCTTCTTGGCAGCCGATTCCAGGGCCGCGGCGACCTTTTCAACGGCAAGCAGGTCTGAGAGCCCCACCGCTGCGGTTACGGTGCCACACAACTTCAAAAAATCCCGTCTGGATAAACCGTCAAATACCTTGACCATGTTTCCTCCCTCCTTTGCAGTTTTCTACTGATTTGCTTCAGCCCCGGAGGCTAAATACGGGTTTAAAAAACTCAACAACCCTATAAGGGGAATAAAAAAAAGGGGTACCTTTGTCCAAAGGAACCCTCTCTTGTTGATCATCACAACAAGTTATCATTCGTATCTCCCCTCTATATATATTTAATACAAACGTCTTGTTCTTTGTCAACCCTCAATCATCATAATTTTACCAAAAAAGCATAAGATGTCAATATTTTCTAGTTATTTTTGGTTATTATTAAACTTTATTGGTTATTCTTAGTAATTATTTTTCATATTTGATGCTCTTGTGATGTAGGCCATGCTCTCAATTATATAGTCTTGCCAAGGATAGACAGGAGGATTGGCCTGTGATAATTTACAAACCGATGGGTGTAATTATGGCACGATGAGGTTATAGGTGAGCGAAGAAAAACGATACATCGCGGTAGAGGGGCCTATTGGGGTGGGCAAGACGAGCCTGGCCAGGATGTTGGCATTGGAGTTGGATGGCGAACTTCTCCTCGAGCGGACAGAGGACAACCCCTTCCTGGAAAAGTTCTATCAGGACCGGAGGAGATATGCCTTGCAAACCCAGCTCTTCTTCCTCCTCACCCGCTACCAACAGCAAAAGGATCTCAGCCAACTGGACCTTTTCCAAGGGCTAATCGTCAGTGACTACCTCTTTGACCGCGATAGAATATTCGCCCACACGAATCTTGACAAAGATGAACTGAGACTATATGATGATATTTACACGCTCTTGGAGGCCCGGATCATCCGACCCGATCTGGTGATTCTGCTCCAGGCCCGGCCCGAGATCCTCAAAGAAAGGATCAGGACACGGGGAACGAGATCTGAGCGGGACATTTCCTTAGAGTACTTGGAGGAGGTAGCAGAGGCATATAAAGATTATTTTTTCTATTATAATGAATCCCCTCTTCTGGTAGTGGATACGACAGAAATCGATTTTGTACAGAGCAGGGATGACTTCGAGGATCTCGTAAGGGAGATCAAAGGGACCAAAAAGGGGACGTGGTATTACATGCCGCTTGGATCCAGGTAAGGCTGGACTGGGACGGAAGGTGCAAGCAGAGGACAAATGGATTATATGAGAGGCCTTCTGGGACGGTCCAGGAGGCCTTTTATTTTTAGACAACGCCTTCATGTGAAAGAGAAAAAAAAGGAGGGAACCATGCCGGACAAGGTGACAGTCCCTGGTATAATGTCGATGAAGGAGGAAGGCAAGAAGATCACCATGCTCACCGCTTACGACACCCCCTTCGCCCGCATCTTAGATCAAGCCGGGGTCGACATACTTCTGGTGGGAGACTCGGTGGGTTCTGTGGTGGCAGGGTATCCCAATACCCTCCCGGTCACCATCGATCAGATGATCTATCACACCCAGGCAGTTACCAGGGGGGCAGAACGGACCCTCGTGGTCATTGATATGCCCTTTATGTCCTACCAGATCAGCATCGAAGACGCCAAGCGCAATGCAGGGAGGATGGTCAAGGAGAGCGGCGCCGAGGCAGTGAAGCTGGAGGGTGGTGTTAACATAAAGGAGACTATTGAGGCCATCGTCGCAATCGACATCCCGGTCATGGGGCACATCGGCCTGACCCCCCAGTCCGTCCACCAGATGGGAGGGTTTAAGGTGCAGGGCAAAGTGGAAGAACAAAAACAGAAGATCATAGCGGACGCCGTGGCGGTGGAGGAGGCCGGGGCCTTTTCTGTGGTGCTGGAGTGCATACCGACCGAACTGGCGCAGGAGATCACCGAACAACTGAGTATCCCCACCATCGGTATCGGGGCAGGTATGCATTGTGACGGGCAGGTATTGGTGATCCATGACCTACTGGGGCTTTTAGGGGATTTCCGCCCGAAATTTGTGAAGAGCTATATCGATCTGCGCGCGGTCATCTCTCAAGCGGTGGAGGAATACATGAAGGAGGTCCAAAAAGGCGCATTCCCCACCGAGAAGCATAGCTTTCACATCTGAGGACATAATGGAAGTCATCGCAACAGCCAAGGAGATGCAGCGGCGCTCTGACCAGCTCCGTCAGAAGGGAAAGAGCATCGCCTTCGTCCCCACGATGGGATATTTGCACGAGGGGCATCTCACGTTAATGCAGGCAGGGAAAGAGCGGGGGGACGCGCTGATCATCAGCATCTTTGTCAACCCCACCCAATTCGGCCCGGAAGAAGATTATGAGCGTTATCCCCGAGACATGCAACGGGATTTAAAACTGGCCCAGAAAGTGGGGGTGGATATCGTCTTTACCCCTTCGGCCCAAGAGATGTATCCCGACGGTTTTCAGACCACTGTGGAGGTGGAACGGGTTATCCAGAACCTCTGCGGCATCTCCCGTCCCGGCCACTTTCGCGGGGTGGCCACCATAGTAGCCAAGCTGTTCAATATCGTAAAGCCTCACGTCGCCCTCTTCGGTCAGAAAGACTACCAACAGCTCATCACCATCAAGCGAATGGTAAAGGATCTCAATATGGACATCGAGGTCATCGGTATACCCACCGTCAGGGAACGCGATGGCCTGGCCATGAGCTCGCGCAACGCCTATCTCAGTCCCAAAAAAAGGAAGGAAGCCGCAAGGCTGTATCGCGCCCTCCGCAAGGGCGAAGAGCTCTTTCGTCAGGGGAAAAGAAACACAGCCGCCATCCTCACCACAATCAGGGGTATCATCGAAGAGGAAAAATGGGCCACAATCGATTATGTCAAGATCTGCGATGCCCACACCCTGGAGGACATCGAGGAGATCAAGGGCGAGGCAATCATCGCGGTGGCCGTCCAGATAGGCAAAACGAGATTGATTGACAATATCATCCTTAAGGAGGTTTAACGTGCAGAGGATCATGTTAAAGGCCAAGATACATCGGGCGCGAGTAACCGATGCCAATCTTGACTACGAGGGAAGTATCACCATAGACGAAACGCTGATGGAAGCCGCGGATATCCACCCCTTCGAACAGGTCCAGATCTACAATGTGACCAACGGAAACCGCTTTGAGACCTATGCCATCACAGGGGAACGCGATTCCGGGGTCATCTGCATCAATGGTGCAGCCGCCCACCAAGCGAGCGAGGATGACATCGTTATCATCGCCAACTATGGCCTCCTCGACGAGGAGGAATACACCAACCACCACCCCAAGCTTATCTATGTAGATGAAGCAAATAGGATCATCAATATAAAATCCTGAGATTGACAAAGCGATCCCTTTGATTATTATAGAAAGAAACCCTGAGCAGGGTGATCGAGGGGATGTTCTTCGCACCATCAAGGGGGAGAAATGAGCAACAGACTGTTGTCCTTGCATGAGATTACCGCACGATATCGAAGGGGAGAGAATCTCTTCGATATCACCATTGAAAAGTGGGCGGGGATCAGGGATTCCCTCGATTCATTGGAAGAATTGTCCGACCTCAGTCCCATCATCAAGAGTGCCCGCACAGGAGGGGCCTTCTGCTTGGAGTTCCAGGAAGACTGCCTCATCTGCCCCCTGGAGAAATGGTGTAAGGACCCACAGGGCACCTATCAAACCATCGTCAAACTCATGTATCTGTACGCCTCCAGTGGCCAAAAGGAATTTAAACAGCAGATCCTAAAACACATCGAGAAGTTTTTGGAGGAGCTGGAAGAGTACAAGGAGGAGTTCCGACGGAGGCTCCACTGAGATGTCCCACCGACATGCGGTAACCGCCCTGAGCAAGTTGATGGCCTACATCTTGCGGCACCGCCCAGATGAATTCGGACTAGTCCTTGATGAGGATGGTTACATCTCCCTCAAAGAGCTGCTACAGGCCATCGGCGAGGAGGAGAGATGGTCATATGTCAGGCGCTCTCATATCACGGAGGTGGCTTATACCAGCGACCGGGAGCGCTTTAAAATCCAAGACGAGAAGATCAGGGCCACCTATGGGCATTCGCTACCCCACCGGATACACTACGAGCCTGCTGCGCCCCCCACAATACTCTATCACGGAACCAGGCACAGGGCGTACCCCCACATCCTCCAACGAGGCCTCGATCCCATGGGGAGACAATACGTCCATCTCGCCACCTCCCCGGAGCTTGCTATGAGGATCGGCAAGCGTCGGGACCCTCAGCCCGTCCTTTTGGAGATACAGGCCCAGCGAGCCTCCGAGGAGGGGGTATCCTTTTATCAAGCCAACCCCTTGATCTATCTGACGGACCATATCCCGCCATCCTATATCAACGGCCCACCCATCGCCAAGGTCCTGCCCGAACAAAAGCGGCCTCAAAAGAAAACCCCTCACAAAGAGGAAGAACCTCCCCGTGAGCGGGAACTCCCCGGTTCTGTCCTGCTCAACGTGAGGATGGAGCCCTTGCACAAGAAGGAAAAGAGAAGGACGTGGAAGGACCGTTCCCGGAAACGCCGCAGGGGAAAACGCCAAATATAAAAATCTATAGTTAAGGAGAGCATAATGATGGAAGAGGAGAAGGAGGAAAAAAAGGGTTTTCGGGTTGTCGATAAGCGGGTATCTGCCCAAGAAGAAGAGAAACCAAAAAAGGAGAAAAAGAAGAAAAAGAAAAAAGAGGCACAGCCGCAAGAAACACAAGAAGCTAAACAAGAGGCACAGAAGGAACAACCTCCCCCCTTGCCTGAGGTGAGTTTTGCTGCCTTTATCTACTCGCTCAGCACCTCGGCCTTGGTCCACTTGGGTGAGATCCCGGAACCCATCACCGAAAAGATGGACAAGAACCTTCCCCTGGCGAAACAGACCATCGATATCCTCGGGATCCTGCAGGAAAAGACCAAGGGAAACCTCACCCAAGAGGAGGAAAGCCTCCTCAACAACTTCCTGTATGACCTGCGGATGAGGTATGTCAAGGCCATGGGGTGAAGCATAATAAACGGTTCATCTACAGGGGCCCCATTGATGCAGGATGTGGGCCCCTCATTCCCCCCGCCCTTCTTCTGCCAGCCGTCGTAAGATGTCCCAGAAGGCACCACGATACCCCTTTTTGATGGCCTCCATGAGGATGCTGTTGTCGTTGTAATTATAATTGGCCTCGGGCTCTTCCCCCCCGCCAAAGAAAAACCGCTCGTCCCCCTTTACCAAGGAGGCGATAAAGGGGAACAACTCATCCCCCACGTCGCTTGAAACATAAAAAATGGGGTTGAAAAACTCAGGGGTTATGGACCCCCGCAGGTTGGTACCTCCTGTATTGATATCCTCCACAGCGATCTCGGCCAATCTCGTCCCGGGATATATCCTGACCCCTGCCGAGATCCCCACCCTCGAAGGATTTATCTCTTTCATCATAGCAATGGTCTTGGATAAACTCTCTTTGCTTTCTCCCGGACCACCTAAGAGGAGATCATACATAAAGGGGATCTCAAGCCTATGACAGAGCGCGGCCGTCTCTTTAATGTCGGCAGAAGTAAACGGCCTGCCCAGGGTCTTCAACATGCGATCTACTCCATGGTCGACCCCAAAGTTTATCCCTCTGCACCCCGCCCGAAGCATCACGTAGGCCAACTCTTCTGTGAAAGGAACCGGACTCAGGTAGGCGTACCATGAAAGCTTCTCCCCCAATCCGCGCCTTATGATCTCCTCGCAGATCCCTACGGCGTGGTGGTAAGGGAGATTAAACTCGCTGTCGCAGAGGTGCAGATTATCCACCCCTTGAGCCAAAAGTCCCTCTATCTCATCGGCAACAAGAGACGGCGGCCTCAGGCGATACCTCCTCCCCTTTGCCAGGGGATCAGCGCAGTAAATGCACTTCTGCTCACACCCCCGCTTCGTCTCTACACTTCCCATTCCCCCCTCGCGGAAATACCGGGGATTATCCACAGCCGCCCGGCGCGGAAGAGGAAATGCCAGCAGATCGGCTAGCTCAGGGGGGTTGGCATGATATCGCCCATTGGCTAAACCGGAGGTGACCCTTTGGTCAGAGCCACTGGCCAAGGAGCCACCTTCGGCTCCGGCCTTGCGAAAGATCAGGCCGGGGATTGCGTAAAAATCCTCTCCTGCTGCCAGCCTTGTTACCAGAGCAGTCAGGGGGCCTTCGCCGTCCCCCCAAATCCCCAGCTCGGCTCCGACATACGCCAAGATGGGTTCAGGCATTACCGAGAAACCGACACCCCCCAGGATGATCGGACGGTGGGTCTTACCTTTTATATAATCGACTATTTCCTTTATCCGTGGGACAATAAAATCCTGGCTTAGGTAGTAGCAGTCGTCGGTGTTGCGCACAGTGACTCCGATGGCCACGGGGTCGTAATCCTTGAAATAAGCATCCAATGCTTCTTTAAAAGAGGACGCGAAGCAGAGATCGATCAGTTCGACCTCAAACCCCGCCAATGCTAAAGCACTGGCGATATAGTCGAGGCCGATGGGTGTTACCGGAGGTTTCATCTCATTGGGGTTGACCAAGAGGACTCGTTTTGAACCTAAAGAAAAAGGTGGCATACGTTTGCTCCTTGCGAAAGACTATAGCATCCACCCTTTGCCGTGACAACCTTGTTGTGTCATATCCTCCCCAATTGTCTTATGAGAGCAAAAAGGTTATAGTTGAGGGCCATTTTCATGCGGAGGAGATCATGGATCTCAAAGAAATTATCACATTAGCCACAGGTGACCAAGAAGTTGATCTCCTTTTGCAAAACGTCCAACTCATCAATGTCCTCACGGGAACATTTGAACCTCAGGCAATCGCCATCGCCCAGGGGATGGTAGTGGGCTTCGGGGAGTATCCCGCCCGGAAGGTAATAGACCTCAAGGGGAAATTTCTCGCCCCCGGCTTCATCGACGCCCATTGCCACATCGAGAGCAGTATGGTGGGGGTGAGAGGGTATGCCAAGGCCATCCTCCCCCACGGGGTAACCGCGGTGGTGACCGATTTTCACGAGATCGCCAACGTCATGGGCTCACGGGGAATACGCCTCATGCGCGCCGGAGGTGGCCCTTTGGCCAAGGAGATGGGGGGAATCCCCTTAAACCTCTACGTCATGCTTCCCTCATGTGTACCAGCCACCGCACTGGAGACCGCAGGGGCCGAGATCCGGGCAGAGGACCTTAAAGACCTCATGAAAGAGAAATGGGTAAAGGGGCTCGGGGAGATGATGAACTTTCCTGGGGTGATCCATGCAGACCCCGAGGTACTGAAAAAGATCGAGATGGCCCACGGCAAACGGGTGGATGGCCATGCCCCAGGACTCAGCGGCAAGGAACTCACCGCCTATATCGCAGCGGGGATCGCCTCGGATCATGAGTGCACGCGCAGAGAAGAAGCCGAGGAAAAGCTAGCATTAGGAATGTACATCATGATCAGGGAGGGTTCCACGGCCAAGAATCTGGAGGAGCTGATCCCGATCGTCACCCCGGCACATGCCCGCCGCTGCATGTTCGTTACCGATGACCGCCACCCTGAGGACCTCATCGCCGAGGGAGGGGTGGATCACTGTGTAAGAAAGGCAATCCGCCTGGGGCTTGACCCGATCATCGCCATCCAGATGGCCACCATCAACCCTTCCCGATACTTTCCCCTTCCACGGATCGGCGCCATTGCCCCCGGGTACCAGGCTGATCTCGTAGTGCTGGAAGACCTCAACGAAATCAGAATACGTCAGGTCTTCAAGTCAGGCCGTCTGGTTGCCGAAGGAGGAAAAATCCTCCCCGGGATTATTGAGGAGAAAAAGGTGGAAACCGAGAACACCTTTCATCTCTCCAATATCTCCCCCGAGCACTTCAGGATCAAGGCCCAAGGCAACAGAGCAAAGGTCATCGAGACAATCCCCCATCAGATCGTCACTAAAAAAGCAGTCCATGAAGTGAAGACAGAGAATGGCTTGGCCGTGGCAGACCCTGTCAGGGATATCTTGAAGATCGCGGTGGTCGAGCGACACAAGAAAACTGGTAATATAGGATTGGGCTTCGTTAAGGGATTCGGCCTGGAAAAGGGGGCCATCGCTTCCTCAGTAGCTCATGACTCTCACAACATCATAGTGGTAGGTGCAGGGGATGAAGATATGACCCAGGCAGTGCAGGGGGTGGCCGAGATGCACGGAGGGTTAATTGCGGTGAAGGAAGAAGAAATACTGGCCTCCCTCCCCCTCCCCATCGGGGGACTGATGTCCGATCGATCGATTGAAGAAGTCAGAGATGGTCTCAACCTCCTGCACCGGAAGGTTAGGGAGATGGGGTGCACGCTGGAGGAACCCTTTATGGCCCTCTCCTTTTTGGCCCTCCCCGTGATCCCTGAGCTCAAGATCACCGACAAGGGTCTCGTGGATGTCACGAGATTCGAGATCGTGCCCCTGTTCGGGGAGTTTTGATCCTTCATAAGCCTCAGTTATCAAAAAAAATATCCGCTCACCCCATGCGGTCAAACCGGGCGGCGCCTTAACTCTCGTTCTTCTTGACAAAATTATTTTTGTACTATATAATTTACTGAGGAGGATATGCTTTATGTTTACATTATCCTCTTTAGGTATTTTTGTTGCCTCATTTTTCCTCACTGGTGAAGGGGAAGTACATCTTCCTAAGCAAGCACAAATCACCTTAAAAAAGAGTGGGCCTTCATTCTCTGTTCGCGGCCGATGCCTACATCAGGCTTTTTACTGAAAAAGCGTTTACGTTCACTGAGTGAAGAAACGTATGGTGAAACAAAAAGATAAGACAAAAAAGCAACTCACAACCGAATTGGGGAAACTACAGCAACGAGTTGCTGAACTAGAAGCACCTGAAGACGAGCGCAAGCGAGCTGAGAAAGTTCTTAAGGCATCTGAAACTCGTTATCGACGGCTCTTTGAATCAGCTCAGGACGGCATATTAATTCTTGAGGAAGACGCAGGAAGAATTATTGATGTCAACCCCTTTATGGTAGAAATGTTGAGCTATTCTCGCGAGGAATTTCTTGGGAAGCAACTCTGGGAAATCGGTGTATTCGAGGACATTGCTGTAAACAAGATTGCTTTTGACCGCCTGCAAAGGGAAAAATATATTCGCTATGAACACTTACCGCTCAGAGCAAGGGATGGAAAGCATAGAGACGTGGAGTTTGTGAGCAACGTCTATCTGGATAACGGTAAGAAGGTGATTCAATGCAACATCCGTGACATCACCGATCGCAAACGACACGAGAGACAACAAGTCCTCATTGGCACTCACGACGCTCTGACCGGTTTGCCCAACCGGTCACTGTTTGATGACCGACTGAACAATGCGCTGGATATGGCACTTCGCAGCCAGAAAAAACTCGCTGTAATATTGCTTGACCTTGATCGCTTTAAGGAGATTAACGATATGCTGGGACATGACGTGGGGGATGTAGTGCTACAAGCTGTTGGTGATCGGTTAACAAGGTTTCTGCGTAAAATGGATACAATCGCCCGCATGGGGGGTGATGAATTTCTATTGCTATTACCCCTGATAGATCACGAAAAATATACAATCACGATTGCCGAAAAAATTATAGAAGCCTTTCACAAACCATTCGAATTTGATGCCCACGAAATTCTAATCACTACCAGCATAGGGATCGTCATTGCCCCCGATGATGGTGAAGATGCCGATACACTGGTGAAGAAAGCCGACATCGCCATGTACTATGCAAAGCAACAGGGCCGGGACAACTACCAGCGTTACGCTTCGGCTGTGACTGAGAAAGACCGTTGAGCAGCCTCTGCTGTTAACTGAAAGAGTGCCCTTTTTCCGACGGTGCATAAAATGAAAGACAAAGATAAGACTCACAAGCAACTCATCACAGAACTGACCCAATTGCGCCAGCGCATTGCCGAACTGGAGGCAACAGGACGTAAGCGCAACCAGTTCGAGAAGTCCCTGCGCACGGAACGGGATAAGGCACAACAGTACTTGGATATCGCTGAAGTGATGCTGGTCGTTTTAGATAAGAAGGGAAGCATTACCCTCCTCAATCGAAAGGGCAATCAAATACTCGGATATAAAGAAGGAGAACTTATCGGCAAGAATTGGTTCACAACCTGTCTGCCCACACATCTTCGTAAGGGCGTGAAGGGCGTTTTCAAAAAGCTCATGGCGGGTGAGGGAAAGCAAACGGAATTCTACGAAAATCCAGTTCTAACGAAGTCCGGCACGGAAAGAATCATCGCCTGGCATAATACTGTTTTGCAAGACACGCAAGGCACTATCATCGGCACCCTCAGTTCAGGTGAGGACATCACCGAGCGCAAGAAGGCAGAAGAGGAGATCGAGAGGTTGGCTTCCTTTCCGCAGTTGAATCCTATGCCGATAGTGGAAGTCGACAAAAAAGGTCAGCCCACGTACACCAATCCTGCGGCTCAACAGATATTCCCGGACCTTGAAAAAAAACAAGGGAAGCATCCCTTTCTGGACGGTCTTAAGTCCTATTTTTCCGAACTTCAGAAAACACCGCAAAAATATCTCTTCCGTGAAATAGAAGTAGATAGCGGCTGGTACTCACAAATTATCAGTTTGGCGGATCCAGAGCACATTCGAATTTATGCAGCCGACATCACCGAGCGCAAGCAGGCAGAGGATGCGCTGCGTGAGGGTGAAGAGCGCTTTCACAGGGTAGTCGAGACGATGAAGGTTGGCTTGGGTACCATAGACAAAAACGGTGTGCTCACTTACGTCAATGAGTATTTAGCCAAAATGCTGGGATATTCGATTGATGAGATGATAGGACGCGCTACCCTTGACTTTTACTATGATGAGGAGATGCGGAAGGCACAAGAAGAAATATTTAAAAAACGAAGGGCGGGCATGCGAGATCCTACACCGTATGAGGTTACCTGGAGAAGAAAGGATGGTCAGAAAGTGTATGCGATCTTATCTCCAACCCCCATGTGTGATGCAGATGGTCACTATACGGGCAGCTTTGCCATACATACTGACATCACCGAGCGCAGGCGGATGGAGGAGACGCTCCGGGAGAGCGAGGAGAAATATAGAGAGTTAATTAACGGAATGAATGACACGGCGTGGGTCATTGATTTTGATGGGAACTTCATTGATGTAAATGATGCTGCTGTTGAAGTCTTAGGTTATTCGAGGGAAGAGCTGCTTGCTATGGGACCGCACAATATCGATTCCAGTCTGGCCGCAAAAAACATAACAGGTCTTATCAAAGGGATGCGGACGGACAAACTACAGGTTTTTGAAACAACCCACACCACCAAAACTGGGAAGGCAATTCCCGTGGAAATTAAATCCACTCTGGTGACGTATCAGGGAAAACAAGCGATTTTGAGTATTGCGAGAGACATCACCGAGCGCAAGAAGGCGGATCAGGCTTTGCGGGAATCTGAAACGCGGTTCAGGACCCTCTTTGAAGGGATTCCTGATAGTGTCATTGTCCACGATGATGAAGGTAACATCCTCCATATCAATGAAATCGGCGCGGAAAGACTCGAATGGACTCCGAAAGACCTCGTGGGCAGGAATCTGAGGGAAATCGTGACTCCTGAGAATGCCGCCTCAATTGCCGATCACGTCAGGGAAACCCATACGCTTGGCTGGTGTAGATTTGAGACAACATACGTGTCACGTAGTGGTTGGCAGATCATCACCGAGGTCATTGAGCGTCCTATCAAGTTCGGTACGGTAAAAGCCATCCTGAGCGTGGCGCATGATATCACCGAGCGCAAGCAGGTGGAGCAGGCACTGCGCGAAAGCGAGGAGAAATACAGAGCCATGTTTGAGACAGCTCCTGTCTCAATAATCCTGCTGGATAAAGATGGCGTAATAATAGATGTCAGCCCTTATCACTATTCCCATATAGGTAAGGGAAAGGTTAAAAGGAAAGATTTGGTGGGTAAAAGCATCCTTAACCACCCTACTATAGTAAATGCAGGGCTTTCAGAAATATATGGAAGGCTTTTCCAAGGGGAATCTTTTGAACAAAATAACGTCTACTTTCCTGTCCTGCTACCGGGCGGCGACGGATACTTTAACGTGAGAGGAACCCCTATCCTGCGAGATGGCGAGGTTATCGGTGCAGTGATCATGCATGAAGACATCACCGAGCGCAAGCAGGCCGAAGATGAGTTGCGGGAGTCAAAAGAGCGATTCAAAATTGCAGCCCAAAGCGCCAGTGATTTGGTCTGGGAATGGGACATCCCAAACGGCAGATTGCAATGGTTTGGAGCGATTGATGAATTGCTTGGATATGCGCCGGGTAAATTCCCCAGAACGATAGAGGCCTGGGAAAAACACATCCACTCCGATGACCACGACCGCGTGATGGCTGCACTCGATCAGCATTTAAATGATCAGACCCCCTATGAAAAAGAATACCGCGTACGACGTAAAGACGGGACATATCGCTATTGGATAGATCGAGGCACAGCCCGGCGTGACAGTAAAGGCAATCCCTTAAAAATGGTTGGTGTTTGCACAGACATTACCGAACGCAAGCGGACGGAGCAAGAACTGCAAGAAAGTGAGGAAAGATTTCGTCTTGCCTTTGAGAGCGCTAACACCGGAGTGTGTTTGGTAGATCCCGAGGGAAATTTGACAAGGGTTAATAGCAAGATGTGTGAAATCTTCGGCTACACTAAAAAGGAACTCGAAAGCATGACGGTCAATGATATCGCCCATCCGAAAAACATTGATACCAGTCCCACGTTCATGCAAAAAACGTTACAAGGAGAGATCGATCGTGGCACGTTCGAGAAACGGTATATCCATAAAAAAGGGCATGTAGTAATCTGTGAAGTTTCCAGTTCGCTTGTCCGTAATGCCGAAGGTACACCCTTATACTTCATCTCCCATGTGCATGACATCAGCGCGCGCAAACAAGCAGAGGAAGCACTGCAACACAGTTATCAACAAATGCAAGACATGTTGGTTACGACGGTCAATGCTCTGGCATCAACAGTCGAAATGAAAGACCAATATACCGCAGGCCATCAACCGCGGGTAGCACAACTGGCCTGTGCCATCGCCGAGGAAATGGGCCTTCCTGAAGAACAGATCGAGGGGATTCGTATGGCCGGACTCATCCACGATATCGGTAAGATCATGGTGCCTGCCGAAATTCTCAATAAGCCCGGTCCGTTGACAGAGATCCAATATGAGATGGTAAGGATGCACCCTCGAGCAGCCTTCGATATATTGAAGGGGATAAAATTCCCGTGGCCAGTAGCCGAAGCTGTGCTTCAACATCAAGAATTGATGGATGGCTCGGGGTATCCTCAGGGGCTTTCCGGTAAAGAAATCCTGCTGGAGGCGAGGATCTTGGCTGTGGCCAATGCCGTCGAGGCCATGGTCTCTCACCGACCATATCGCGCCGCGTACGACATCAAGGAGGCCCTCGCGGAGATGTCAAAAAACAAGGGTACCTTGTATGACCCTGCGGTGGTCGATGCCTGCCTGAAGCTCTTTGCCGAAAAACGATTTACATTCGATGAGCTGCTGTAAGTAAACAACAATGCCATCCTACTGGTGAAACAGTGTATTGTATTTCTTTAGAAAGACGATAAAAAGTACCCTTTGAAATAATATACACACGATGGAAGACAAAGATAAAACAAACAAGCAATTCAGCAAGGAATTGAAACAATTACGCCAGCGCATTGCCGAATTGGAAAAATTTGAAGCTAAATACAAGCGCGCAGAGGAGGCACTACAAAGTGCGTATGATGAGCTTAAGGAACGTGAGAAGCTTTATCGTACTCTTGTGGATAATATTGATCTTGGGATCAGCCTCATAGATGCCGACCACGCTATAGTCATTGCAAGCGCCGCTGAAGGCAAACATTTTAAGAGGCCTATTTCTGACTTCATCGGAAAAAAATGTTTTCGTGAATTCGAAAAACGGGAGACGGTGTGCCCACACTGTCCCGGAGTCCGGGCAATGGCCACTGGCCAACCGGCAGCGGTTGAGACTGAAGGGATACGAGATAACAGCAGCCGTTATAATGTAAGGATTCAAGCCTTTCCGGTATTCGGGGATGACGGCAGGGCGACGGGATTTATAGAGATTTATGAGAACATCACCGAGCGCTTACAGACACAGAAGGTACTGCAAGAATCAGAGTTGCAATACCGTACAACATTAAATTCTATGGGAGATGCAATCCACGTCATAGACACCGATTTTCGATTCATGTTGTTCAATGACGCCTTCAAACAATGGAACGAGGCGTTGGGGCTGGAGACTGATGTGATCGGACGGACAGTGTTTGAGATCTTTCCATTTTTGACGGACAACGTTCGTGATGAGTACCGCCGGGTGTTTGATACCGGAGAAATACTCATGACTGAAGAAAACACAACTATTCATGGCAGAGAATTTGTTACCGAGACACGAAAAATACCAATCTACGAAGGCGGGAAAGTTACTCGCGTTGTCACTGTTGTCCGTGACATCACCGACCGCAAGCAGGCAGAGGAGGCGTTGCGCGGGAACGCCGAACAGTACCGTATCATAACTAACACTACAATGGATGGTTTTGTAAAACTTGATCTGGAAGGACGCATTCTTGATTTGAATGAGACATACTGTCAGATGCTGGCTTACAGCAAAGAAGACTTACTCAAGATGACCATCATGGATATCGAAGCAAAAGAAACACCAGAGAAGGTCAAAAAACATCTAAAAGAAATTATAGAGGTTGGTTCAGATCGTTTCGAGTCGCGGCTCCGCCGCAAAGACGGATATATTATTGACGTTGAAATCAGCTTGACCTTGTTACGCCAATTAGGTCATATTTTGGTTTTTGCTCGTGACATCACCGACCGCAAACAGGCAGAGGAAGCACTGCGACGTAGTTACGATCAATTACGGGAGACCTTTATTGCAACGGTAAACGCCCTTGCATCAACGGTCGAAATGAAAGATCCATACACCGCCGGCCATCAACGGTGGGTAACGCGACTGGCCTGTGCCATTGCCAAGGAGATGGACCTCTCAGAAGAACAGATCGAAGGCATCCGTATGGCCGGGCTCATCCACGATATTGGTAAGATCAATATACCTGCTGAAATCCTCACCAAACCCGGCCATTTGTCCGAAATCCAATATAATATGGTAAAAATCCATCCCCAGGTCGGCTGCGACATATTGAAGGAAATAAAGTTTCCATGGCCAGTCGCCGAGATCGTACAACAGCATCACGAACGAATGGACGGCTCGGGGTATCCCCAGGGATTTTCGGGTACAGAGATTCTCTTGGAGGCGAGAATCCTGGCTGTAGCTGATGTGGTCGAGGCCATGGCTTCTCACCGACCATATCGGGCTGCCCACGGCGTAGAAAGGGCGCTTGATGAGATCTCGAGGAACAAGGGTACCCTGTATGATCCCGATGTCGTGGATGTTTGTCTGAAGCTTTTTGAGCAAGGCTTTCGATTTGACTAATTCTTGACGGCAACAATGGCACCGTGACCCCTCAGCATTGCATTCCCCAATTTTTTCAGCAAAGGAGGCTTATGAGGACAGGTATATCCATGATGACAATTTTAATACAAAGGCATGACAATAAACGTCACTCATCTCTCTCGCTCGTGCGGGTGGTCTTTTTATTGTTTAAAAGTGAATAATTTTAGATAGTTCAAGTCAAACGAAAATGAACTTCTTGGCAGATAAATTGCAGAATGTAGTCTGCGTGACATCAGTTCTATACATTAGAGCTTAAGATGTGCGAGCCTTAATGAGCAATGAATAGATGGCATCAGAAGGTATGCTCTTAAAGAACGCTGCTTCTGTGAACATGTTGAGACAATGAAAGATAACGACAAGACAAAGAAACAACAGAGAACTAAACTGGAACAATCGCGCCAAAGAATTGCGGAACTGGAAAAATCAAACTCTGAGCTTAAGCGGGCACAGGAGGAGCTGCGCGAGAGTGCCGAAAAATACCGCATCATCACAAGCACCGCAATGGACGGCTTTGCAGTAATTGACCTAGACGGACACATTTTGGATGTCAATGAGGAATCTTGCCGCATACTTGGCTACAGCAGGGATGAACAGCTCACGATGTCCATCTTGGATCTCGAAGCTGTAAAAACACCAAACGAAATCAGAAGACATATTCAAAAGGTCATCGAGACCGGCTCAGACCGTTTCGAGGCGCGCCATCGCCGTAAAGACGGATGCATTATTGACGTAGAAATCAGCATGACCTTCATGCCTCAATCGAAGCATTTCTTGATTTTCCATCGCGACATCACTAACCGCAAACAGACAGATGAACATCTCAAAGAAAGTGTTGAGAGATTGAAAAGAAGCCTGGAATCAACGGTCAGTGCCTTGGCATCGGCCCTCGAAATGAGAGACCCCTATACCGCAGGTCATCAACAGCGAGTGACCGACCTCGCCTGTGCCATCGCCGAGGAAATGGGCCTTGCGGATGAGCAGATTGATGGAATCCGTATGGCTGGGTTCATCCACGATATCGGCAAGATCAATATCCCCGCTGAAATCCTCAACAAACCCGGTCAGTTAACTGAAATCGAATACAGCTTGTTTAAAAATCATCCGCAAGTCGGTCATGACGTATTGAAAACCGTAGAATTTCCGTGGCCCGTTGCCCAGATCGTGTTACAGCATCACGAACGTATGGATGGATCTGGGTATCCGCAAGGTCTTGCTGGTGAGGAAATTATGTTGGAGGCAAGGATCTTAGCGGTCGCTGACATTGTTGAAGCTATAGCCTCTCATCGCCCCTACCGACCGGCTCGCGGTACAGGAGATGCATTAGAGGAAATCTTGCACAATAAGGGTACCTTGTATGATCCTGAGGTCGTCGATGCGTGCTTGAGGGTTTTTTACGAGAAGGGTTTTAAGTTCGAGCACGTGTTAAGGGTAGCAACTTCACCGAGAATTCATTGAGTATGTGAATCCCCTTCAGCCTTTGAACACAAGGACTTACTCTCTGAGCTTTCCCTCTTATTCATATTGACCTTGCATATCCCTCCCGTTCCGAAGTACAATTTCCCATCACGGCAATAAAGCTCTTTTGTTTACAATACACAGTACTCCATTCTCTTGGAGGATCAGAACATGGCCAAATATCAGATCGACTGGCAAGGGGTAAAGGACGAAGCGACGGAGATCCTCAGCAACTATATTCGAATCAACACCACCAATCCCCCCGGTAACGAGATGGAGGCAGCCCGCTACCTGGAGGGGATACTGCGCAGGGAAGGTATCGAGTCAAGCATCTATGAACCCGCCCGCCGCCGGGCTAATCTCATGGCCGTCGTCCCCGGTGAAAAGAGAGGAAACGCACTGGTTCTCCTCAATCACATGGACGTCGTCCCAGTCGAGAAGGACAAGTGGGACCTGAACCCCTTTGGTGGGATCGTCAAGGACGGTTATATCCACGGGCGTGGGGCCATCGATATGAAGGGAAAAGGAGTCGCAGAACTGATGGCCGTGCTCCTGTTAAAACGTTACAAGATTCCATTGAAAAGGGATGTTATCTTCTTGGCCACCGCCGATGAAGAGACCGGAGGGCGGTGGGGGGCCAAGTGGATGCTGGAGCGAGAACCACGCCTCAAAGAGGCGGTCTGTGTCCTCAATGAAGGGGGCTGCATCCTCATACGCGAAAATGGAGCGCTCGACCACTACGAGATAGCAACGGCCCAAAAGGTGGTTGCCCAATTTTCCCTCAAGGCCACAGGAAAAACGGGGCACGGCTCCATGCCTCACCGTGACAGCGCCGCTGTCAAGCTGATCAGGGCCCTCAATCGACTGGTTGAATGGGAAACCCCCTTTATAGTCATCCCCCTGGTGAAGCACTATTTCGCCACCCTGGCTAAGGTCAGGTCTCCAGAAGAGGCAAAGGGGTATCACGATATTGAAGAGGCCCTGCGCGACCCTGCCTTTGCAGAAGCCTTTACCGCCAACTCGCAATACAATGCCATGGTGAGAAATACTTTAACACCCACCATGTTAAAGGCAGGACAAAAGATAAATGTCATCCCCTCGATGGCCACAGCAGCCTTTGACTGCCGCATCCTCCCCGGTACCTCCGGCAAGGACTTCTTTGCTCAACTCCGTAAGGTCATAGGGGATGAGGAGATAGTAATTGCCCCCCTGCCGGAGTTTGAGAGCATCGCTCTTCCTCCCTCTCCCATTGACAATGAACTCTATCAGGCAATCGAACGGGTAGCGCAACGAAAGGATCCAGGGTGCATGGTCACCCCCTTTCTCATCACCGGTGCTACTGACAGCCGTTTCTTTCGAGAGATCGGGGTGCCGTGTTATGACTTCTCCCCCTTTCGCCTGAGACAGGAGGACATGAAACTCGTCCACGGTCATAATGAGCGGATTTCTATAGAAAATCTGGGCTTCGCCAGTGAGGTCATCTTTGAGATCGTGTGTGAGGTGGCCGCTGGATGAGGGCGATCATATCCCGCACCGCCTGTTCCATACCCACGAATACCGCCCGGGCCACGATGCTGTGGCCGATGCTCAACTCCGTTATTTCCGGGATATCGGCGATCTTGCCTACATTGAAGTAGTTGAGCCCATGTCCGGCCTTCACCTCCAGCCCGAGACCATGGGCCTTGCTGGCCGCTGCTATTACCTTATTATGCTCAGCATCCACCTCCTGAGGGGTTTTAGCCTCACAGTACAACCCGGTGTGGATCTCGATGGCATCGGCTCCCACATCGTGGGAGGCCTGTATCTGATCAGGGGTGGGGTCGATGAAGAGGCTCACCAGTATACCTCCCCCTTTGAGTGCCTTCACCGCCTCCTCCACCCGCGTGCGATTGCCTACGACATCAAGCCCCCCTTCGGTGGTCAGCTCTTCCCGTTTTTCAGGTACCAAGGTCGATACATCGGGCTTGATCTGAGAGGCAATCTGAATCATCTCATCGAGAGCAGCCATCTCCATGTTCAGTGCCGTCTTGATGGTCTCCCTGAGGATCTGCAGATCCCTATCCTTGATGTGTCTCCTGTCCTCCCGCAGGTGAACTACGATGCACGTTGCCCCAGCTAGTTCAGCCAGGGCAGCAGCGGTCACCGGATCTGGATAGTCGATCCTGCGCGCCTCCCGTACAGTAGCCACATGATCGATATTCACCCCTAGCCGTGGCATACAAACCCTTTCTATCCCAATGCCTTCTGGATTGTTTCGGCCATGGCATCAGCCATTTTCGTTATCGTTTGCTCGTTCTCCCCTTCGATCATGATCCTCAGCACCGGTTCTGTCCCCGAATACCTGATCAAGATCCTCCCCCGCTTACCCAATTCCTTTTGACATTCCTTTATCATGCGCTGGATTTGAGGGACAAGGGACAAATCCTTTTTTTCCTTGACCTGAACACTACGTTGGGTCTGAGGAAGGGTCACCATTACCTCGGCCAATTCGGCAAGGGGCGCCCCCTTTTTCTGCATAATAGCTAATACCTGGAGGGCCGTAATCATCCCGTCACCCGTCGTATTGTGATCGAGAAAGACGATATGCCCTGATTGCTCACCCCCCAGGTTGTATCCACCCTTCAGCATCTCCTCGACCACATAACGGTCACCCACCGGGGCCCTGATCATAGTACCCCCGGCCTCGGTGAGGACCATCTCCAATCCCATGTTGCTCATCACCGTTGCCACCAGGGTCTTCTTGTTGAGTGTACCCTCCTGCATCATATCCAAGGCGCAGATGGCCATGATGTGGTCACCATCTATCACCCTCCCCGTATGATCCACGAAGACCACCCGATCGGCATCGCCATCCAAGGTCAATCCCAGATCCGCGCCCTGTTCCACCACAAGGCGACTGATCAGCTCGGGGTGTAAGGAACCACAATGAAGGTTGATATTCTCTCCATCAGGCTCCACCCCGACGCTGTAGACCGCTGCCCCAAGCTCCTCCAATACCGTCGGGGCCACACGGTAGGCCGCTCCATGAGCACAGTCCACTGCGATCTTTAACCCTTCGAGGGTGAGATGTTCGGGAAAGGTATGTTTCAAAAAGACCGTATACCTTCCCGTGGCATCATCAATCCTGTAGGCCTTCCCCACCGCTGTGCCGGTAGGGCGTGATCTATCCAGCTGGCCGGAAAAGATGAGTTCTTCGATCCTTTGCTCCATGTCATCAGGGAGCTTAAAACCATTTCCGGAAAAAATCTTGATTCCGTTATCGTGAAAAGGGTTGTGAGAGGCGGAGATGACCACACCCGCATCGGCACGCATATCGACGGTGACAAAGGCAATCCCCGGGGTGGGAAGGGGTCCCACCAAGAGCACATCACCCCCCATCGAGCAGATCCCCGATGCCAGGGCGGTCTCCAGCATATACCCGGAAAGTCGTGTGTCCTTCCCCAAGACGATCCGATGCCGCCCCTTCTTGTTGCGAAAGAGATAAGCCGTGGCCCTGCCTATCTGCATGGCCATCTCGCTGGTCATCGGTTCTTCATTGGCCACCCCCCGCACACCATCTGTCCCGAACAACTTCCTCATTGCTTCTTGCGTTCCTCCTCAACCACAATGGTGACCGTGACCATCCTCTTCACGGCCTTCTTTAATCTCAGATCGGCGATCTGCAGGGATACCTCAACCTCCACGGTCTCCTTGAGGGCTGAGATGTCAACCTCCTCCGTCAACACTTCCTTTAAACCTACCAGCTGACTCCGGGCACCCTGCATATTGATATAGGGGGGATCAACAGTAATCTTGGAGACGCGATATCCTTTGGCAGGCTTTCCCTGCACCACAGGTTTGACCTGAACCATCTTTTCTAAGACGTGGTCGAGATCAACCTTGACGGATGAAGGGCTGATCTGTGTGATATCCAGGGCTTTTGAAACATTGAAATTATCGGGGAGGATATCGAAGGAGTTCGTCCCGGGTCTGGCACGAGAAAGATCGATCCGCGCCCTCATCTCCCTGGTCGGGAGACGCTGCAATTGTATAACAGATCCGGTGATGCGTACATTGATGGCCTCATCGGTCACATTGGTGACGATAAGGCTTGAGGGAACACGATAAAACTCCAACGGTACCACCAACCCCACTTCACCACCGCTCTTGCTCTTCACAAAGACCCAGAGGATGATAGCCAGAATAAGAGAGATGATCTTGATAGTCGTATTTTTTGTAAGAAATCTCACATAACCACCGTACTCTTAATATCTGACGAAAAACCGAGGTTTTTTCTTCTTGCTGACAAAGATGTTGTATAAGACCCTTCTGAGCCCACCGGCATCCAGGTTTCTCGTGAGCTTTCCGCCAATGGCCAGGGAGATTACCCCCTTTTCCTCTGACACCACGATGACCACGGCATCGGTCTCCTCAGTAAGCCCGAGGCCTGCGCGATGACGGGCCCCCAGGGTCTTGACGAGGCGGGGATGAGCGGTCAACGGAAGGAAACAGCGTGCGGCCGTCAACTTCCCCCCTTGGATCAAAACAGCCCCATCGTGGAGGGGGGAGGGGGGGAAAAAGATAGTCGTGATCAGCTCCTTGGTTACCGTGGCGTCAATGGGAACACCCATCTCCACGTGTTTGTCCACCTCGGCCTCCCGCTCCAAAACAATGAGGGCCCCTATTCTCCTCCTGGCCATACTGAGGGCGGCATCGATAATCTCTTCCACGAGAGGGGCGCCATGGGGGGAGGAGGGTTCGAAAAAAAAGGGGTTCTTCCCCACGGTGGAAAGGGCCCGACGGATGTCGTGTTGGAATATCACCACGATGATCAGGATGATGGAGCTGAGGAAGTTGTTCAAGATCCAGTGCAGCGTCATCAACCTCCCTAACTGGGAGATCAGGAGTGCCAGGATAAGCAAAACCAAGCCGATGAGTATCTGGAAGGATCGGGTCCCGCGGATCAGCAGGATGATCCAGTAGATCACCGCGGCAACGATGAGGATATCGATGACGTCCTGCCACCTAAAGTGAGCAAAGACCTCACCCAACCCCATCATCTTTCCCATCCCTCTGCATTGATAATGGCATCCACCATATCGATTGTCTGTTTTATGGGGGCAACGTCATGGACCCTCACGATATGGGCACCTTTCAGCGCGGAGACGGCCACTGAAGCCAGGGTCCCTGCCCCCCGCTGGTGCACCTCTGCGCCCAGCACAGCGCCTATGAATGACTTACGGGAGGTCCCGATTAAGAGCGGCCTTCCCAGGGCATTGAGTTCAGAGAGGCGGTTGATGATCAGGAGATTGTCCTGAACCCTCTTGCCGAAACCGATGCCGGGATCAACGATCACTTGATGAGGGTCTACCCCCCCCTGCTCAACCTTTGCTATCCCCTCACGCAGATAGTCGATGATCTCACCCATCAGGTCTTCATACACGGGGTCCTGTTGCATCGTCTTGGGGGTCCCCTTGATATGCATGATGATCAATGGGGTGTCAAATCGTGCGGCCACCGCGGTCACCTGCGGATCGAAGCGCAGGCCGCTGATATCGTTGATCATCTGGGCACCTGCCTCAATGGCCCGCTCGGCCACCTGTGACTTATAGGTATCCACCGAGATGGGGATTTCAAGGCGGGAGGCCAAACCCTCGATGACAGGGATGACCCGCTTCAGTTCCTCGTCCAGAGGAACCGGATCAGAACCAGGGCGCGAGGACTCCCCTCCCACATCGATGATATCCGCCCCCTCCTCGGCCATCCGGAGGCCGTGCTCGATGGCCTTGTGCGGTTCAAAAAAGACCCCCCCGTCAGAAAAGGAATCCGGGGTGATGTTCAAAACACCCATGACGAGAGTCCTCTCTCCCAATCGTAGATCCCCACTTCGGCAACGTAGCACAAACGACCTTCTGCCACCGTTGTGCGAAGGACTCATGCAGGGGCACCTACCTGGATGATCTGGTCGATATCTTCGCCAGAGAGAGATTCCCGTACCAAGAGTGTCTCAGCCAACTGATGTAAGGCCTTGATGTTCTTTTTGAGGACCTTCTCGGCCCGCTCGTAGCATTCCATCACAATCCGCTTTACCTCTCGATCTATCTCTTGAGCGGTCGTCTCGCTGTAGTCCCGGTGCTGGGAGATCTCCCTGCCGAGAAAGATCTGCTCCTCTTTTTGACCAAAAGCAAGGGGGCCCAAGGCATCGCTCATCCCCCATTCACATACCATCTTACGGGCCAGCTCGGTCGCCTTTTCGATGTCGTTTCCCGCACCAGTGGTAAAGCGCTTCAAGACAAGTTCCTCTGCTGCCCGCCCCCCCATGAGGGTGGTAATGCTCGTGATGAGGTGGTCTTTGGAATAGATATGCCGCTCATCAAGGGGCAACTGCTGGGTCACCCCGAGGGCATGGCCACGGGGGATAATAGTCACCTTATGGATGGGATCAGAACCGGGTATCAGCTTGGCCACCAGGGCATGCCCGGCCTCGTGATAGGCGGTATCCTTCTTTTCCTCCTCACTGATGATCATGCTGCGCCGCTCCGTTCCCATGAGCACCTTATCCTTGGCCTGCTCAAACTCCTTCATGGCGATACGCTTCTTGCCCGTTCTGGCGGCCAATAGCGCGGCCTCGTTCACCAGACTCTCCAAATCGGCCCCGGTGAAACCGGGAGTGCCCCGTGACAAGACCGAGAGATTCACATCATCCGCAAGGGGGGTGTTTCTTGAATGCACTTTCAGTATCTCCTCCCTCCCTTTGATATCGGGGATGGGAACGATGACCTGCCGGTCAAAACGGCCGGGGCGCAGGAGGGCCGGGTCCAAGATATCGGGCCTGTTGGTGGCAGCGATCATGATGATCCCCTCGTTGGCCTCAAAGCCGTCCATCTCCACGAGGAGCTGGTTGAGGGTCTGCTCCCGTTCATCATGCCCACCGCCAAGGCCTGCGCCTCGGTATCTCCCCACCGCATCGAGCTCGTCGATGAATAGGATACAGGGGGTGCTCCGTTTGGCCTGCATAAAGAGGTCTCTCACCCGTGAGGCCCCCACACCGACGAACATCTCCACAAAGTCAGAGCCGCTGATGCTGAAAAAGGGAACATCCGCCTCGCCGGCAATGGCCTTGGCGAGGAGGGTCTTGCCGGTGCCCGGCGGGCCGACCAGCAGAATACCCTTCGGGATCCTTCCGCCCAGCTTGGTGAATTTCTGAGGATCCTTTAAGAACTCTATGATCTCCGTTACTTCATCCTTTGATTCCTCTATGCCGGCCACATCCTTGAAAGTAACCTTTTTCCCTTGATCTTTGAGGAATACCCGCGCCCGGCTCTTGCCAAACGACATGGCCTTGCCCCCCCCTACCTGCATCTGCCGGATAAAAAAGATCCACAGCCCAATGATCACAAGCATGGGGAGTACAGTCATCAAGAGAGAGCTCCAAATCGAATCCTTAATTGGTTCGGCAGTTATCGTGACCCCCTCCGCGCGCAGCATCTTGACCAAATCAGGATCATCAGGGGCATAGGTCTTGAATTTGGTACCATCCCGAAACGTCCCCAATATCTCGTTCCCCTTCTTTATAGTAACACTGGCCACCTCACCGGAGTCCGCGGCGGCGACGAATTTAGTGTAGCTGATGTCTTCCGTTTTTGGCCCCTGGGTGGAAAAGGTTTGCCACATAACAAATCCAGTTAAGATGATTATCAACCAAAAGATCAGGTTCCTATGCATCTATCCCTCGCATTCTCAGACCTCGTAATACCTTTTTTAAATATATAACATACTTAAGCTGATTCATCAACAACAATGGTGACGGCATCAGGACTCTTTACCCGAGACATTTTTAGGGCAAGGGGTGAATTCGTTCAGATGCATATGAGACAGAATTAAGGTATA
>Ga0315551_10000646_pt1 | contig 27897 bp, 29 predicted proteins | sample SalMarSW160290MG_FD_203678 | JGI IMG/M metagenome (GOLD analysis project Ga0315551, IMG submission 203678) | Salt marsh sediment microbial communities from the Plum Island Ecosystem LTER, Massachusetts, United States - Salt Marsh Sediment SW1602-90 ...
AACTTAAACAATATCCACAACAATTTCTTATTATCGAAGGTGTTGATGACCATCCTCTTTATGAATTTGGCAAGATAAACCCAAACGCAATCAGGGGAATGATGTTATCTGTAATGTTAGATTTCAGGGTCCCAATTATTTTAACAAAAAATTATGAAGATACTGTAAAATTTCTTATTCTTCTTGAAAAAAGACAAAAAAAGAAACCTAAGGAAATAAGTTTAATAGCTAAAAGAAAATCTTATAATCTTGCAGAGCAACAACAATTTATTCTTGAAGCTTTTCCTGGAATTGGACCCGCAACAGCTAAAAAACTTCTTAGAAAATTTGGCACAATTAAGGCAACAATAAATGCAAAAGAAAAAGATCTAATTAAAACTAAGCTTCATCAAAAGAAAGCAGAAGCTATGAAAAAAATTATTGAAACTAAATACTTGGAAAAGTAGCAATATCTTCATAAATTGGGCCTTCTGGCGTAAGTATTGATTTTTCCAAAACAAAATTGTTGATTTCAAATTCAAGGGGCTCAATTTTTATTTTTTTAATGGCTTTAACAAAATTTTCTTTCTCTTCACTTGAAATAACTTTAATTCTTGCAAGAGTAATATGTGTTTCAAAATTATGCTCTTTCTTAAAACCCTGTCCAACCAATATAGAAATAATTTTTTGTTCTAATTCAATAATTTTTTCCTTAGGTAAGATATCAACCCAAACAACACGAATATAATTTTGAGAAGGAAAAATACCAAAAGAATTTAATTTAACTTTAAAAGAATCAAATTTTATGGTTTTTAGGGCATCTTTTATTTTATTTATCTTATCATCAGAAATCTCACCAAGAAACTTAATAGTTATATGTAAATTTTCCGGTTTAACAATTCTTAATTTAGCTTTTGTTTCTTCTGCTATCTTTTGAAGGTCTTTTTCTGCTTTTGCAAGTTCTTTTTTGATTTCTTCTGGCAATTCTATGGAAATAAAACATCTCATTTTTATTTGTTTTGCAATTTATCTTCAAGAAAAGATTCTACTTTGGGACTAATATCCCCCCAAGAATAATCATGCCCAGAAATATGAAGAGCTTGCGCAAAACTTGGTCCTTGGCCATTTCTTGAAAAAGTTAATTTAAAAAGTGTTTTGATTAAGTTTGGGATTAATTCATCTAATTTTCTATTGGTTAAAGGGTCTGCCCCATTGTTGTTTATTCTAAGAATATTTTTAGATTCAAATTTATCACACCAAAAAGGAAGACCCACTTCTATTGCATAAACTCTAGAATCATCAGGGGTTTGTTTCATAGTTTTGTCTATAAATGTTGCCCCGTTAGACAACCCAGCGAGTATAATTTTAGAATCTATTGAATCATTTTCTAAAGATTTTATCTTATTAATTAAATTTTTTGATGAAAATTGATAAAAACTTAAAAAATCTGCCAACCTTTTTATTCTCCCAAAGAAACTATTTTTAGATCTATAATGTTCTATGATGTGTGTTTTATACCCTCTATCAACTAAAACAGATTTAATTCCCTTTATAATGGGTTCAAAATCATTTGCTTTTTCCAAAGGTACATTCCCCCAACCTCCAGGATTATAAATTATAATAACATCTTTATAAATTTGAGACATTTTACATAAACTCGGCAATAATCTTAGCCCCTAATTTAACAGTTAAGCCATTAAAATCCTTATCTGGATTAATTTCAGTTAAATCAATGGCCCCCAAATTTTTTAATAATTTTAGTTTTTGAATAAAATAAATAAATTCTCTACTTGAAAAGCCAGCAGGTTCTAAATAACCTGTTCCCGGAGCAAAAGCAGGATCAATAACATCAATATCTATACTGATATAAAGCGGATCAAATTTTCTGACTTGTTCCATTATAAAATGTGATGTTTCCTTTATACCCTGTTCAAATATTTGTTTCATATCAACAATCTTGATTTTATTTTTCCTAAGAAAATCCAATTCATCCTTAAAATAATTTCTCGAGCCGACAAGAATAACATTTTCTGGTTTTATTATCTTTTCATTTACAATTGCTAATAATAAATCTTCGTGGGTTGGAAGATTAAATTCTGTGCAACAATCAGCATGAGCATCAAAAATCAATAATCCGGGATTTTTTTTATTTTCAGCAAATCCTTTTACTAAAGAATAAGTGATGGAATGATCCCCGCCAATATAAAAAACCTTTTCAGATTGCGATAATTTTTTTGTGTTTTCATAAATGTTTTTATTTGCTTCTTCTATATTTGCGTTATCAATTGGAATTTCTTTTATTTGTAATGAATTATAATCAATTATCTTTTTATTTTCATTACTAAAAATATCTTTCAGCGCTTCAATTACTTTGTCTGGAGCTTTTTCACAACCTTTGGTTTTTCCAAGTCCATTAAGACCAGGGACTTTAACAATCAACATTTTAAAATTATTTAGGAACAAGAATTGCGGTCGCATAATTTTTTATTTTAGCTAACTTTCTAACATCTTGAAGTTTTACATTATAGATTTTTTCAGGATAATCATAAAAATCTTCTGCTTTAGTGGCAATTTCCTGAAAAACAAGATTGCCAGCAACATTATCACAAGATTCAAGCCCGAGTTTCCAATTCCCAACTTTTTGCTCTTTTGTCTGTTCAAAATCAATTGCTTTAATTTTTGACATGTTTTTAATTTCTTTTATAGTTATTTGTTTAACTTTCTTAATATTTTTCTTATCTATTCCAGCATAAACAACACCATATCCATAATCCTTTTCCTGTTCAAGATAACTATGAATAGCATAAGCCCAGCCTCTTTTTTCTCTAACTTCCTGAAATAAAACAGAAGAAAAGCCTTCCCCCAAAATTGCATTAAAAATCTCGCTTGCATATCTCATCTTGCTAGAAAAAACAGGGGTATGAAATCCTAAAGTGAAATGGGTTTGATCCAAACCTTGTTTTGATTCTATTATCTCATTATTTTTAAAAACTTTCTTTATTTTAAAAGATGGAAGAACATAAGGCTGTGTTTTATTAAAATATTTTTTTGTAAATTTATCAATATCTTTTAAATTTGCATTACCAACAATCGAGATAATCATATTTTTAGGATTATAATTTTTATGCCATCTTAAAAAATCAATTCGTTTAAATTTAGAGACAGTTTCTTTAAAACCAATAACAGGAGCACTAAATGGTTTTTGATATAAAAGTTCCTTGATTTTATTAAAGAGATATTCTTTTGGCATATCTTTTCTATAATTAATTTCAGAAATAATAATTCCCCTTTCTTTATTTATGTCTTTTGTAATTAATTTTGGATTCGCCACAATGTCTAAAATAACATCTGCCCCAACATCAAAATGTCTTGATGGCAATTTACAATAAAAAGCAGTTATCTGTTCTGATGTAAATCCATTAAGCATTCCTCCAACTTTTTCAATTGAAGAACCAATTTCCTTTACATTTCTTGTTTTTGTTCCCTTGAAAACCATATGTTCAAAAAAATGGGCTATTCCCTTATTCCTAAGGTTTTCATTAACTGCTCCAGCTCTTGTTGCCGCCATTATTGATACAATAGGAAGATCTCTTTTTTCAAATAAAATAGTCAATCCACTCTTTTGTTTTATTTTATAAAATTCTGCCATATTAATCTAAAAAAACAGTGTTTTAAATTAGTTTCTACTCCTAAAATATTTAATAAAAAGGTTATAAATTAGTGTCATAATGTATTTAAATTTAAAAAGCTAATAAAATTTGGCTTTCGGGGGAAAGAAACAGCAAAAATGTTTAAATTTAATCAAAACTTTTTCTATACTTGTTTTATTTTTTAATCTCTTTATCTTTCTCTTTCTTTCTTTTTTGTTTTTACACCCTTTATTAAGAAAAAATGTCTATAAGGGCCCTCGCTTTTAATTTTTCCTTCTACTTCAATTTTTTTCTCAAACAAAGGCATATCTAAAACAACTGTTTCAGCCTCTCCACCTTCAAATTCAAGATTAAAACCATATTTTTTGCTTTGCTTAATTAATTCATTAAGTAATTTTTTATCAACTTTTTTTCCTAAAAATTCTTTTCCCAACCCTTCACAACAAATTTTAGTTAAAATTATTTCAAAATTATTTTTTAGACAATCCTCCCAAATTTTTTCAGCCCTTAAATTCCAAAGAGGATTAAAAATTTTAAAGCCCAATTTTTTTGCTATTTTTGTTATTCTTGTTTCTTGATATTTTGAAGCTATGCCGCCAGTAATTATATATTTAGCTTTGCCTTTCACTTTTTCCAGTAACTTTTCTAAATCCCGTATTTCTTTTTCTTTTTGCGTTTTGCTTTTTTGACTGATTAAAAAAATATTCAAAGCATCTGACTGCATTTTAAGTAATTTTAAAGAAGGCTTATGCCACATCCAAGAATAATAAGAAGAAGGGAGTATTGTTAAAAGATATTTGATATTAAAGCCAGCTTGCTTTGCTTTTAATATTGCTAAACAAGAATCTTTCCCCCCGCTAAAAAGAACAGCTGCTGTTTTATTTTCCATTTTTATTCTTCATTTAAAAATAATTTGTAATTTAATAAGTCTTTCGCCAATTTTGTTAATCTATAAATTGTGGCTCTAAAAAAACAAATACAAAATATGGTGTTTTTTTATATTTTATATACGATAAATAAAAAAATGTTTAAAATAACGAGAAGAAAAATTTAAAAAGATATAAAAATAAAAAATTATGTAGATGGCAGCAAAATAAGTGAAAACTGCGGGAACTTAGAAATTAGCTAAGGAAAAGGAGGCAATATTAAAACTAAAATGACCTACACAACAGGTGGTTGCCACGATTTAAGACAATATATGAATGATCCAAAAATAATAGAAGCTTTTGGAAAATTAGTTAGTGGAAAATCTGGTTATACTCCCATAATAGAAAAAAGAGAAGAACCAATAATTTGTTCTAATTGTAATCAGCGTCTCTTAGGAGATGAAAAATTTTGTCCTGAATGTGGTGCTAAAATAAAATTAGAAAAAACAGAGAATAAAGAGAATAAAATAATTTAAATTAAAATTATTTTATTAATAGCTTTTTAATTTTATATAAATTTTTTTCTGTTATGCGTTCTCCAATAGCTATGGCTTCTTTAGATTTATCAAAATCAAAAACACCCAGATAAGCTTTCGGATTTAAAATAAATAAATTTTTTTTATATTTACTTAAGGTAAAATTTACAATTTCTAGTCTTAAAATTGTTTGGATCCTTTCAAAAAAATCTACTAAATTATATTTTAATTTTTTCGGCATGCTTTCAATAGAACGCTCCACATTTACTGCAAGAATTTTTTTTGCTAAATTAAATCCCTCATCTATGGCCAAAGGATCTTCAAAACCTCCATCAACAAGAAGCATTCCTTTTTTATGCAATGGAGGAAATAAAAAAGGGATAGAAATGCTTGCCATAATTGCTTCACATAAATCACCTTTATCAATAACAATTCTCTTGCCAGTTAAAAGATCTGCAGAAATAGCTACAAATTTTTTATCTAAGTTTTCAATTTTTTTATTACCTATAATATTTCTAAATTGTTTTTCAAGCCTATCTGTTTTTATAAGCCCCTCCTTAGAAGGCCAAATATGAATTATTTTTCTTATTTGTTTTTTTGTTTTATTAGATATTATTCTTTCAAAATTAGAAAGAAGCCCAGCAGCATACATTCCCCCTATTAAAGCTCCTGCGGATGTTCCTATTATAATATTTGGGATTATTTTATTTCGTTCAAGAACTTTTATTACACCTATATGGGCCATCCCGCTAGCCGCCCCACCACTAAGAACCAAAGCCCAGTCTGATTTTTTTTGTTTCTTTTGTTTTTTTGATTTTTTTGATCTTTTTGATCTCTTTAATCTTTTTTTCATTTTTATTTTCTGAAATTTTTTCTTATAGGCCCAATTATTTTTTCTAAATATTCTACAACAGCATTTTTTAAATCAAGAGGGTGTATTTTTTCTTGTTTGTAAGATTTTTCAAGATTAGAATAATTTGAAAAATTTAAACTTCCTCCAAATTTTACAGGTCTTTTAATATTAAATTTTTTAAATCGTGGAAAAATAAGCAGTTTTGTTATTTGAAGAATTGGATTATCCTGCGCAATTTTTGCAGGACAATATGCTTTTTCAATAGTTTTTTTTAGTTTGTCATAAGAATCAAGAACACTGACGCCAGTATTAGGAATTGATCTAGACATTTTTTGGCCAGGGCCTTTCAAAGAAGTAATTAAGGGCGTATGTAAAGCTATAAAATTATAATTTAATGTTTTAGCCATGTCTTTTCCAATCATATGAACTTTTCTCTGCTCTAAACCGCCTAAAGCCACATCAACATCTAATGCTTTAATATCAACAACTTGCATTAAAGGATACCATAATTGGGAAATTGTTGCGTTTTTTATATCCCTGGCTATTTCTTGCATGCTCCTCAATCCCCTGTTTATAGTTGATTCTTGTGAAAGTTTTATTACATCAAGAACATATTTTTTATCAAATTGAAAACTGCTGCCAAGAATGATTTCAGCATTAATTCCTAGTGCTTTAATGGTTTTTCTCCAAGCCCCAACTTCCTTTTTTATTTCTTCTTCACTGCCTTTCCTATTTAAAAAAGAATGAACATCTGCCAATAAAATTTTAACTTTAAAACCTGCTTTATGTAAATCAATAAGTTTGGTGATGGTAACAAGATGTCCTAGATGCATAGAACCACTTAATTCATAACCACAATAAACAGAAGGTTTCTTTTTTTTCTTTAATAAATCTTTTAACTCTTTTTCTGTGATTATTTCCACAGCATTTCTCTTAATTAATTCAAACCTCTTTTGAAAATCCATTATTTTTAAATAGATAATTAGTTTTTTATAGTTTTCTAAATAAATATTAACACAATAAAATTAAATAAAATGAAAACAAGAACTTTGCTAAAACTTTCTTTGATTATTGCCTTGATTGGAACTTTTGTTATTGTTATTCTTGCTAATAATCTTGAACCAAATATAAGTAAAATTTCTAGTATAAATGAAAAAATGATTGATGAATGGGTTAGAATCAAAGGAAATGTAACTAATCAAAGAAGTACAGAAGGGTTGACTATTCTTACAATTTATGATGGAACTGCAGGAATAAGGGCAATAATGTATAAAAACATGAATGAAGACCTTGAAGGTTCTGAAATTATTATTCTTGGAAAAATTATTATATATAAAGATGAAATTGAAATTCAAATAGAAAAAATACAAACTTGATATAAAAATTAAAATGATAGAATATATTTTAATTGCAATTTTTCTTGGATTAATTGCTGGAACAATTACAGGTTTAATTCCTGGCATCCATATTAATCTAGTTGCTTTAATTTTATTTGCAAGTTCTGCATTTTTTTTACAATTTACAGATTATTTTACTTTAGCAATTTTTATTGTTAGCATGGCTACAACACACACTTTCCTTGATTTTCTCCCTTCTATTTTTCTTGGAGCACCTGATGAAGACACCGCTCTTAGTGTTCTTCCCGGACATAGAATGTTATTAAAAGGACAAGGTTATGGTGCTATCAAACTTACTGTTATTGGTTCATTTTTTGGTTTGTTGGTTGCTGTTGCCCTTGCGCCTTTTTTTATTGTAACCTTACCATATATTTATCCGTTCCTAACAAAAATAATCGCTTTTCTTCTTATTGTTATTGTTATATTTTTAATTTTTAAAGAAGAAAAACAAAAAAGATTTCTTTCGTTCTTTATATTTATTCTTACAGGAATTTTAGGCTATGCCTCATTAAATTTTCCAATGATAAAACAACCACTTTTTCCTCTTTTTACAGGCCTTTTTGGAGCTTCTCTACTCACTATAAGTATAATTAAAAATGTCAAATTACCAAAACAAAAAATAAAAAGCCTAAAAATAAAAAAGAAAGACATTATACAGGCTCTTGGTTTGGGAATTATTTCATCATCAATTGTTTCTTTTCTTCCAGGAATAGGCTCGAGTCAAGCTGCTGTAATTTCTTCTGGATTAAAAAAAATACAAGAAAGAACTTTTCTTATCTTACTTGGAACAATTAATACCATGGTTATGCTTCTAAGTTTTATTGCTCTTTTTAGTGTAGGAAAACCAAGAACAGGAATAGCCGTCTTCCTAGGTAGATTTCTTGGAATATTTAGCGAACAGCAATTGTGGTTTTTTCTTGTAACAGCTTTGGTAGCTGGCTCAATTTCTGTTTTTATAACCCTTTTATTTGCTAAAACTTTTGCAAAAGGGATAATAAAAATAAATTATAAAAAAATCTGTTTCATTATTTTGATTTTCTTAATAATTCTTACACCTATATTAAGTGGCTGGCTTTCTTTAATTATTTTAATAACAGCCATCGCAATTGGTATAACCACCTCTTTATTTGGAATAAGAAAAATACATATGATGGGTTGTTTAATTCTGCCCGTAATAATCTGGCATCTGATTTAATCTTATTTTATCTGATTTGATTTAATCTATTTTAATTCAACTTAAACCCATTTTTTTAATTCTTGTTGTTTTTCTGTTTCTCTACCAAACATGCTTTCAATTGCTTGCTTTACAAGATCTAAACTCTGCTTAACATAAGGAGAAACATTATAATTTTTTGCAAGGCTAATAGCGGGTTCAAGATATTTAATTATAGAGCCTTCCGCTATAGTGAAAATAATTCTACCCCCGCATTTTAAACATTTTCCAGCAAGAGGGGGTCTTCTATATTTTTCATTACATTTAACACACCTAAATTTCTGTTTGGTGAATTTATGAAAATTTCCTTTTATGTCTCTTATAAAATGTCTTTCAATAACAAGTCTGGCAACATCTGCTGTATCTACTGCTCTTAATTTTTTTGCAAGAGCCATTTGATGATTCACTTTATCCCGCATTGTAATAAGAGTTTTATAAGAACTGCAAAGGATTCCATCATTAAGATTTGTTGTTTCATTTGTATAAAATAAGTTCTTAAAAGCTGCGAATTCAATTCCACTTTTGATCCTATCCTTTATTAATTCCACTTTAACAGTATTAGGCATCATAGATTTTTCTGCAGCCATATAAAGCTCTAAAGGATAATTTTTTACAACATCCATATCAAAAATCATATCATCCACTTCCGCAGCCCTTATTCTAACATTCATAGTTAAAGGGGCATCTTGTGTACTTCCCCTATGTGCTGGAAGATATTCTCTAGAAAAATTAAGCAAAGCATCTAATAACAACATCATTGCAGCTTCATCACCATCACAATCGCGCCTCATTGCCGCGTGCATATAAGGGCTTGCAAAAAACCCCTGAGTATTACTAAAACCAATTATTCTTCCAACAACACCAGCACAATTATGTGGAGCAATACATAAAAGCAAATGTCCAACAAGATCTTCTTTCTTTTTTAAATTATAAAAAGATTTCATTTTGTAAAAATTATTAAGTAAAGAATCAATAAATTTTGACACCCTAAAAAAAAGCTCATCTGCTGGTTCGTCTGCATAATGTTTTAAAGAAGGCAGTATAACATCGTGTGGTTTTAATTCAATTATTTGATCTTCATCTTTAATATCTTTATTAAAAACATCCTTATAATATCCAAGTTCTTTTAATTTTTCTATAGTTATATTGATTTCTTTTGGTTTAAATTGAGTAATGGGGACTTCACTAGAATCATATCTTATGGTTCCATCTTTATTAACTCTTAAATTATGTATTGCTCTTAAAATTCCTTTAGCCAAATTTTCAGGAACATGATCTTTTGAACTCGTTCCCCTAACCCCCTTAATTAATTTAGGTAATTCCACTTTGATATTCATGTTTTTTAAAGCAGCATCATAATATTCTTTAATATTTAATTTTTGTCTAGAAAATGTTTTGGCTTTGCCATGTAAAGCGCAATCTTCTGTATAAATTTTGTTTAAACATTCAGGACAATAATATAATTTTTTAGTTTTGCCACCACATTTTTCACAAACAAAATAAATAGTTTGTCTTTTACATTTTTCACAATAATAAATAGGAAAATCAGATTCAACATAGCCAACCTTAAAAGCAGATTGAAAACTTCTAAGACGCCCTCCTTGTTCCCCAACAGGAAAAAGAACATTAGGGCTTCCAGTTAATTCCCGGGGTTTAGCTTTTTCTGGCCTACCCATTCTAGTTCCAATAAAAGTTCCTGCTTTATCTTTAATAATAAATTTAGAGAATTTATTTACAAAATCAAGAGTTTTTGCTTGTTTTTCATTTTCATCTTTGATTTCATGTCCATCTTTATTTTCATTATCTTTTTTATTTTTATTTTTATTTTCTTTTTCTTTTCCTAGTTGTTTTATTTTGTCTAATAAATGTTTTAATTGCCCAGAAAAATGTTCTAGATCAATTCCTAAATTAATTGACAATGCTTTAGCAATATTTGATTCTATAACGACGTTTGCAGTAGTTATTTTATGTTCAAGACCTAAAAGTTCCAGAGCTCTTTTTGCCTCTATAAATTCTTCTCTTCTATGGGTTTCATAAGGTAAATTAAGTTTTCCTTCTCTTATTTCTGATTTAGACAACCATTGAAGCAAACAAATAAATTGATTAAAATTTATTTGAGACCAATAAAAAATATAATCAGGGTGTAAGGGAATACTAAAAACAGAAGATATATTCATTGCCGTTTCAATAGATACATTATGCTTATCTAAATTTTGTAGTGTTTTTTGTATTTTTTCTAATTCTTCAGTTGTTTTCTTAGCTAATTTTTCAGGATTTCCATATTTTATAACCACTTCTTTTAATTCAGTAAACCACCAGTCAGGATTATAACCACAAGGCAATAAAGGATGATTTCTATTATAAAAATCGCCATAAGAAATTAAAATATCTCCAGCATAAATTATTTCTTTAATTTTATCTTTTAATTTATCTGCTTGCTCTATACTTTTAACTTGAACAACAGAATCGTCTTCTAATTTGATTGTAGGCCCATCTATATCTGTACAAACACACATTGTAGCTGCTTTGCTTGGTTTTTCTAATTTTAGTTGTGTTCCTATTGCTATAAAATTATCAAGAATTCTCATAGTTATTGGACTTATGGCAGCAGCACTATAACCACTAAAACGGCTTCTCCCATAACGTAAGCGAAAAGCTCCTGAACAAGAAGGGTGGCCAAAAATAGGGCGGCCAGCTACAAGATTTTGAATATATGTTGCTGTAGCAATTTTTTTCTTTTTTTCTTTTCTTTCATCTTGAAACTGAACAAATTTTTCTAAAAAATTCCAGTGTTTAAGCTCATAACCTTGTTTTTTAAGTTTATTAATAATTTTAAGCAGCTTAGGGGCTTTTTGAGCAAGAGCCTCTGCTAAAATTAAACAAAATCCCCCTCTAACCCTATTTGTTTCTACCCTTTCAAGATCCTTATAATTACTGACTTCTCTTTCTTCTGTTGGCAAGCCATTTAATTGAACTGGAATATTTTTAAATAAAAATTCTATTTCCTCGTGAGAAGGTAAATACTGCAAATTAGTAACTCTTTCATGAAAATCATAAACTTCTGTTATTGCTCTTTTAATCTCTAATTCTGTAGGATCATATTTTGCATAACCAAACTTGTTTCTTAAATAATCTATTAACCAAACAGAAAAAGAAGCTGCTGTTCTTCCAGCCCCGCCTATTGGTCCAGAAAAATAAATGCTAAAAAAATCTTTTTCATCTTTTGTTTTTTTCAATGTAAAATGCGTGTAACCTTCAAGAGGTGCAGCAACAACCCCCAAAGTATAATAAGCAAAAGCGACACGAAATCCAGCATCTATTGCTTCTTCTTTACTAAGAAACTTACAAAATTTTTCATTAGCAATTTCTTCAGCAATTTTTATACAAACAACAGGATCAAGAAAACCATATTCTTTTTCAAGTTCTTTAATTCTCTTTTCAATTTTTTTATTTTCTACTTGAGGATATTTAGAAGAAATTAAACCCAAGGCTCTTTGAGCAAGATTCATAGCAATACTTATTTCAACAACAGATTTCGGGTCATAACCTTTGGCCCGGGCTTCTTCAGCAACACTATATGCTACTTTTGTTTTATTTTCTATTTCTTTAAAATATTTGTGCATTTTTTAATTCTTTAATTTCTTCTAATTGTTTAAAATGATTTATTGTATAATCGGCTTTAATAGTGTCTACTTTTGGATTAAAAGCTATTGATAAACCAACCTTATCAAACGGATCATTTATATTATCACCAATAAAACAAACTTCCTTAGGATTAATATTAAATTCTTGTGCAACTTTTTCTAAAACACTATCTTTTTTCCATAAAGGAACCCAATAATCAAGACCGCCAGTAAAAAAATCATTTTTTTTATGTAAAATATTGGCTTTAACAAATTCTAAATCAAATTTTTTTGCAATTGGTTCTGCAACTAAGGATAATCCAGTGGTAATTATACCTCTTATTATTTTTCCTTTGGTCTTTTCTAAAAATTCTTCAAGGCCAGGAGAATAAGGTGGAGGAAGTAAATGATCTAAAGCTAGCTGAACTGGCTGCCCTTTTAAATAACTAGCTTCTTCAATAGCCCATTCATGATCTTTATCTCTTTGATTAGGATGATAATATTTTATATAATTCTTTTTTAATTCTTCATTAAATCCATAAACTTCTAATATTTTGTGCCAACTACTCTGAAAAAAATTATTATATTGAATAATTGTGCCATCCATATCTAAAGCAATAAGTTTTATCATTTTCTTTAACTAAAATCTAACATATTTACTTTTCCTGTTTTTAAATTTAAAATAGGAACTTTACAAGGATCTGGTTCATGACCAAATTTTTCTTGATATGTTGTCTTTTTTTGCCAGCATGAACAGGAAATTGTTAAAATATTATTATATGTTGAAATTGCACTTTTATGAATGTGGCCTGAAACAAAGATGTCTGGAGCTTGTCTAACAACAAGATAATCTTTTTCCCCAGGATAATAAGGTGTTGAAGTATGTGTTGGTGCTAAATGTCTTTTTTTTAATAAAAAATGGATTATCATATCTGGCCGAAGTTTTGCATTATTTTGCCTCAAAATATCAACAACATCCCCATAATAATCATAAGAATCACCATGGTACATTAAAACATTAAATCCAGGAAAATTTTTTGTCTGGCCTATTTTAACTATGGCTGGATTTGTTGTAAGAATAAGATTTTCAAGCTCATAAAGTTCTGGCGCAATTTGTTTTGGAATTTTTGGTTGTGGTTCAATAACTCTTACAGCATCATGCAAACCGCCAGGGCACATAATTATAGTAATATCTTTTCTTATTTTTCCTAAAAAATGTGCTAATTTTTTATATTGCTCTCTTACATCTTTAATAGCAAGATCTTTTTCCTGCCCAGGATAAACGCCAACCCCATCAACAGTATCTCCAACAATAAAAAGATATTTTACTTTTTTAGCAAGTTCTCTTTGTTGTTCTGAACCAATTTCAGCATTTAACCATTTTATAAATTTCAAAAAATTCTCTTCTAAAAATTTGTTTGAGCCCAGATGTATGTCTGAAGTAAAAACAACACGATCATCTTTATTTAATTTCTTCTTTTCTCTAGCCGCAATATCTGAAAAAAACACCTCATTTGCAAAGATTATTTCATTTGAACCAGACCCTTTAATACCTATGACTTCATCAAGAACAATATTTCTTGCTTTCTCAAAAAGTTCTGTTCTGTTATGATTAATCAAAACAGTAATTTTGCCAGTGAGGTCTTCTATTTCAAGAAGTAAATTTTTATTTTTGGTCATTCTTTTTTTAAAAACTAAGCCAATAATAGAAACTACCCCCCTATTGTTTGAAATTTTACCTATGCTTGTAAGATTTTTTAGATCCTGTTCTTGAATAAAATTTTTTATAAATGAAAATCTATCTCTATAATTCATTACAAAATCTTTTACAGTAATTTTTTTAATTCCTGGTTCTATAATATTAGTGACAATAATATTTCTTTTAGCCTCTTTGGTTAAAGAATCTATTTTTTTTTCTGGCGCAATTTGTTTTTCTTGCACTTTTAATTCTACTTTCTGCTCAATAAAAGTCAAAAGATAATTATTTGCTTTAATAAGAATTTCTTTATCAAGACCTAGCTCATTCATTTCATTTATAATTTTAGGTATATTTGTCAACAAAAAATTTTTAGAAATTAATTTTGGCGGATTTAATTTAATAATTAATTCAGTAAAAGGGATTGAAGATAAGGCTTCATTAGAAATAATTTTAATTAAAGCTGGTTCAATTAAATGATTTTGTTTTAATAAATTTTTAATAATTTCTTTCATTTTTTGTTTTTTTATCTTTTGTTTTTTATCTTTTAATTTTAATTATTTTAACTATTATTTTTTAATTAAATTCTTTACAAATTTAGAGAATTTAATAGAAGATTATTAACTTTATCAATTAAATGGGAAGATAAGTCTATCCTTATTTCTCTACAACGGCCATAACGCCCTTTACTTATCACTCTTGCATTTATCACCCCCAACATATCAAATTCTGCAATAATATCAGAAATCCTTCGTTGAGTTAGGGCCTCTGTTCTTGTTTTATGACATAATTCTCTATAAGAATTATATATGTCTCCTGTAAAAAGAGGTTCTGTTTTATCTTTTAATTTTCTAAATAATTTAAGGATTGCCAAAAGAGTTATTTGAAATTGTTTTGGTTGTGTTTCAATTGCAATTAAAATTTTGTCTGATTCAATTCTTTGTTTAGCCTTATCTATATATTCTAATTTTATTTTCTTTTTATTATCTCTTTCAACAAGTTCTCCTGCTATTCGTAAAAGATCCAAGGCCCTTCTAGCATCACCGTGTTCGCGCGCAGCATAAGCAGAACATTTTTCAATAACACCATCCCCAACAACTTTTAATTTAAAAGCTTCTTTTGATCTTCTTTTTAAAATATCTTGTAATTGCAAGGCATTATAAGTTGGAAAAAGTATTTCTTCCTCACTTAAAGAACTTTTAACTCTAGGATCTAAAACATTAAGAAATTTTAAATCATTAGAAATTCCAATAAAACTTATCTGGGCTTTTCTAAGTTCTGAATTAAGTCTTGTAAAATTATATAAAAATTCGTCGCCTATTTTTTTAACAGCTTGATCAATTTCATCTAAAATTATAATAATTATTTGTTTTTTAGAATCAATAAGTTCAATAAATTTATTATAAAGTTTATCTGTTGGCAAACCGGTTATTGGCACTTTTTCACCTAATTTTTTAATAAGTTCTGCAAGAATTCTATATTCAGTATCTGCTACTTTTTTTAGCTTACAATTAACATAAGGAATAATTAAAGAAATTTTTTGATCAGAAGCTCTTTTAAGAAGTTCATTTTTAACATAATTTATAACAAGGGTCTTACCTGTTCCAGTAAGACCATAAATAAATAAATTACTTGGTTTTTCCATTCTTAAACTTGGGGCCACAATAGAAGCAACCTGGGCAATTTGGTTTTCTCTATGGGGGATGGTTTCTGGTGTGTAATTGGTTTGCAAAATTAATTTGTTTCGAAATATTGTTTGTTTAATAAAAGAATCAAATATTTGATTTATTTTGTTGTTTTTATTATCTTTTTTGTTGATATTGATTTTATTATTTATATTATCATTTTTGTCAACATACTTTCCTCTTTTTTTAATCATTTTGTTTTTTTTCCTTGACCTCAAAATAAAAGAACACAATAACATTTTATAAATATTTTTGTCCTAAAACAACCACATGGGGACCTATATTTCCTATGGAAACCATTTTTGTTCCTGCTTAAAAAATACGTGTCGTCACGAAATAAAAGTAACCCCTACATTTCCTATGGAAACGTATATTATATAATATATATTTTGTATTATTATAATATATAATATAAAAATTTAAAAATAACATTCAACAAACCGAAAAACGAATTCTTTTTTAAATCTTTTTCTTTTCTCCATAAGAAGACAAGGGGTGGGTCCCTTAAATAATCTTAAAGAGAAAAATTTATAAAGAATATATAGCTTTTTATTTAAGATTTAATTAAAAAATAATAGTTAAAATAATTAAAAATTTAAAAAATGAGTGAAAGAAAACCCTCTAGAGAAATTGTTGGTAAGCTTGTAGTAACAAAAGAAGGTAAAAGACTTGGTGTAGTAAGAGATATAACTTTTGAAACAAGAAGTGGAGAATTAATTCAATTAGTAATAACTTCAACAACTTCTTATGCTTCTTCATTAAATCTTGAAAAAGGCAAAGGTGGCGAACTTTTTATCCCATATTCTGCAATTTTAGCTATCGGTGACTTTGTTGTTGTGAATGAAGAAGATACAAGATAATTTTATTTATTTATTAATTATATTTTATTCTTATGAAAACCATTATAAAAAACTAAACAAAACTTTAAAAATACCAATTCATAAAGAACAATATGACAATAGTTGGATTTAACCTTAAAAAAATACTCATAGAAAGAAAAGGATTAGTTAGAGGAGAAGTTAAAGTAAATACTAATATGAATATTTTAAAAATTGAAAAACATGCTGTTGAGATTGCAAAAGCCAAAGACGTTCTTTCTTTTGAGTTTTCTTTTACTATTTCTTATGTTGGCGTTACAGACCATAAAGGGAATATAGCAGATCTTCTTTTTGAAGGGGATGTTCTTTATCTAACAGAGCCAAAAGAAGTTAAGGAAATTCTTGAAGGCTGGAAAAAAAAGGAAATCCCAGAAGATGTTAGAATTAGAATTCTTAATACCATTCTCACAAAATGTAATGCTAAAGCTCTTGTTTTTGAGGATGACTTAGGATTGCCACCCCATTTACCCTTGCCAAAATTTGGTAAACAACAAGAAAAGCAAGAAACAAAAACAAATAAAAAATAATTTTTGCAGATTTCTATATTTTTAAATTATAATTCTAAAAAATGCTAGGGAAAGGATTCGAACCTTTAAGTCCAAAGGACGCTCGCTTTCGAGGCGAGTGCATTACCATTCTGCCACCCTAGCTTAAAAAAACTAAGGGAAAACTATTTAAATTATTTTTCCTAAGTGATTTTATGGCTAAGGGAAGGCAAACATTTAAATTTGTATTTATAGCAACGCTTTTTTTAACAGCTTTATTGGTCATTGGAGCCGGTTGTAATCAAAATCTTACAGGAGAAGTTTCAAAGACAGAACTACCAAAAATGGAAATGTTATTTTCAGATGATTTTGCTGGTTATAGTTTAGGATCGATTCCAAGCAAATGGCTACCAATATTTAAAGAAGAACCTTTTTTTTCAGTTGCAGCAATTCAACAGAAAAACAGCGATTTGGTTGCAAATTCCATAGAACTTGGTGGTTTGATGCTGCAAGTTAATGATGCAACAAGTTATCAATGGAAAGATTATACAATAGTATCTGATTTTAAAATAGAAAGCCTTTATCATGTAGGTCCTATTTTTATTTTTAGAATGCAAGATGAAAATAATTACTATTCTATTGAACCAGAACTTTCAGCAACAGGAGGAACCTACAAAATCTATAAAACAATTGATAACAAAAAAACAGAAATTTTTAGAAAATCATATACTTATAAATTGGCAGATAAAGAATGGCATAAAGTAGAAGTTAAAATAGAAGGGAATCAGATAAGTTTAAAGATAGATGATAAAACAGTTTTTTCTGGAATTGAAGACAACACATATAATGAAGGGTCTGTGGCTTTTGGAACAAACCCAAATAGCAGAATTTATTTTGATAATGTTGCTATTATTGGAACTAAGTTTTAATTTTTTTATTTTTTATTTTTCTTTTATTTTTCTTTTTATTATTGCATTTCATTTCATATTTCTTATTTTTTCAAATCTGTAAATTTTATTATTTTCTCCAACAATAAAAACTTCACAATTCCGAATATTCCTAGAATTAAGATAAGGTCCAAGAGGCTTTTCATTTTTCATATCATAACCAATACTAATTGTTAAAAAGGAAGGCATAACAATCATCTTTTTTCTTTTCCATCTACCCAATAAAAAACATTTGTATTTTTCAGATTTAATTCCTTCTTTAATACTTATAGCAGGATGTTCATGACCTATAATAAGAACTTTTGAATTATGAACTTTTTTATTAGAAAAGATTTTATGGCCGTGAGTTACACAAATATTGCTTTTATTAAAACAATAAAAATCTTTAATCTCAAGACCTTTTTTCTTTGCAATTGGCTCCAAAATCGTGTCGTGATTTCCTTTAATCAAAATAACCTTACATTTTTTTAATAAAATATCAAGGATTTCAAAACATTCGTGCCATTCTTGCTGAGAAATCTTGCCAAACCTGTGTTTTAAATCGCCATTGATGATAATTAACCTTGGTTTTAATTTTAATAATTCTTTAATTTCTTTTTTTGTTTGCTTAAACATTAATCTTGGAACTAATAATCCTTGCTCATTAAGAGATTCTTCATAACCTAAATGTAAATCAGCCACTATTAAAATTTTCTTTTTAGGAAACCATAAAGATTTTCCTTTAATTTCAATTCCTGGCAAGATTTTCATAAACACAAAAGACGAATTAAATTTAAATAGTTCACATAAAATATATTCTTATGCAATACTGTGTTATTTGTGAAACAGGCAGAGTTAGAAGTCATGCAGTGGCAAGAAGTTTAAAAGAAAAAATACCTGATTCTAAAATTATTGCAGTAGGATTTCGTAATCATAAAATTTATTCTCATTCAATATTTAAAACATTTTTTAAATTAATATATAATACTCGCACAATTAATGTAACATATAATCATCTTAACTTAGTAGATAAGATTATTACAGTAAAACCATGGATAAAAGACAAACTTAGGCAAGAATTTAAATTAGATGATAAAAAAATAATCGCCCTTAATATTGATGATGATTATATTTGTACTTATAGTTTAAAATTAAAAGAAAAAGCAAATCAAGAAATTTTAAATCATCTCGAGGAAATTACAGATAAAATGCAAAAAACTGATAAAGAGGTCAAAATATCTAAAAAAGATTATTATAATACCCCTAATTTATTTTTTCCAAAACCTTCTGATGCATCCTCTTAAGAAATTCAATCTTACTTTCTATTCTCATCAAGTCAGCCCTTCCTTGGGTTATTAAACTAAATGAAAAAGGGCTAGGGATGTCATTATGAATTATTTTTGTTTTAATCCTGCCACTTTTTATTTTTATTAAAATTTCAGTAGCATTTTTTATATCCATTAAATCTTCAAGAATTTCTCGTCTCGTCTCTTTTAATATAGGAAAATTTTGTGAGATTTTTTTAACAGCTGCAAGAAGAAAATGAGATTTAAGTTGCTGTTTACCTACAGTTTTTCCTCTTCCTTTATATCTTCTAAGTATCATTAGAGATCTTGTTGCACAATGCCTGAATCTTCTTTTAAAAACTTCTGTTCTTTCTACGGCTTTTTCAAGAACTTCTCGCAGAGTTTCTGGTTTTTCATATAAAAGTTTCAGGGCTTTTTCAACTTGCATAGGAAAATGGCTTGCTAGAAAAAAACCATTATCATTAATCCCAATTTCAACATCTCTTCTTCCGTGTTTTCCTACAAGATAAGCTAAAGCACGGGAAAGAGCATCATTAACTTTTCTACTATAAAGAGAATGAAAAATAATATATTGTTTTCCTGTTTCATCCCTCCATCTTTCAATTAAAAGTTTGAATTCATGAGGGATCTCAGCATAATTATATTGTTCATAAAAATAATTATAAATAGCATCAACAACATTCTTGTCAATATAAAGATAGGACCCAATAAAATCCTTAATTTCTTTTTCAGATTTTTTCTTCTTAAAAAGATCATCTATTAATCTTCTAAAATGTTGGATAGCCATAGCTAAATCAAAAGATAGGGGCAGCATTTCTGAAAACCATGAAGGAATTGTTGGTTGTTTTCTAACAGAAGCATTAACATAAACTTTCATTCCTCTACTATAAAGATATTCATATTTACAACCACCAAGAACAAAAACATCCCCTTTTTTCATTCGCTCTAAAAATGCTTCATCAATCTTTCCCACAGTTTCTTCTTTTCTTTCTCTAGGGTATGCTATAACAACATTAGCAAAACTCTCATCAGGAATTGTTCCAATGTTTGTCATATAAATCATTCTAGCAAACCTTCCTTTTTTTCCAAGCTCCCCTGTTTTAAGATCATACCATATTTTTCCATAAACATAGTTTGCTTCGAGCCCAGAATATTCGCCAGCTAAGTAACTTAACACAGAAAGAAAATCTTCTCTACTTAAATTATGATAACAATAACTTTTTTTAATTATATTGAAGAGCTCTTTAATATTCCATCTTTTATAGATGGCCATGCCATAAATCTGCTGGCTTAAAACATCAAGGCTATTTTTTGGAATCTGTATTTTATCAATTTTTTTCTCAATCGCTTGTTTTAACATAACAGAACATTCAACAAGATCATCTCTATCTAAAACAACCAAACGACCTTTACTAATATTATGAAGTTTATGTCCTGCTCTACCTGTTCTTTGTATGGCCCTAGCAACACTTTTAGGACTTCCAAGAAGAATAACAAGATCAACATAACCAATATCTATACCTAATTCTAAACTTGTACTGGTTACAACAGCTTTAAGCTTCCCTTCTCTAAGTTGCTGTTCAATTTTAAAACGAGAAGATTTGCTAAGTGAAGAATGGTGTGCCCCTATTGTTTGTTTAATAGTTTGATATTTTTTTGGGAACATTTCCTTAAGATGATTAATGACCCTTTCAGTTGCACTTCTAGTGTTTGTAAAAATAATAGAGGTTTTATGTTTCTGAATAAGTTTATCAAGAAGAGAATAAAGATTTTTTTGCATTTCCATCTGATTTGTATTAATAAAATCAGAAATAGGACTTAATGTCTTAAGATCCATTTTTTTAACAAAATTTACATCGGCTACCAAACATTCTCGCTCTTGCCATTTTCCATTTTGTTTATCAAAACCAACTAAATACTTAACAATTTCATTAATTGGGGCTATAGTTGCACTTAGACCAATACGAACCGGGGTGATACAAGATAATTCTTCTAATCTTTCAACAGATAAATTCAAATGAACCCCTCTTTTATTACAAGCAATTGCATGAATTTCATCTAAAATAATATATTCAACAGCCTCCAGTTTTTCAACAAATTTTTTAGAAGATAGAACTATAGCAAAACTTTCAGGAGTTGTAATTAAAATATGTGGCGGCTTTTTTAACATAGCGCTTTTTTCTTTGGTGGCGGTATCTCCTGTCCTGACAGAAACCTTAATATTTTGTAATTTAATGTCTTTCTTTTTAGCTAATTCTTTTATTTCTTTGAGTGGCTCCTCTAAATTAACATAAATATCATTATTCAAAGCTTTTAAGGGACTTATATAAATACAATAAACCTTTTCCTCTAATTCATTCTTCCTAGCTAAAAGAACAAGATAATTAAGTATACTCAAAAAAGCTGTAAGAGTTTTAGTTCCTCCTGTAGGTGCAGAAATCAAAATATTTCTTCGTTCATGTATAGGCATAACCCCATAAAGTTGAGGAAGAGAAAATTCCTTAAAATGAGAAAAGAACCATTCCTTGACAAGGGGATCTAAGGCTGATAGAATTTCTTTTTTATTTCTTAATTCTGCTTTAGTTTGGGTTTTCATTTCCTAAAGAATAAAGAAAAACTTATAAACCTTTTTTTAGCCAAATTTCAAATAACAAAATTTAAAAATATTAGCAAACAACATAGTATATGGAAAAGAGGAGATTAATTTTAACTATTTTTCTAGGAATATCAATTTTTTTGGCTAATTCCTTTTTAGTTACTGCTATTGCAATAAAGGAATTAACTAACTATGGCCAAAATATATTTACTTTTAGATTAATTAATATTTTTATATTAATGTTAATATTTTTTATAACAATTTCGCTCTTAAATAGAAATCATAAAAATAATAAAAAAAGAAAAAAATGAATAAAAGGCAGACTTTAATTTTATTATGGTTTTGTGGTGCAACAGCGGTATTATTTGTTATAAATTATATTTATTTATTTATGGCAATAAAAGGAATCCGTGAAATAGCCATATATGAGTTTGATAATATAATATTTTATATAGAAGCAATAATTATATCTTTTTTATCTATATTTAGTTTATGGATATTAATAAATTATATAATAAAATTAAAACACCTAGATTTAATTAAGAAATAAGAAAAAACTTATAAGTTTTTTTAAATTTTTACTAGAATGAAAAACATTCTCCAAGCAAAATCAATATCAGATGGAATTCAAATAAACTTTAGAAACAAAAAATATCAATTAAAATATCCAAGAAAAATATGGCAAAATTATTCAAACAAACAAGAACTTATGCAAAATTATATTCCTTTAGCAACAATTTCATTACCATTGATGTTAAATCTAAAGAAAATTCATTATAATCTACCAAAATCAGAATTTCAAGACAACTATAAAGACCTTTTTCTTAAAGATTTGCCTTCATCAACTTTTGATAATAAAAAAAATGCTGTTAAGTTAACACAGAAATTCAACCAGATTAAGTTTATTTTTAAAAAAAGAGCAGAAGAAATAAAATATAATAAGAAACAATCAAAAAATACCAAACATAAAGCAATTATACCCTTATCTTTAGGAAAAGATAGTCTTCTTACATTTTCAGTTGCTAGAGAGATTGGTTTGAATCCAATCAGCATTTATGTAAATGATACTATAACACCAAAAGAAAATAATAAAAAAATTGAATTCGGAAAAAAATTTGCCAAAGAATTCAGACAAAAACACTATTTTATTGAAAATACAATTGAAAAGTTAAATGATTTTGAAACTTGGAACAAGCCAGAAACTAATTTTAATTATAGTCATATGATAACTGGTTTTTCTTTTATTGCCTTGCCTTTTGTTCAGAATTTTGGTTCAAGATATATTATTATGGGGAATGAACAAGATATGAATTTTTCTTTTGTCGGTTCTCAAGGGCTTAGGGCTTGGCCTGCTTATGATCAAACAGAAATGTGGCAAGAAGAACAGAATAAGATCATCAAAAAATTAACAAACAATAAAACACAAGTAACAAGCATAATCAGACCGCTCACTAATATTGCTATATTCAAAATTCTATATGGAAGATATTCCGAAAAAGCCAAATATGAATTTTCTTGCGACTGTCTTAATGCTAGTTTTAGAAGAAGATGGTGTCATGATTGCAGTAAATGTGCCAGGCATTTTCTTTTTATGAAAGCTTTTGGAGTAAATGCCAAAAAAATGGTTGGTCTTAGTGGGTTATTTCAAAAACAATATAAGAAATTTTATTCTCTTTTTGATGGAAAAGAAGTTGATAGATATGAACAAAATATAGAATCAAAAGAACAACAACTTCTAGCCTTTCTTCTAGCTATGCGAAATAAATCAAAAGGCCATCTTATAGAATTTTTTAAGAAAAATTATCTAAAAGAAGCACTTGCACAAGAAGATAATCTCAGAAAAAAATATTTTTCCTTATGGCCTGCAAAAATTCCACGAGAATTGAAAAACGATGTTCTTAGTATTTATAGAGAAGAACTCAGAAGTTTGGGATAATTATTCTTATTATTTTTCTATTCTTGTTCCTCTGTTCCTATTATTTTTTTATATCCTTTTTGCATTAACATTTCATTTAAAGAAAAATTCATAAAATGATCTGTTTGTCCTAATGCGGTTTTATATCCTATAATTTGTTTTCCACTATATTCTGGTTTAAAATCAACAAGAGTAATAATAAATCCTAAAGCCTCGAACCTATCTTCCCCTCTTCCAAATTCATATCTTACAACTAAAGGTTGTCTTAATGAACCAACAAAATTCCTTGAATCAAAAAAACCATAACCAAAAAAATCAAAAACATTAAAATCAACTGTTCCTCCCGTTATTCTCCTACCTTTATCAAGAATTTTTTGTTGTAATTTATGATCTTTAATATCTGATAGTATTTTACCTATTGCGAATATCTGATTCAAATCTTTTTTCTTTACTTTTGCTTTTTTAAGAAGAGCAAAAACAGGTTTTTTAAGTAATTCAGGAAAATAATCCCCCTCAATAACTCTGTGTTTGATTTCACAGTCATTTATATATTTATAATGATTATTTACATTAAGTTCAAATATTTTTTTTGAGGGTTTAGATGATCCGGCCCCAGACCCATATGTACTATAAGTTATTAATTTGACAAAAGCCAGTCCTTTTTTAGAAAACCAATCCTTTTTATCAAGATAGACATAAGCTCTTAAAGCCCCGCCATAATTCTTTCCAGCATTAAAATATTCAAATTTTAAATTTACATTAGCATCTTCTTCTCTTCTTTTAAATGTGCCATATTGATTATCTATCCAATTAAGTGTAACTGGAACTTTATGGTTAGCAAGAGGCTTACCAAAAGGTTCTGCTTTAAGAGCTGAGTTTGTTGCATTATTTATTTCATTTAACCATTCTTTTTCTTTTTTAGTAAATTCATCAGTTAATAACTTTTCTTCTAAAGGTATTTTGGGTTTTTCTTGCCCTAACAATAAATAAGGTTTTAGAAAAAACCCGGCAGCCACTCCTGCACCTAATTCTAAAAATTTTCTTCTAGTTATCCTCATTTTTAATTACAAAATAAAATATAGCAATCTTTATAAATATTTATTCGGTTTAGAATATATGCCAAAAATCTCTACAAGAAAAGAGGAGAAAATTAAAGAATCTATTCTTCATTTCCTTTTCCAAGAGTCTCCAAAAGCTCTTTTCACATGCAAGATAGCTCAAGAATTAGCTAGAGATGAAGAATATATGAAAAAACTTTTGATTGAACTAGAAATTAAGAATTTTATTATATCTGTAAAGAAGAATCCTAAAGGAAAAGACTATTCTAGACGTATAAGATGGAGGCTTCATTCTAAGGTCTATGAAGCTTATAAAAACTTTAATAGTGATGATAATATCAATCAAAAATTTATTATAGATTCTAGGATATTATAAACTAAAGTATAAGAATTTATTTAAAGAATTCCCATCTTTATTTAGATTGCATTAAAAATATGAAAATGGTAGATGAATATAAAATCAAAGAATCTTTCTCAAAAATAAAAGAAGATATTCTGTATTTAAAACAAGAAATGATAATTTTTAGACATGAATTTAATGCACAATTAGATGAAATTAAGCAGATTATTCAAATTATTCAATCCAGCACACCCTCAACACAAGACAGACATCCAGCACATAATCCAGCACATAATTTAATGAATTACCCCTTAGAAAGCCCAAATTTCCATAGTTCCATAGGAAATGAGGGGGTTCCAGCAGACAGACAACAGACAGACAACAGACAGATAATGCCATTAAAACGAACTTTTGAAAAGCTTCCTAAAATGCAAGAGAAACTTCAAGAAAAAACCGTTTATCCTAGGGAATTTTCTGAATTATCTAAAATATCGACGATAATTAATGACATTAAACAAGATCTTGGAGAAAAATTCAAAAACCTAACACAAAAAGAATTTCTTATATTTTCTGTCTTATATACTTTAGAAGAAGAAAATCCAAATGTAACTTATAATGATATAGCCCAAAGAACCGGTCTAACAGAAAGCTCTATTAGGGATTATATATCTAAATTAATTCATAAAGGCCTTCCAATAATAAAGCAAAAACTCAATAATAAGATGGTCTTTCTAAAGATCCCAAAAGAGCTTAAAGATATAGCCACATTAGACAAGCTTTCTCGGCTCAAAGGTTTTTAATTATAATCTTAAACACAATTTCGCTTAGACGAATAACTCTTATATACCTTTATTTCAAGCTTTTTAAGACTTATCTTTACAATATGTTGTGTCTAGACCATTGAAAACATCCATATTTTGTGTCTTAGAAACAACCATAATTAAGTCTCACACTAAACTTAGGCTCACTTTTACCTCTTTTAAAATAACCTTTTTCTATGTTAATTTTAGATTATCTTTCTTCATCTCTCTTTGCTTTGAAATGTTCGTTTTAATCAATAAATTAACTCTCACTTTTCCTTATTTTCTAGTAGATTTTTACAAGAATTTAAGATTAAAAGTTCGTTTTAACCAACAATAACACTCACTTTTCCCTTTTAATTGATATATTTTAACTCTTATTTTTCTTTATTTTCCTTTAGTTTTGCCTTTTTTTAATCTTTTTACTTTGATTTTAATTGTTTTAAAAAGGGTGCTTTTTACTCTATCTGGAACATAATATCTTTTTTTTCCAGACCTCTCTAAAATTTCATTAATCAAACTATCACCACTTTTTTGTTTTATATTATTTAACTGGCCGCGCACTGTAGATTTTTCTTTTCCTAATAAAAGTGCAAGATCTTCATAACTTAATTTCATGTCTGTGTTAAGCAAAGTCCAGACAATTAATCTTTCGTTTCCTGTCAATCCTTTTAAAACAGCTGTTTGGACAGCTGTTTGGACAGGTGTTTGGACAGCTTGGACAGCTGTTTGTTTATGGACAGCTGTTTGTTTTTGCTTGAAAATACGGCTTGCTAGACGTGCATCAAAGAAAGAAATAAAATTTTTAATCCCGTCGATATCTTCTTTAATTTGTGAAATTTCCCCCCTAACAAAGCCAATTTCAGACTCTTGAACGTGATCTTTAGTGTCTAAATGTTTTATCCACTTGCTAATTTTAGACATATCATCCCTAACATCAACAAAAGAGGTCTTAATTTCTTCTTTTATTTTAGAAATTTCATTATTTTTTTTATTTCGACCAAACCATAAAAAACTCATAAAAAAATTAAAACCTTTACACTTTTAAACTTTTCTAAAAATCACAACCAACTGCAAAAAATTTAAAAAATTTTTTCAAAAGACTAAAATTTTTAAGCATTAGATTACAATATTTAAGCATGAAAAAAGAGCAAAAAATGACAAAAAACCAACCAAAAAGATCAAGAAAAGTACATGTTATAAATGCTGTTAAACATTTTGACAACCAATTTAAAAAATATTTGGTTACAGCAAGTACGGCAGCATTTGCCTTCCTTATCGCATTAGTCTGGAGAGATGCTATTCAAGAATCAGTTACTGCTTTTGTCACAAAAGTTAATATCCCTTTACAACAATCTTATCTTTACAAAACCTATATGGCCATAATAATCACATTTATTTGTTTTATTGCCCTTATAATTCTTTCAAGATGGGGTGCAAAAATGAACAAAAAAGCTAAGAAATAAAACCTTTAAGCATCGCTAAAATATATTTTCTAATATAATTAAGCATTTAAAGTTCGTATTACTGCTAAAAACATGGCTTTAGAAGATATTAAATTCAAACTTGGAGATGAAATATTATTTGATATAGGTGACTATAAAGAGATAAGAAGAGGATCAAATTATATTAATTTCAAACAAGGCAAAATAATTGGGTTTTTTGAAAAAAGACAGCCAGATGATTCTAAGGATTTAATAGCTACAGTTGATTTCATTATAACAAAAATAGATATCCCTTATGATGTGCTTAAAAAGTATGCAAGACCTTATTCTCCTTAATGCTAAAACTTTTAAGCGTTGCTAAAAACCTGCAAAATAAGTGGTTTTCTCGTCGATAAATAGGTCAATAGTTCGTACAAGGTACGTTGTCCGCATCCCAAATATTTATATATTTGGTTCGTTTTAACAAATTCATGGAAAAAGAAGAGCTTAAATTAATAAGACAAAAAATGTTTAAATTAACACAAGACCTAGTTCCTATCCATCATTCTGGTTCTGGACTTGAAGGAGCTATTTTCATATGCCCATTACCAAAAAATTATGAAAATATTCTAGGAGATCTTGAATTAATTACAACCGAATCTAAAAGAAT
>Ga0315551_10000647_pt1 | contig 27829 bp, 21 predicted proteins | sample SalMarSW160290MG_FD_203678 | JGI IMG/M metagenome (GOLD analysis project Ga0315551, IMG submission 203678) | Salt marsh sediment microbial communities from the Plum Island Ecosystem LTER, Massachusetts, United States - Salt Marsh Sediment SW1602-90 ...
CACCTCCACTTCCCGCAGAGCCTGGATATCCCTCCGTATCTCATCCCACTCGTGTGCGAATCCCTTTGCCTCCATCCTCGCCTGTAGCTCCTTCATCAGTACCAGCGCAAGAAAACTGCAGAATACATGTCCACGAATCGTATCATCACATTTATGGTAAATGGGTCGTGTCTCAAGAATGCTTTTCACCGAGCGAAAGATATGTTCCACCATCCATAACTGCTTGTATTTCTGTGCTACATCAGCAGCCGACAGTTTGGTATTCGTCCTCAATACCCATTTCCCATCAAATGACGCTTCCCCCTTTATCTTCTCCTCATCAATCATAAAACTGGAACCACTCGTCTTGAGATATTTCCGATACCCCTTGTTGCCTATGAGAGCCTTATCTCCCTGCTTCATCCTCCCCCTCAATGACTCCACAATGGCTTCCCTGTCAGCCGCATCCTTCTTCGCCTGCTTAGAATTATGACTTATAATATAGCGCTTCCCCTCAATAAATATCTCCTTCACCTCCAACACAGAAGAAGATCCCTTCTTCTGATCCCCACCGGAGTACACCTTCTCGTACCCCCCGCCACCTTTCACAATCCCCTCCCTCACTTCCTTCTGCTTCCTCATCCGTACCCCAAGTATATACTCAGTACCCCGCCCAGGCGTCTCCAATTCCTTGAGTGTCTCTTTGCTGATCATCCCCCGATCAGCTACCACACATACCCCCCTGATATGAAATCTCGCCTTCAGTCGTTCAATAACAGGAAGTAAACTCTTTACATCCGCTGTATTCCCTGGCCATAGCTCACAACAGATCGGCCGACCCTCCCCATCCAATACCACTCCAACCACCATCTGCTTTAAATCAGGCCTGTGGTCCTTGCTGAACCCTCGTTGCCCTATGCTCTCCCCTCCCTCACCTTCAAAATAAAGGGAGGTGGTATCAAAAAATACCAGATCAAGCGAGCTGAACAGATCCCTGTTCCTCTCAAATAACCTCTCTTCAATTCTATCCTTCATACATCGGGGACTGAAAGGTGTAGCTCCATACTGCTCGGCCTCAGGCAACTCTTCCCCTATCCACCCCATGGCTCGGTAGAGATGGTGTAATTCTATCCCCTCTGCACCCTCAATACAGTAATCCTCCCTCCATCTCTCCGCCTCCCGGTCAGAACCAGGATCAAATAACCGGTGAAGCACTGTGACAAAAATCGCTCTCTCCAGGGAAAATTGATACTTCCTCCCCTCAAGAAGCTCCTCTATAATACCATCAATCCCCAGCTCTCTCCATATCCTCCCAAATACCATCCCCGGCCCAATGCTTAACACTCTCCGAGCTTTCAATTCACCTTCACGATGAGCCTCCACCACTTTGAGCTTGTCGCTGAACCTCAGTAAAGAACGCGCTAAACTGTCAAGCCTTCCTGACTCTATCAGCTGGTCCATCCTACCCAGAGTGACCAGGACCCTTTGCTTTATCTTGGATTGTACACGCTGGTTCTCTACAATCTGCAGATATTTATATTTGCCTGCACCCTTTACTCTAACGAACATAGCAGTGACCTTCTTATAATCACTACTATGATATCATATAATGGTTTATATGTCAATAAATAAGTTATTATTTATAGAATATCATTGGCACTACATTACTGCTGAAATGGCTATTGATATTGCTCTAAATCCTTATATATTAATACAAGAGTCTACTAATATTGCCATCAACTGTAGAAGATGAGTTAAACTATCTTTTTTCCATTCAAAACTCCACTCTGAGGTTAATCGTAAATGTGTGGAGTATTTTTTTATCGCTAAATCAAGGAAGCTGCTAATATTACTCTTTTACCGCACCTGTCAGAAACCCTCTCACAAAGTGGCGCTGGGCAAAGAGGAAAATTACAGTTATCGGTAATGCCATGGTAACTGCTGCAGCTCCAACACGATTAAAATAAGAGGCCCCGAAGAGAAAAATGAAATCTCCCAATCCAACAGGAGCGGTTCGAATTTTTTGGGTCTCAAGAAGTATAGACGCAAATGCAAATTCGGACCATGAACCCACAAAGTGGTAAGCACCAACAGATATAATACCGATAAAGGCAAGTGGTATCACTATACGCAGGAGCGCCTTTACCCTGGTACATCCATCAACAATTGCCGCTTCTTCAATTTCTTTGGGAATACTTTTGAAAAAACCGGCGCAGAGCCAGGTGGTGAGTGGGAGACCAAAGGCTGAATGCACCAGGATGAGACCCCAGAGTGTGTCACGGAGTCCGTATTTCGTAATCATTACATATATGGGAACCATGAGCGCCGGTCCGGGGAGCATCCTCGTCAGTATGAGTATTGAAAGAAGGACTCTGTTTCCCCTGAACTCGAACCTGGAAAATGCATAGCCAGCCATAGAACCAAAGAGAAGCACAAAAAAGGTAGAAATTCCTGCTACAAAAAGGCTGTTCAGAAGATACTGGTGCCACAGCAGGGCCTGACCTGACCAGTATCCCTTAAGGAATATTTCCTTGTAGGATTGAAGGGTCGGTTTCTTGGGGAAATATTCTATAGGAATCGCAAAAAGCTCACTGTGTGATTTAAGGGATGTAATTGCGACCCATATTATAGGGAAAAGAATAAAAATAAGAATAATAACTCCAATGAGGTTAATAATGATCGATTTCGAAACTTTTATTGCCCTTATTTTTCCTTGCATATATTTACTATCCCTCTTTTATTTTCCAGCCTTTCTGAACAAAATCAGATAAATTACACTTATGACCATGAGAATCATGATAGTTATAACAGAAAGAGCTGCTGCCCTGCCGAATCTGAAATTGGTAAAAGCCATCTCATAAATATATGTAGGGAGTATGTGCGTTGAGTTTATAGGACCTCCCATTGTAGTAATCCAGATAATGACAAACTGCTGTATATTCCAGATCGACACGATAACCATGAGAATGAGCAAAGTGTAGCTGATTGCAGGGAGTGAAATACGTCGGAACTTTTGCCACTCTGATGCACCATCAATAGTCGCTGCTTCAAGAAGTTCTGCAGGCACGCCTTGAAAGGCAGCTGAAAGCAGTATGGAAACCATGGGAACATTTTTCCAGACCATCACCAGGATGAGCACATAGAGAGCTACCTTTGGATCTCCAAGCCATGCATATCCTTCTGTAAGGACCCTGAGCTTTATCAGTATATCATTTATAACTCCAAAATCCGGATGCACCATCCACTGCCATATGCTCGCAGATATCACAGGGGGAAGTATCCACGGCACAAGAATAACCGCCCGAAGGAATCTGTTTATTCTCCAATCAAAGCTGAGATAGTACCCCACAGCAAGCCCTATTACAATGGAAAACAGTGTTGCAAGAGCCATCCACACAGCTGTATTTCGAATCACCAGAGGAAAAACCGGATCCATCAGGGTTTTATTGAAGGTTTTAAATCCGACGAACTTCCCTGACCCGGGACGGAGAAGGAGCAGATCGGTAAAACTCAATCTGATCACATCAAAGATAGGATATGCAACGAGAACAGCAACAATAACAAAGGTTGGTAAAATCAATAGATAGGGGAATCTCAGCTTCTTGGCCATTTTATTTTAAAAATGCCTCTTTCCAGCGGATAGTAATAGGGAGAGCAGGTTACACACCGCTCTCCCTATTTTGCAGCTACAACTGTTTATTAAATAGCATACAAATCATTCATGCAGAATGTCATAGAGTTCCTGTGACTTCTTGGCTGCTTCATCAAGAGCAGTTTGTGGATCTTTCTGACCAAGTGCTACTGCCTGGATTGATTTTGCGAGATTACTTTCAGCCTCAGAAAGACCGATAAACCTGGGCATGGGGAGAGAACCTTTAAAGAGCTCTCCTGTTTTGTACAGCCGTACCCATTCCGGCCAGACTCTCTTTAAATCAGGTGAATCATAGCAGCCCTTATATGCAGGAACTCGCGCCACTTCCTTTGAACCGTCATAAAAGAGAAGCTGCTCGGGCTGCGCCCAGAAATCCACATATTCAAGGGCAGCCTTTGGGTTCTTGCTGAGCGTGGTAATCATAAACGCCGCTGTTGGATCCATAATTGTTGCAGCGACTGGATACTGGCCGGTGGGTTTATCATGCTGTGGAAACAGCGTCCCTTCCCAGCGAAATTCTTTTGGATCAGCAGGGAACCAGGGCGATATCAGCCAGGAAAGCCCTACCCACATTGCTGCTTTTTGTTCACCAAACAGATGTGCACCTTCCCAGAATCGGCTTTCAGTGAGACCTTTATTCGTATACCCGCCTTTTATCAAATCGTCATAGAGTTTCAGAGCATCCACGAAACCAGGTCCATTGATCATAATTTTTCCCTTTTCCTCATCAAGGAACCTGCCTCCATTTGCATATGCAACGCCTTCAAAGATATTTGTATCGACTGGTGCGAGAGTGGCCTGCAGAGCGATACCCGGTCTCTCGGGCTTTGTGAGCTTGGCGGCGTAATTCTTCAGCTCTGCCCAGTTTTTTGGTGGATCTTTCAGGCCTACCTCTTCAAAAGCATCAAGATTATATGCGAGAAACGTACCCATATCGACATAGTTCGGAAAAGCGTACAGCTTCTCATTGTACACACAGGTAGTCCAGATCTCGGGGACGATACGGTCTCTCCAGCTTTCAACGACCTTTGAGTCTATACCATCAAGAGGCTGTATTATGTTTAATCCGGCAAAATCAGGAATATCCTGACCGAATGCGATAATAACATCGGCGAGGTTCTTTGTCTGAAAACCACCGATAATCTTCTGCCTTCTTATCTGCCCGTAGAAATAGCTGTACTTGAGTTTTATATTTGGATACTGCTCTTCGAATTTTTTATTCACAACAGGCCAGTACTCCACTTCCTTCGGTGTGCCCCCGAGCTTCCAGACACTAACCTCTCCTGTTGCAGCTTGCCCTTGAGCCTTCTGTTTGCTACCTCCCGCAAAAACAAAGCTGATCGGAAGTACTAGTAACAATAAAAACAGGACAAAAAATTTTACTTTCATCGTTGCTCCCTCCTTTCCCGCCATACATAAAATAAATTGGAAATATAATAGCATAAGTGAGCATTTCTTGCAAAGGAAATATTTTTTTAATAATTGATGTATAATTGAAAAGTTCACAACGTAAAAGAATTTTCATTCAATTTTGGTTGAAAGAGCCGTGCTCTATTCCTGATTTAATGAACTGGATGTAATTACGTTTCTGCCGCTGGGTCAGATACGTTATTGGCCATTCGGTCACAGTGAGGATGAATCTCTTCTTACCTCCGTCAGAAATTGTCTCTCTCACAAGCCTATCGATCTGCAGCTCTGATTCAAACTCAAGATCACTGAATTGAATGTTCCCTTCAAGTGTTATCTTTTCCTTTACAATTTTCTTTGCTTCTCTCAGCTCTATATCACCGCTTGGCGGGGCCTCAACCGGATTCAACAGATCCACACCCATTTTGAGCAATTTAGGTAGAGTGTCTTTGATCTTCCCATGACAATGCACACGCACTAAACAATTGTGTCTCTGAACAAGCTCAATGAGCTTGCTATCATATGGTACAACAAGCTCATCATAAAGCGCAGGTGACATCATTGGTGGTGTAGCCTGTTCTGATCCTCCGAATTCAATTACAGGGCCTACGCCACTTTTTAACAGATGTTCAAGATGGAGATAAATTCTCTCATATACTGTTTCGATGAGGGTTTTAATAATCTTTTTCTCTTCAGCCACCCACAGAAGAAAAGTGCTGAAATCAAACATGTGTGAAACACAGACCAGAGGTGTGCTCACAAAACAGCACATCACCCCTCTATCACCCAAATCTTCCCTTGTTTTGAAGAAACTGCTCAAATTTGACTTTTGGAATTCGTAAGGTATGGAGAGAATTTTTTCAACGTCAGCTTTACCCTCGAGGAGCGGTTTTTTCACCCACATAGTGCTTATGTCTTTCTTCAATTCCTCAACATAGCTGAGAGTACCCTTTGAGGTTTTCAAAATATACTCTCTATGCATAACCTCATCACTGATTTTTCTTTCCTTAACGCTAATATAATCTTGGGGAATGAGGGAAAACCTTCTGTCCAACTCTGTAAAGCTCGTCCTGTGTATGGTATCACAACCATACTCTTCAGCATACTGAACCACTTCCCTGTATTGAGGGTCCTTTCTTTTCCATCCGTTTGTAAACTCATTCAGATGTTCTCCAGTGGCAAACATGAGATCTTCAGAACCTTTCTGCAATTGCAGTATCTCAAAAGTGTCAAAAGGCATAACCGGTATCCGGTCTGTCTTCTGGCCCCTTATTGTTTTCAATATTCTCTCGAACGAAGATAGGGTATCAATCATTATAAAAAATCCTTAATAATAACGAAAATAAATTTATCTACAGGCAATCACTGATAATACCTCCGTCTCCTTAATCCCAGGACTATAAACATTGACAGAATCGGAATAAAGATAAAACTCGCTGATATAAGGCGGAATCTTTCCCTATTAATAACCCTCATTTCCCTTTCGCTATTCTTGATCACCCTCTGTTCCGTATCGAGAAGCTTCAACTCAACTGATTTTTCTCCCGGCTCTTTTGGGATGTGAAATGCGATAAGATTGGGCAGTACGCCGGCATGCTCACCCTTCGGGTCGTAAGGAACAATTGTATATCCAAGACTCGACCCTTTTGCCTGTTCAACGACAAATTGTCCCTCTCTTATCAATTCTCTCCTCCCGTCTTTATACGTTATTTCTACTGTCGACCCGGGAACCTGCTGTATCCTCTTCCAGCTATATGCATGGATGTTCCCGGTACTATCGTTTCTGATTAACCTGTTGTAATAGAGATCGTTATACTCATTCTCAAAAAAAGGCCGGATGAATATATCTGTCTTCCCGTTAATATAAATAATAGATGATAAAACTGTATTTTGAACAGGCCGCGTCCACTTATCACCGGGAATAATGTCAAAACCGATCCCACGCCCTCTCCTTTTTTCAAAGCTCACCACTCTCTTCTCTGATCCTTCGAGTACTTTTCCATCCGGAAGAATAAAACGAACTTCAAATTCACCGACTGGAAGATTTAATATATAAGCCTCTTCCACAGGAACCGGTGGGACATTATAGTACAGAGGCTGTACAGGCTCATCCGGCTGTTTCAATGAATCGATTTGTTGGAGAATATCTGTAATATTTTTTCCCCTCTTCCTCAAATTATTTGCAACCTTCAACAACTCATTGAAACGCTTTCTATAGGCTTCATATTCTTCACGATATTTTTCCACTTCTGCAATATAACTGTAATACATCTTTTTCCATTTCTCAAGTTCTCGGTACGCTTCCCCATCTGTGAGAACCTTCCATTGATTCTCATATTCGCCACGTATATTAAAAAATGTATATTTAACCTTTTTAATATTAATCACCTTGAGCCTATTTTTTTCTTTGATTTCAATATATCCATCCATGACCTCGTTCAGCGTCTCAAAATCTGTATTCCACTGTCCGGTAATGGGCCAGAAATATACGAATGTCTTTCTAATTGTGATAAAATTATCACAATGCGCAAGTAAATAAATTGTACCCGCATCTTCTCTGCAAAAGGTATGAGAATAATCTTTTCCATTAAATGCAAGTATTTTATACACAAGCTGCTCACTTTTTTTTGGTATATCTGCCCGGAGCTCCTGTAGAGAGAAAAGAAGAATGGTTATACCGAATAAAAACAGCGCGGATATTTTTAATTTCATCCTGCGTGCACACCCTTGACCGGTCATCACCTCATACCCCTTACAAAGAGTGCAATTCGACTCATAAAAAGCAGGGCCACGGAGAGAACTATGAGCAGGCTTATACTGAGCAACTGAAGAGGTACGTTCCCATACTCGGCAGCACGTATGCCGACAGTCCAGTAAAAAACAGGAGAAAACCACCGGACGACCCATGAAACAGCGGATGAGAGATTGCCGACATACTCACCTGTCACTGCATAAGATCCGATCTGAACAACTGAAAAGAACATGAGTAATCCAAAAAATAATGCTAAAGAGGATGCAGCATTGTCAGTAAGCGATACAGAAAGGATACCGTAAGATAAAACCCCCACAACGAGAAAAAAAATCATCACAACAAAAATGAAGAAATCACTTCCGATTATAAAATTATTCAGAAAAGCAGAGATTGAAAAAAAGATGACAAGGAGTAAACTGAAGGAAGCGCTGAAGAACAAATCTTTCAAAAGAAAAGCAAGGGAAAATGAAAAGCTGTTTGAGGGGCCGTAGTTTAAAAGCTCGAGAGCTCCTACATTCTTTTCAAATCCGAATTTATACACTGAGCTTGATGAGAGATAGCAAAAAACGGGAAGTAAGGCTACAAGAAATGCAAAGCGGAATGGGCCATGGGAAAAGAGTTTTTCCACAAAAGAATTTCCGAATATGCTTGACAGGATTTTTGAGATCTGGCTGTAAACCGGGTTGAGTGAAAATGTTAACCCACCTGAATCAATGGAGCCTGTAAACCCCGCTACCAGTATGTAACCAAAAAACAGCCCTGCAGAAGCAGCAATATAAAAACCCGGCGTTATGAGGGTTTCCAGGACCCTCCTTCTTGTAATTGTTTTTACCGCATGAAGGCCGTAGTTCATGTGCCTCCCCTGTTTTTGACGAGCTTTTCAACATTGTCCTGAGTAATTATCGTGAAAGCCTCTTCGAGTGTTACAAATTTTTCATCCATCTTCAAAGGGATGAGATTCTGATCAATGAGAAATTTTGCAATAATTTTTCTGTAATCACCTTTTTTCAAAACCTTTACAATAAGCGTATTATCATCTCTGTAAGAATCCAGGACGAAATCCATCCTTTTAAATTGTTCTTCTAAACCTCCTGGTATATGCTCAAGCTCAATATAGATATCTCTGTCCTTAGCAGCTTTTAACATCAATGTATCCATTGTAGCTTCAGCAAGTAATTTTCCCTTTGATATAATGGCAACCCTGTGACAGATCTTCTCCATTTCAGAAAGCATATGTGAGGAAATAAAAATAGTTCTCCCCTCTCTGTTTTCAAAAAGGATAAGATCGCGCACCATTTTTATTCCCATGGGATCGAGACCTGAGATGGGTTCATCAAGAAAGAGGATATCGGGCTCGTGCAACAATGCTCTTACAATACTGAGCTTTTGTATCATTCCACGTGAGAAATTGGATATTTTTTTATTTTCAACCTCAAGCAGGTTCACTTTTTCCAGAAGATGTCTAACCCTATCTTCAAAGTTGCTTACCCTGTAGAGGTCTGCAAAGAGCTCCAGGTATTCCCTGGCTGTTATCCACTTCCACATACCGGCCGGATGTCTCTCCGGTACAACACCAATTTTCTGTTTGAGATCCAGCCGTCTGTGTGAAAACTCTTCGTTGAAGAGAAACATTTCTCCTGATGTGGGCTTCAGCACTCCCAACATCATTAGAATGGTTGTTGTTTTCCCCGCTCCATTAGGCCCCAGGAATCCATAAATCTCACCGGCACGTACATTCAGTGTCAGATCATCTACAGCTGTAAAACTGCCGAATCTCTTCGTCAGTGCCCTGGTCTTAATCATAGTTTACCCTATCTCTTAAAAAATAGAGAGCTTGAGAAAAATGAACCCATCGGTGAAGTACAGCCATAATTAAATCTTTGGCACATTCCACGTATGGTATGTATAATATTTCAATCTATCTTTATACCGATCAAGGAATAAGTTCAATTTCTCAAAATCTAAACTATCAACCTTTGAATTAATTATTTCATGAATCCCAGTGCTGTCAATTATTCTCGGGTCGGGGACAATTATTAAATAATCGATTACCCGATAGGGCGCCTTATGCTCCATAATATCAGATGCTCTTATCCGTGCCCTGTATCGAAAAGTAGTAGAGGGAGAAGGGTCCCATTCCCATGGTATATTTCCCCTGTAGAGCTCTTCACCATAGGTGGAGCCTTCCTCAGTTGGTTCACTGACATAGACGCCGTCTTTCATCTGCACAGAAACTCTGCATCCAATCCATATATCCAAACAGGGATGATTCAAAATTGCCTTGCCAAGTGAATTTACAGGTCGTAATTCAACTACAATATCCCTTCCCTCAATGTCTGTAAAAACATAAAAACGCTGTAAATCTCGAATTTCGTACCCTCGCATATCTACCGGCTCAGGTATGACGTTCTTTCCCCTTTTTAAGTGCACTGCTACTTTCTGTGCCTCATAGGAAGGAGCGGTTACACTCATTTCCCAATCTCCAGGTTTCAATTTTGTAAAATGATATTCAGTAAGACCTTGATCCGATTGGTAATATCCACGAAGAGCACGATTTTGCAGCCCTGCAGTAAAGTCCCACACCCAGGCTCCACTCGCTGCATCCCGGACCTGAAAATAGAGAGTTGTCTCAAAACTCACCATTCTGAGATACACTACAAGGGCCATGAGAATGAAGAAACCAATGATGAAGGAAAACCAGATGATTTTTTTCATTAATCAGTTACTCCAGTCTCGAAAAAATAGGCAGGTGAACTTTCAATCGTAAAAGATTCAAACCAACACTTGCCTAATGGTTTTTACCTATAGATTGTAAGGATATGTAATTGTGACATAATAAAGTTAGTTGTGCATGAAAATCTGGTGCGAAATACCAGCTTTCTCCGGCATGGAATGCCGGTTTTTTAATTGATAAAACCATATATCATTATATGTAATGGGAAAATCATCAAGGGCGCCTGGATTAATACTTCTGTAACTCCTTCCTTATTAACTCCATAACCGATGAATAAATAACATTTCTCCCTTTCTCCTCAACAATGAAGAAGGGAGCCCTCTTAATGCTCCAGAGTCGGACAAGTTTCATTCCTTCACAATCCGGTTTGCGGAGATCTGCATAAATAATTTTATCGATCATATTTAACAATTTCTTTTTTTTTAAAAGATCGGTCACTTGTTTGCACTTTCTGCACTCACTTCCATCTGAGAGTATTTTTTTTACCATAGTAATCATCGTTTTACCCGATACAGATAATTTACATTAATCCACTATCATCTTTTGGTTCAGAGTTAATCGATCCTTTGAAAGTCCCCATTGCTGGAGCATTTGGACGTATTGGCTGTGCAGTTCCCCTGCAATCTTAGTATTCTCCTGAATTACATTGTGCATCTGGTGCGAGTCTGTTGGAAGATGAAAGAGAGCAGCTCCCGTTTCTCCAGGATGATAATCGCCGGGCTCTGTACTGTAGGGCAAACCCTCTGGAGGTGCAATCTCTTTTTCAGGATCATACGGGAGACCCGAAACATGCAGTGACCACTCTTCGGTTGTAATGACACTTTTATCAAGACGCGGTGTTCCATGAGTGAGGGGAAATGAGCTTATAATCATTTCATGAATTTTCTCTTTCTTTCCATTTAGCATTGGAAGGAAAGAAACACCGTGGAGTTTATCAATATCAACCGTCCAGTGCTCTGGCTGTGTAAACCCGCACTGCAAAGTTTGAATGAGAGTATCCCCTCCTTCATATGCAGTATCTACCAGATCAAGCATCTCTACCACCGTTGGCATCAGATCGGCGGAAGTTACAAGCCCAGAAATACGGCGCTGCTCTGTCTGACCAGGAATTCTTATGATCAAAGGGACATGGATAATTTCTTCATAAAGTCTGATCGTTTCGAAGTAATTGTCTGAAATGAACGATTTACCGATAAACCCATGCTCGCCAAACAGTAGTCCATGGTCAGAAGTAAAAATTACCGCTGTATTATCACTGAGACCCAGGTAGTCAACCTGTTCCAGCACTCTTCCTATCCAGCGATCCACCATCGTGGCCTCACCATAGTACATTGCACGGCAGTGATTTATTTCTTCATCGGTAAAATACCCAACCGGATAGTATTTAGGGTAAATAATACGTTCGCCTGTGTAATCAGGGTCATACATATCAACATAATATTCAGGAGGGTCCCAGGGCTCGTGCGGATCAAAGGTATCGATCCAGAGGAAAAAATCCTCCCTGTTATAATTTTTTTCAAGCCATCGGCACCCCTCCATCATGGTCCGTGGTGCAAAGCAGTCCTCTTCATACCTTCGGTGTGCTGCATTTCTAAGATGGGGCAAAAGATTAACTGCTGGAGAGCGCACCTTATCGGCACTGCATGGAAGCTCCACTGTCTCAGGAAAACTGTACAGAGCATCATTTTCCTGGCCCCTGATCCAGAGATAATTGTTAAAACCCCGCTCGTAGTTAAAGCCATGCTGAATAATATGAGGTGTATCAGCGATAAGTGCAGTATTGAAGCCTCCTTCACCCAGGATTTGAGAGAGGACGACTTCTTCAAATGGCAGTGGGCTCCAGTCCTGCTTTACAAAACAATTCGTGCCTGTGAATAAGTCGAACCGGTTGGGAACAGTGGGAAATGAACTACAGTAGGCATTGTCAAATATAAAGGACTTGGAGGCAAAGTTGTTTAGATTGGGTGTTTTAACAGGTGTTTTTTCATTATAACAACTTAAATTGTCACGTCGGAAAGTATCAGACATAATAATAATGAGATTCATACATACACTCCTTTTTCTAAAAGATAGGCAAGTGAACTTCCAAACTTAAAAAGTTCAAATCGGCACTTGCCTAATGGTTTTTACCTATAGAATGTATACCTGCGGCATGCATACCTACGGCACGTGATAATAGGTAATTATAACATAATAAGTCCGTTGAGCATAAAAATTCTGGTACAAAAAATGGTGTTCGCAGAGTTGTATCTGTTATCAGGCCGCCTGTGGCACAATGAGATTCATTCAGTCGACCGAAGGTCGGATGAACCAGCCTTCTCCGGCATGGAGTGCCGGTATTTTAATCGATAAAACCTTAAGATACTAAAAGAATCTATTGAAATATTAGTGAATATTGATTATAATGTCAATATAACATTCACTATGAATACAAAATTAATAATGGAGAAGGCAGAGTTAATAAGCCGGATTATTGAGTTTCAGCAGAAGGTGGACCGGACCCGGCGACAATACGAACTTGATGTCTGGATGAGTTTACCCCTTACCATTGCTCAACTTAAAAGCCTGTTTTTCATTAGAAATCAAGGCAGCACTAACTCAGGGACGCTGGCAGCAGCACTGGGGGTTACCCCAACCAACACCACAGGCATAGTAGACCGGCTGGTGAAGCAGGATCTGGTGAGCCGCACCGAGAATCCCAAAAACCGCCGCATGCTGTTACTTCGGGCTACAGATAAAGGGGAAGAACTAGTGGCCAGGCTCAGAGAGAGAAGAAGAGGTTATTTGTCTGATGTTTTACAGCGCATGAGTGTGGATGAGCTTACCACTCTGGCTCAAGGAGTCGCTTCGTTAGCAAGGGCTACTGAGGCCCAGGAGAAAGAAGTCAAGGACGAACACAGCTGAATTCGGCGTTTATATTCATAGCAGTTGCCATACAGGTCTTTAACGGGTCGTTATACAGAGAAATGCAACAGGATAATCAGAAAGCAGCCGTTCCCAGAAAACAGGCCTATTTTATTTTTGCCATTGTCGCTCTGGCAATTCTCATGGCGTCCATTGACATGACCATTGTCGCCGTAAGCCTGCCGACTCTGCTGACAGACCTTAAAACGAACCTTGCCTGGGTCGGCTGGACCATTACCGGTTACCAGTTCTCCCAGAGCCTCATCATGCCGATAGCCGGCAGGCTCAGCGATGAGTGGGGACGGAAACGGCTGTTCATGGGCGCCGTAATCCTTTTTACCATCAGTTCAATGGCGGCGGGACTGGCGCCAAATATCTACTTGCTTATCATTTTCCGCGTGGTGCAGGGTATCGGAGGCGGTATTTTCCTGCCTTCGGCAACCGGGATTGTCAGTGATGCCTTTGGGAAACGGAGAGCACCTGCCATCGGGCTCTTCGGCAGCATCTTCCCCATCGGTGGCATTCTGGGCCCAAATATAGGCGGCTTCATTATAGACCATTTCTCCTGGCGGTGGATATTCTTCGTCAATGTTCCCATCGGAATAGTACTCTTGCTGTTGGGTCTGGCAATACTGCCGGGGAGCAGCTCAAGACCTTCTAACCGTCGTATAGACACGATCGGGGCGGCGCTTTTTACCGGGGCTATTCTTGCAGTACTTTATGCCATGACTACCTGGGCAAACCATCCGAACAGCATTAGCGTATTGACCTGGGTCTTCTTCGCTGTGGGAGGAATCCTTCTGGCTATTTTTATCCGTCATGAGAATAGAGCAGAGCAGCCGATGATAGAGGTAAAGTTACTTCGCTGGCGTCCCTTTCTTGCCGCCAATATATATAATTTCATTTTCGGAGCAGTAGTCTTCGGATTCTTTTCTTTCATCCCTTATTATGCTACCGTTGCCTACGGGATGACGGCCGGCGAAAGCGGCCTGGTGCTTACCCCTCGCTCTCTGGCAATGGTGGTAGTATCTGCTATAACCAGCCTGTTTATCATCCGCTTTCGCTACCGGATTCCCATGATTACTGGTCTGCTGATAATATCGTTGAGCCTCTTCTTACTAAGCCGGGGGTACCATGACATAGCTATTCTGGGACTTGGCTTCAATAATCTGGCGCTGCTGGCAATGCTGGTGATGCTGAGTGGAGTGGGTATGGGCATAGCCAATCCTGCGGCCAACAATGCCGCCCTTGACCTTATTCCGGAGAAGGTGGCGGCAGTAGCGGGGCTACGCGGGATGTTTCGGTCTGTAGGTGGTGTTGTGGGAACGGCAGGATTGATATTAGCATTGAGTCACTTCCCCGATAAGGCATTTGGCTTACAACGAATTTTCTTTTATCTCGCCATATTACTTTTACTGTTAATCCCGGTTGTTTTTTTGATTCCTGATATGGCCCACGAGCGGAGGAGCCGACTTAATGATAAATGTGGTCCAATAATATCTGATAGGAGTTACACACGTGAAAGAACACCCATTAAAAACCCTGGAGAAACTCGATCCTGAGCTTCTAAGGCTGGTTGAAGACACACGGCAATTTGCCATTGGTGATGGCGCTTTACCCAGGAAGTTCAAATTCCTCATTGCGTTTGCTTTAGATGCAGCTCATGGCGCCGTCGATGGAGTTAAATCTCTGGCTCAGGCGGCAATGCAAGCTGGCGCTACGAAAGAAGAAATCACCGAAACGCTGAGAGTTGCCCAATATATTAGTGGAGTGGGGAGCGTTTACACGGCCTCTCGAGCTCTAAAGGAATTATTTTAGGTTGAACGACTAAGTCAAGTGCCGCTTCACTGAAGTCTACTTGTTCTGCTTCAGATGGAAATGGAGTTTCAGGGGTGGTAGCATAAGGTGAAGCCAAGCACGTGACATTTGAAATTGCTTTTTACACGAGTAACAAAGAATGTTGAACATTGAGTAAGAACATGAAGGCGGAGAAAATCGATATAGCCTCGATCCATTATATAAAATGAGCCTGGCCCCGGTATTAGATCGTCAAGAATACCTCCGGCACCATGTACTTTTCCGTTTATAATTTCGATGAAAGCAGGGATATTTCCCCGTAAATCAAGGAGCGTATGCAGTTTTACTGCTCCTTTTCGTTTGCGAAAGCGAGCCCAGGGGAAAAGAGAAAGGCAGAGGTCTATGGTTGTAGAGTCAAGGGCATACACTGTATTGTCCAGTTCTACGCCAAACTCATCGTTTATGTATAAGGCTCTGGCTATAACAGTCATATTTCTCTCTAATATATTGTTATTAAATAAGTTACACAGATTTAAAATCAAACGTTTGGACAGCAGTGATACTCTTAATCAAATTCATACCCGAAGGTCTCCCAATGGACCAGAAAAGAATGCCATTCTGGAGCGTACAAACTGAAGAGGTATTAAAAGAGCTCAACACCTCTTTCCAGGGACTCTTCTCTGACGAAGCGATAAAACGACTCGAAAAGTTTGGATACAATATCCTGGGTTCGAAGAGGAGGAAAGGGATTATCTCGCTTCTCCTCTCACAGTTCAAAAGCCCGATCGTGTTGCTCCTACTCGGTGCGACCGGCCTCTCATTTTTCCTCCACGACCCTTCGGACGCGCTCATCATTCTAACGATTGTGATCATCAGCGGACTTTTGGGTTTCGTGCAGGAGCACGGCGCACAAAATGCGGTGGAGAAGCTGCTTGAGACACTCGAGATCAAATCAACCGTTCTTCGGGACGGCACCGAGACAGATATTCCCGCAAAGAACGTTGTCCCGGGCGACGTAGCGGTCCTCACTGGGGGAGCAAGCGTCCCTGCAGACTGTTTGCTCCTGGAGTCAAAGGACCTGTTTGTGGATGAAGCCTCTCTCACTGGAGAGACCTACCCTGTGGAAAAGATGCCAGCGCTGCTCCCGGAGGAAACACCGCTGGGCAGGCGGGTCAACTCGCTCTACATGGGTACCCATGTGGTCAGCGGGCGCGCAAGGGCGGTTGTTGTGGGAACCGGAGAGGAAACGGAGTTTGGAAAGATTTCGGGTCACCTGAAGATAAGGCCCCCTGAAACCGAGTTTCAGCACGGGATACGACGTTTCGGATACCTGCTTCTGGAACTGACCCTTATGCTCGTGATCGGTATTTTCGCGGTAAACGTATATCTCTCACGGCCGGTCATGGAATCCTTTCTCTTTTCCCTCGCCCTTGCGGTCGGTCTTACACCTCAGCTCCTTCCGGTGATCATCAGCATCAACCTTGCGCATGGCGCAAGAGGCATGGCAGCAAAAAAAGTAATCGTGAAAACCCTCTCCTCCATCGAGAACTTCGGCAGCATGGACGTGCTCTGCTCAGACAAAACAGGAACCCTCACCGAGGGTGTGGCACGCGTGCACTCCTCTTTTGATGCAGAAGGGGATGAGAGCGAGAAATGTCTCCACTACGCCTATCTGAATTCGAAGTTTGAAACAGGTTTTGTGAACCCGATCGATGAAGCGGTGAGAAACTTCCATGAGTTCGACATTGCGGGGAGATCAAAGCTTGATGAAGTTCCCTATGATTTCATCAGGAAACGGTTGAGCATCCTGGTGACCGGTAAACAGGGAAACGAAATTATCATAAAGGGGGCTTTCTCGAGTGTGCTTGCTGTGTGCTCCCGTGCGGAGCTCGCGGGCAGCCAGGTTGTGGATATATCATCGATAAAAGACAGAATGGTTGAGCGATACGAGCGGCTCGGCAGTGAAGGGTTCCGACTTTTAGGTGTTGCGTATAAGAGGATGGGCCAGAATGAGCGCATATCGAAAGACGATGAGAGAGACATGATCTTTCTGGGATTCGTATCCCTTTATGATCCTTTGAAGGCTGAGATACGGAGCATGATCAGCCGGTTAAAAGAGCTCGGGGTGTCCCTCAAGATAATCACTGGAGATAGTCGTTTCGTCGCGTTCCATGTTGCCGAACAGATAGGGCTTGCGCAGAAGGGCATGCTCTCGGGGACAGAAATTCGGGCCATGAGCGATGAGGCCCTGATGAAACAGGGAAACGAAGTGGATGTATTCGCCGAGGTTGAGCCGAATCAGAAGGAACGGATCATTCTTGCACTGCACAAATCGGGGCGCGTGGTCGGATACATGGGTGACGGCATCAACGATGCTTCCGCGCTTCATGCAGCAGATGTGGGCATCTCCGTGGACAGTGCAGTGGATGTGGCCAAGGAAGCAGCAGACATCGTATTATTAGAGAAGGATCTCGGAGTCCTGATCGACGGAATTCAGGAAGGCAGGAGGACTTTTTCCAACACGCTGAAGTACGTGTTCATGGCTACCAGCGCCAACTTCGGGAACATGTTCAGCATGGCCGGCGCGTCCCTCTTTCTTCCCTTTTTGCCCCTCCTCCCGAAACAAATACTTCTCACAAACCTGCTCACCGACATTCCGGAGATGACAATAGCAGCGGACAAAGTTGACCAGGAAATGGTTGAACGGCCGCACAGGTGGAACATACGGTTCATCAGAAACTTCATGCTCACTTTCGGTATACTCAGCTCTTTCTTCGATTATATGACCTTCGGTGTGCTGAAGCTGCTGCTCCATGCCTCCACCGAACAGTTCCGCACCGGCTGGTTTCTGGAATCGGTGGTTTCTGCAACACTGATCGTGCTGGTGGTTCGGACCAGGAAGTTTTTCCTCAAGAGCAGACCACACCGATATTTGGCTCTGGCGACGCTTCTTGTCGTGCTCCTGACGATGTCAATTCCTTTCATTTCATTTGCAAAACTGTTCGGTTTCACGAAGCTCCCCCTCTCCTTCTTTGGGGTTCTTTCAGGAATCGTTTTACTCTACGTGTGCGCGGCAGAGGTGACAAAAAAGATCTTTTACAGGAGGGTAAAAGATGTATGAAAACATCAAATAGTGTGCAAAAACAAAACCATCTCAACGTTGGAAAAAAACTGATCCGCATTTTTTTGCCCCTCTTCAGTGCGGCTCTGTTCATGCTCGCGCTCTATGTGCTCTACCATGAGCTTAAAAATTATAATTACCACGACGTGATCCGTTACTTCAGAGCACTTCCCGGACACCGTATTGCGCTCGCTGTTCTCTGCAGCCTGTTGAGCTACCTCTGCCTTACCGGTTATGACTCCCTCGGTATCCGGTACGCGCGCCATCCACTCAAATACGGCAAGATCGCCTTCGCATCCTACACGGGGTACGCCTTCAGCAACAACATCGGTTATTCTTTCATAAGCGGCGGTTTCATACGCTACAGGCTCTATTCTGCGTGGGGCCTTTCAGCTGTTGAAATCACAAAAGTGGTGGCCCTGTGCACACTTACTGCCTTTCTTGGTTTTCTCAGTGTTGCCGGAGTTACGTTTGTCATTGAGGGTGAGACGATCCCCGCATCGCTTCACATTCCAATTCATTCGGTTCGCCCGGTGGGCATCGTGTTTCTCGGGATCATCGTCGGGTATTTTACCCTCATCACCTTCGTGAAAAAATCCGTGAGAATAAAGAGTTTTGAGTATCAGCTCCCCACAGCCGGGCTCTCGGTCGCCCAGATCGTTATCTCTTCCCTTGACTGGTTCTTTGCGGGAAGCACCCTCTACTTTCTCCTTCCCGAGGGTGCAGGTGTAAGCCTTCCCGGGTTTCTCGGCATTTACCTGCTCGCCCAGTTTGCGGGAATGGTGAGCCAGGTTCCCGGAGGTCTCGGGGTCTTTGAACTGGTGATGGTTCTGCTCCTCCCCTCCACAGTGACACATTCTCAGATCATCGGATCACTGCTTTCATTCCGAATACTCTACTATTTTCTCCCGCTCACTATCGCTGCACTTCTGCTCGGGTCAAATGAAATACGTTTACGTAGGGAAGGGGTTCTGAAGGTCGCACAGCGGGCCGGAAAACGGGTATCGGTGATGGTGCCCAATATCTTCGCAGCTCTCGGCTTCCTAGCTGGGGTGGTGCTGCTTTTTTCCGGTGCGCTTCCCCTTGACAGGGTGCGACTTGAGTGGCTTTCCGGCATTTTCCCCCTCTATTTCATCGAGGGTTTTCATTTTCTCAGCAGTGTCATAGGAATCTTCCTCATTCTGGTTGCCCGCGGTCTCCAGCAGCGGCTCAGTGCGGCCTACTACGTCACCGCAGCGCTCATGGGAGGGGGAGTGATCTTTTCTCTTTTAAAGGGGTTTCGGTACGAAGAGGCGATTATGCTCGCGGTCATGCTCGCCGCCCTGCTTCCCTCACGGAGGGAGTTTTATCGAAAGGCATCCATCTTTGAGCAACGATTCTCTCCGGGATGGACCATTACCATATTTCTCGTGCTCATGAGCTCGGTGTGGTTCGGCCTGTTTATCCACAGGCATGTGGAGTACTCGAACGAGTTATGGTGGCAGTTCAGTATTAAGGCTGATGCCCCCCGGTTCCTCAGGGCAAGTGTGGGTGTGGGAGCAGTCGTGCTCTTTTTTGCCCTGGAGAGGCTGTTTCGTCCAGCCGCTGCCCGCCCCCACCTTCCGGACTTAGCAGAGCTGGGAAAGGCGCTTCCCATTATCAAGAGATCAAAAACTACCGATTCTTCCCTCGCGCTTCTGGGCGACAAGGCGCTTCTCTTCAGCCGTACCGGCAACTCCTTTGTGATGTACGGGGTCCAGGGGAGGAGCTGGATCGTGTTCAGCGATCCGGTTGGGCCGGTGGAGGAATGGGACGAGCTGGTGTGGCGGTTCCGCGAGCTTTGCAACCGCTACAGCGGGCGAACAGTGTTCTACGAGGTGGGACAGGAGAGCCTCGAGTTCTACAGGAGCCTCGGGTTGAGCATTCTCAAGTTCGGGGAACAGGGGCGTGTGGCCCTGCAGGAGTTTGCGCTCGAAGGAAAAGAGTTCAAGCAAATGCGGCATACACGGAACATGCTCACAAAGGAAGGATTTCAGTTTGTCGTTATTCCTCCCGAAGAGGTACCCGCACATATCCCGGAGTTCAGGCAGATATCTGAGGAGTGGCTTGCCAGCAAACATACGAAGGAAAAGGGATTTTCCATCGGGTTCTTCCACCCTGACTATCTGAAAAGGTTCCCTTCGGCAGTGGTGCAAAGAGGGAACACTATAGTGGCGTTTGCCAATGTGATGAGCTGTGGAGAGAAAGAGGAGCTCTCCATCGATCTCATGCGGTTTGGTTCCTCTGCTCCCGAGGGAGCGATGGATTATCTCTTTATTGAGCTCATGCTCCTGGGGAAAAAGGAGGGATACAGATGGTTCAACCTGGGAATGGTTCCTCTTTCGGGTCTGGGAGATGATGCCCTTGCGCCGCTGTGGGACAGAATCGGAACGTTTATTTTCCGTCACGGAGAGTATTTCTACAATTTCCAGGGGTTGCGGCAGTACAAGGAAAAATTCAATCCCAGGTGGGAGCCGAGATACATCGCGGCTCCGGGAGGACTCATGCTCCCCAGGATACTCATCGATGTTGCAACACTTGTTTCTGAAGGTGTGAAAGGGATTATCTCCAAATGAGATCGATGATACCGTTGATGACCTTCGGGAGTGAGAAGCTCCCTGAGAGGGCGATGTACTTAGGTCTCCATCGCGGGTGAAATCTCTCCTTCCACTCCCGCAAACTCTCAAGACTTTCAAAATATTCACTGTGCCTGTATATGAATCTGCCGATCTTCCTCCAGAGCGGGGCAAGGGGATTCGTCTCGATATCCACCGCAGGTGCAATTCCCAGATTACACTCACGGTATCCATTTACCTGTGCCCAGAGCAGTATTTTCGCGAAGAGATAATCCAGCGTTCCATCTGGAGCTCCGGTTCAGATCTGTATCCTGTCAATAATGATCTGCTTTCTGCGCACGTTGAACAGGAGTTTTGCCCATGCAAAAGTCTCCCCATTTTTCACGACCACTGCGGTCAGCGTCGGAATTGTCAGAGTTCTGTATGCACCACCGGGTAACTCCTGCCAGCCCTCTGTTTCTCTTCGATCACCAATTTTTGAGTATGCTTTGCAGTGATTTTTGCAAAATGTTCCGGTAGAACCACTTCGAATCTGTATTTTTCCGTCTCCATGCGATCCAGAGAGGAGCGGAATACTCTCCTGTTTTTTCCTCTGAGGGAGAAGGAACCGAGCCTGATACTCCCCTCATCACCGAAGCACTGTACGAGAAGACCAATGTCCTCGTAGAAGGGAATGCTTTTTTTATCGATTCCGAAGAAGACAGGGTCCGCAGAGTAACTGTCACACATCTCAAGAAACCGCCAGAGCGCACTGCGCCACTCTTTTTTCGGTCCGATGGGGTCCCCGAAGGAGATCCAGTGCGAACCGTGGATACCAAAAAGGATGCAGGCTTTTCCTCTATTGCTGCAGAGATACACAGATTTCCCGGATTGATAAAAATCCGGGAAGAACAGCAATGGAAGCTGAGAAAGGTGAAGAAACTTTTTCATCCTGTCCGCTCCCGCAAAGACAGGCGGCTGCAGTGGCATCCCCCGCCTTACGAGGAGCGCAAATGCAAGTATCGTCACACACAGCGCCGAGGCGGAGGGGATAATTCGCCATAGATTTCCCTGGAAAAGAAACCTGATGAACATAAGGCTCAGCACTACAGTGCCAATCGCGGTTTTCCACCGGACAGTAAACAACAACTTTTGAACCGGGAGCTTTCGGGTAAAAAATCTGCGGGACGATATGAGGAGCGCACCGAGAATTGAAAGCACGATCAGTTCTTCATATCGGAATCCTTTGAGTGAACAGAGAACAATCGCAACTCCCAGTATACCGAGTGTCCACCTGCGGGCGAATATGGATCTAAGCTGGATCCCCCTGGAAAGGAGGATCAGAAGTATTCCGGAGATTGCGGTGAATGGAACAACAGCATTGATAGATGATTTCCCGATCAGTGGCGGGGTGAAATATAAAAATGGAAATCTGACACCCAGCGATTGCTGGGAGATCATACCTGAAAGAATAAGGATTGTACCGGTGAGAAAGGTAAAGATTGTGAGCACGGGTAATGCGATAAGCCGCAACCTGTCCCTGACATGAGGTACTTTTTCCTCTCCATGTCTTTCCTTTCCAAGGAGTTCGTGAAATAAAAAAAGAAGGCCGGCGCTGAACAGTGGGAGAAAGTAGTAGATCGTTCTGTAGGATATGAGCGCGCCTGCAATCTGGGAAGTGGTGATATGAGCGGGCAAAAGACGAATCATCAGGGCTTCAAAAACCCCAAGCCCACCGGGTACTTGGCTTGCTGTGCCGGCAAATTGCGACAGCACGTACATCTGGATGAAACCGGTATAGGAAACCCCCTTCAGGGATGGAAGCAGAAGGTAAAAGGAATTCCAGGAAAAAAGCCACACCGATGAAGATACAATGATCTGCGCACAGGTGAGCCTGAAAGAGGGGAGAGAGAATTGAAAATTATGGATTTTTAAGGGCCGTTTGACGAATACGGTTGTGAGCAGGAGCCCTGCGAGAGCCGCACAGAAAAAAATACCCAGAGGGCGCACACTGTGAATCCCCATGTGCAGCGCAGCCGGGATCATGGTGTCTTCAAAAAGAAAGCTCACCCCTGAAACGGTCATGAAGCCGAGTATAGAGGTGAGTGTGATGAAGAACACCACCTGAGCACTTTCCACAGCGGATAGTCCCCACGCGGAGTAGAGCCTGTAGCGTATGATCCCGCCCGTGAGGGGTGCGTAGCCGATGTTGTTGCTGAATGCGTAGCCTGTGAACGAGGCAAAGGCCGTGCTCCTGTACCCGAGCGGGTGACCTATGTATCTGAGCGCAAGCACGTCGTAACCGGTGAGAGCTCCATAACTACCGATCACGCAGAGAATGGAAAGTATCATGCGCGAGGGGGGAAGTGTGTAAAAGTAGCTCGCAATTTCTTCGATGCTGTAATTACGTACCTGTCTGTAGAGCAGGTAGAGCGCGAGCAGAAAAAGGGCGGTTATGAGGACCGGTGGCAGAAGATGGAGTAATTTTTTACCGGTCGGTGTAGTTTTTAAAAATGCCTCTTCTTTTTTGTCTTTCATTATTAAAATTTAAAGCTCCAGAGGTTCGATTATGACTCGTGATTACATTTTTACGTTCGCTAAAGCAAACTCCCGTGTGGGCGTATCCGCCCGGTTCGGGGTAGCTTCCCCGGGCCTTTTTCAAGGTACCAGAAGAAGCGGCCCGTGATAGGCAAACACAATTCTGTTTACCACGCTGACGGAGAAAAACGCATCCATGCCTTTTCTTCCGTGAGTCCCGAGTGCGATGAGGTCGATTTGCTTGGATTGTGCGTATTTCACTATTTTTTCTGACGGTACTCCACGGACAATATCCATATGTATTTCAAGATTACCGGTCTCAAGCGCCATCTGTTTTTGCAGGAGGTACTCTTTACCGCTTTCCACCGACATGTCCAGGAAATGGGACGTAGCAGAGGGGAGGAGCTTCCCGGTGGAAGTCCACTTTCCCCGTAGAGATCTCCGTGTCGGTACGACCATGAGGAGATGAAGGATTGCACTGCAGGCGGATGCAATCTCTGTGGCCGGTCGTACCGCCTGCTCGTGCCCGGCTCTCCCATCCAGCGGGAGAAGAATCGAGGAACAGGAAAAGCGCTCAACAGCACCCCCGTTTCTGACAGGAATTAAAAGCAGCGGCTTGGTCCCTGCTGAAATGACCTGCTGGGCTATGCTCCCGAAAAGGAGCTGTGAAGCGCCTCCCCTTCCATGGGTGCACATGACTATGAGATCGTGGGAAAACTCCTCCTCGTGCTCGACAATACTCGAGGCTACATGCTTCGACTCTTCGAGGTGCACATGGGTATGAATGGCAATGTCTGCTGGTATGAGTGAGGCACGTACATTTTTCAGATACTTCTGAGCCTCATCCGGGAACTGGAGGTGCGTCTGGCCGTGCACCACCCCGGGTGGGTTTTTCTCAAGGATGTGCAGCAGTGTGATGGTGGCACCGAGCGCTTTGGCCAGTGCCATTCCTGCGGGGATCGCCGATTCAGAGAGCTTTGAACCGTCGAGTGGAATGAGTATGTGCCTGAACACCCCCTCACCTCCCGAGCACGGTATGATAGAGAAGATAGACGTTCAGCGCGATTATCAGCGCTGCGATGACACATCCCAACAGGGTGGTCAATTTTCTATTAACCAGGACTCCCATAATTTTTTTATCAGCCGTAAAGATCATGAGCGGAATGATGGCAAAGGGGAGCCCGAAGCTCAGCACGACCTGGCTGATCACGAGCGTCCTCGTGGGGTCGAGCCCGATGAGTATCACCGCGATTGACGGTACGATTGTGATGAGGCGGCGGAGCCATACCGGGATGTGGCACTCGAGAAATCCCTGCATGATCACCTGCCCCGCGCTCGTGCCTACCGTGGAAGAGGACAGGCCTGAGGCGAGAAGGGAGAGTGCAAACACAACCTGAGCTGCATTTCCCAGGAGGGGCTGAAGTGTTCGGTGCGCCTCCTCAATGCTTGCGATGTGAGTGAGCCCGGTCGCATGAAAAGTGGATGCCGCCATGATGAGCATCGCAGCGTTCACCAGGCTTGCGACACCCATGGCGATGAGCACATCCGCGATCTCGAAGTGAAACAGCCTCCTGAGCCGGAGCGGGTCTTTTACCACGATACGTCCCTGAGTGAGGGCTGAGTGCAGGAAGATCGCATGGGGCATGACCGTTGCACCGATGATCCCTGTTGCGAGCAGAAAACTTTCGGTTCCGGAAAACCGGGGAGTCACCGCGTGAAGCAGTACGTCCCCCCAGTGGGGCTTGTCCATTATCGTCTCGGCCAGATAGCAGGCTGCGATGAGACCGACAAATGAGGTGATCACCGCTTCAAGCGGCCTGAACCCGTAGCGTTCGAGACCCAGGATGAGGAAGGTCGCGACTGCGGTGAGCACGCCGCCGATAATCAACGGAATACCCAGAAGAAGGTTGAATCCGAGCGCCGCACCGAGAAACTCCGCAAGGTCGGTTGCCATGGCCACGAGCTCCATGAGAAACCACATCAGAATAACGAGGGGCCTTGAGAAATGCAGCCTGCACTGCTCTGCAAGGTTTTTTCCTGTGGCGATGCCGAGCTTTGCGGAGAGCGTTTGGATAAGCATGGCCATGAGGTTGCTCGCCACGATGACCCAGAGCAGCGTGTACCCGAACTCGGCACCGCTCTGGATGTTGGTCGCGAAGTTTCCGGGGTCAACGTAGGCGATGCTCGCAATAAAGGCTGGTCCGAGGAACGGGAGGAGACGGCCGATGGAGCCCTTTTTCTTCCCGTCGAGCACACTGAGCGCAGCCTGAGTCGTTCCTTGATCTGCCCGACGCTTCTCACTGTTTTCTTTGGAAAAGTCCACAGAACCTCTCTTGACAGTCTAGAATATTATTATTTGAAATATGAATATGATATTCCGGATACGTAAAGGCAATTGGAATGCAGGCTCGCTGCCCTGTTTAGCTGTAACGGTGATGGTGTGGGACTTTTCATATTCAGACTGTTTTGCTTTCCCTCGTTCAGTATTACCTCGGCAATTTTTTTGTGGTTACCGCGAAAATTATGTCCTCCTTCGAGAGGAATTTTACGTGTGCCTGCCTGTTGGAGCCGACGGCACCCCGGTTCACTTTCTTTCCTGCCATAAAAACAGATGATATCAGTTCCTGAAAGCTTTTTTACCTCTGTCAGTACGGAGAGCGCGTTTTTTTTATCCTTCATACCAAACCAGTTGATGCCCATGTGAAACTGAAAATCCACCCTCTCACCGAGCCCGATGAACACGGTGAGCGCAACCTTTGAACGTACAGTTTCAGGCAGCCTGCTGATCATGAAGGGGAGCACATCCGCGCCGTAGGAATACCCGATAAGAAAAACACACTGCTTCTGCCATTTCTTGACATAGTGGGAGATTACCCTGGCGAGATCGCGCGAAGACACTTCCGGCGTGCGCCGGTTCAGAAAGTACGCCAGAGTGCTAAATCCCACCACGTCAGTAATAAACCGTGCAGACGGTGAGCGAAGGAGTGAAGCGGAGTCGACACGTGTATCTTTCTCCGCATGCTCGGGTGCGGGCTCTGTAAGCGCAAGATCCACTTTAAAAAAACAAAATACTGCACAGAGTGTAAGAAAACCTGCTATGTAAAGAAAAATAATTATATAATATTTTTTCATTGGATTTCGAAATGAAGAAGATACCAGTATATCTATACTATGCACGATCATTTTAATCAAAGAAAAAACATCGAACCCACACTCAAGAAGAGAATCGTCTTTTTCGCAAAAAGATTGCGTGAAAGGCGAATGGGAGAAGCGTGGGGAAGAATATACTTGTAATATCGAATATCCCTAGTATAATAGAGTCAATTGTCGAAAATTATGGATCAGAATTATTCCCTCGCTTTTGGAAATGGGACCCAGGCTTATCATGTTTGAAAACATATTGATTTAAAAAAAATCTTATCAATGTGTGAGGAGCACTGATGACGAAATCCCTGCAACTTTGCTACATCGAGAAGACCGGAGAACGCGGCGATCTTAAAATATGGCTCGTTGACGGAACCTACATCCGCGGCCATATCGACGAAGAGTTTACCAATTTTAGCCAGCACTACCGATTTCCTTTCATACCCTTGGATGAGCTCTGGATAGACAGTGGCGTCAAGCAGGAGGAGGTACGGTTTTTCATCGAACATCTTCTTGTTGAGCACCGGCTCATGTCCGAAGGTATACCCTATGAAAAGGCAATTGATGAGGCGGACAGGGCAGAGAGGAAGGAGCGGCGAAGAGCGGGAGACGTGAAAAAAATGACCACCCGGGGAAGGGTGATTCCTGATGCTGGCCGTGTGCACGTGCGATTATGGAAAGCACTTGAGAGCGGGATCAAGGTGTGGATTGTCGACGGTCGCCTTGTGAGAAGTGTCTTCGACATCGATTTTACTGCAGGAGGGCATGACTATGTATATGAATTTGTTCCCTTCAACGAGGTCTGGATAGACGACAGCACCCAGGAAAAGGAACGTCCCTATATACTCCTGCACGAGCTTCACGAACGGAACAGGATGGCAGAGGGCTGGCCGTACAGCAAGGCACACAATGAATCCAGTAAGAAAGAGTATTATTTCCGGCACCATCCGGATGAGCTTCATGAGGCGCTTGCGGAAGAGGGATGGAGCTGAGCTGATAGACACACGTTTGGTAATATAATTGATAGGTTTTTTATAATTCGATATTCGCCAACATACGAAAAAAAACGTAAAAAGCCCCCGGTTTGCCCGTGAAATATTCACGAATGCTTTTCCCACCGAAAAACGACAGCCTCTTTGTCAATATGTTACCCTAATAAAACATTCTGTCAAGAATAAAGAAAATGTGAAGTTTCCAGGGCATTGCTGAAAATATGGACGGACATACC
>Ga0315551_10000655_pt1 | contig 27652 bp, 25 predicted proteins | sample SalMarSW160290MG_FD_203678 | JGI IMG/M metagenome (GOLD analysis project Ga0315551, IMG submission 203678) | Salt marsh sediment microbial communities from the Plum Island Ecosystem LTER, Massachusetts, United States - Salt Marsh Sediment SW1602-90 ...
CTTAATAAAGGAAGTCTTCTGCTGTTGGGGGATGGGCCAGAAAGAGAAAAAATCAAGAGTTTGGGTCAAAAACTTTTGGGACCGAAGAGATTTTTAAGGACAACAGTTCCTTACGAAAAGGTGCCGTCTTTTTGTACAGCCTGTGATTTATTTACTTTGGTTTCCGAATCTTCCGAAGCTTTTGGTTCGGCTTATCTAGAGGCGATGGCTTGTGGTTTGCCGGTGGTGGCGACTGATGATGAAAACAGAAGAGAAATTATTGGTGAGGCTGGCCTTTTTATTGATCCGGAAAATCTAGAAGAATACGTTCAAACCCTCGAGAAAGCCTTAAAGACTGATTTTGGCAACAAACCTCGCCAGCAGGCTAAAAAATTCTCCTGGGACAAGATTGCTTCGCAATACGAAGAAATAATGGTAAAATAGCCTCATGAGGCTTCATCTAGTCTCGGACGAAGACCGAAGTTCTGACCGACCGAAGTTAGGACTCGGCTATCTCGCTTCTTATCTTAAAAAGAATCTTCCTGGAACAAAGCTTTCCCTTTCCTTCGCTCAAGACGACTATTTAAGCGATATCGAAAAAACTAAACCCGAGCTGGTCGGTTTTTCGGCGATGACTCATGCTTTCAGCTCCCAAATTGAAAAAGCAAAAAAGGTCAAGAAAAAATTCGATTTACCGATTATTTTTGGTGGTGTTCATGTTTCCTTAGTGCCCCAGGCTCTGCCTCAGTGGGTGGAGGCGGGGGTGATTTCTGAGGGAGAGGAAACATTATTAAGATTACTGAAGTATTTTAAGAAGACTGGCAAGCTACAAACTACCAAAATTCCGGCTTTAATTTATTGGCAGAATAATCAACTTAAAATCACTGGCCCAGCCCATTTAGTCGAGCCGATTGATAGAATTCCTTCGCCTGATTGGGACTTTCTTCAGATTGGTAAAAAAGGACCCGGTCATATCATGACCTCTCGCGGCTGTCCTTTTCACTGCCGTTTTTGTGAAGCCGGTAAATTTTGGAAAAAATATCGTCTTCATTCGCCTCAATACGTGGTTCAAGAAATTGAGACGATTTATCGACGCTACGGCCGCGACGAACTGGTGATTATGGATGACCTTTTCTTCATTGACAAGGCTAGAATTGAAAGAATAAAAGATTTACTCGTTAAGAAAAAACTTACTCAGAAAATGCGTTTTGAAGTTATTGGTCGGGCTGATTTATTTTCAGAGGAAACGGCGAGGATTCTTTCAGAGATGAATGTCTTTGCCATTTCCTTTGGGATGGAATCTGGCTCAGAAAAGATTCTTCGTTATCTTAAAAATGATACTGTTACCTTAGCCCAGATACGGAAAGCCGTCAAATTAGCCAAGAGATATCAGATGCAGGTTTTAGGCACTTTCATGGTTGGTTCACCAGGAGAGACAGAAAATGATGTTCTTAAAACCATTGATTTTATTAAAGACCTTAAGATTGACCAGGTGGGAATTAATGTCACCACTCCTTTTCCAGGCACAGAACTTTGGGAGGTGGCTAAGAAAAAAGGCTTGGTTAAAGATAATCAATGGGATGAGCGCTTATGGGCGATGAGGGATGTTAATGAAAAGAATATTAATGAGAAATTGCTTTTAACCGAAATTCCTAAGAGAAAGTTTTTAAGATTGATGAAAAAAATGTTTATCCTTCAAGACTGGACTCACCGAAGGAGGAGGAATGAACAATTCTTTCGAGAATTAGCTAATCATCCTGGTTTGGTTGGATTAATCAAATTCTTGGCTCATTCTCTAAAAAGACCTAAAGAAGCAGTGTATAATTTTAACCATGGCTATTTCCGTCGTTATTAATACTCATAACGAAGCAGAGAAACTCAAAGATTGTTTAGAGTCAGTCCGCCAACTAGCGGATGAGATAGTGGTGGTTGACATGGATTCAGAAGATAATTCTCTTAAGATTGCCGAAAAGTTTGGAGCTCGAGTCTATAGAGAAAAACTAGTTCCTTACGTAGAATTGATTAGAAATCAGTCAGTTAATAAAGCCAAATCTGATTGGGTTTTAGTGCTTGATCCGGATGAAAGAGTCTCTCCTGGTTTAGCAAAAGAATTGAAAAAGATTGTTAAGGAAGATCAATATGAGGTGGTTAATCTGCCTCGAAAGAACATTATTTTTGGGAGATGGATTCGCCACACTAATTGGTGGCCAGATCGCCACACCCGGTTTTTTAGAAAAGGGAAGGTTAGATGGACTGATAAAATTCATCTCTATCCTGAGATTAAAGGCAGGGTTTTAGAGATTCCGGCTAAGAAAGAATTAGCGATTGAACATTTAAACTATGAGACTGTTTCCCAATTTTTATCCCGCCAAAATCGCTATTCAGAAATCCAAGCCCAAAATTATTTTGATGAAGGAGAAAGATTTTCTTGGTTTAATTTCTTTTGGCGGCCAACCAGAATTTTTCTTCAGCGCTATCTTCGTCATCTTGGTTTTCTTGATGGTTTTTATGGTTTAACCCTTTCTTATCTCGCCGTCGTTTTTCAAGTCGCGACTGAAGTTAAATTATGGGAAAAAACACGAAAATTAGCCTGATTTTAGGCTTAGCGATCATTCTAAGACTGATTAATCTTAACCAAAGCTTTTGGCTTGATGAGGGAGCGCAGATGTTGATGTCAGAAAAGTCATTCGCCTATCAGTGGTTTGGTCGGGTTAATGATTTTCATCCTCCTCTTTATTACTGGCTAACTCATTGTTGGTTGCAGTTAGGGAGGAGTGAATGGTTTTTGCGTTTACCGGCGGTTTTCTTTGGCGTGGCCACCGTCTATTTGATTTATCTTTTAGGAAGAAAAATATTTAACGAGAAAATGGGTTTCATCAGCGCTCTGTTCTTGTCGGTAGCCCCTTATCATCTTTATTATTCCCAGGAAGCAAGAATGTATAGTCTCCTTGCTTTTTTAGCCACCGCCTCGATGCTTTTCCTGGTTGAAAGAAAATGGTTAGCTTATGTTTTCGCCACCTCCGCCATGCTCTATACTCATTATGCGGCTTTTTTTCTTCTTCCGGTTCAAGTAATCTGGGTTATTTTCTGGCAAAGGAAAATAACCAGTCAATTTCTTAAAAATCTTTTCTTCTGTTTCCTCCTCTTTGTCCCTTGGTTGCCTCAGTTTCTTAAGCAGTTAGGGGCTGGTTCTAATTTGACCTCTCTTCTTCCTGATTGGCAGGGAGTCGCCAGTCTGCCGGTGATAAAAGCTTTGCCTTTAACCTTTATTAAGTTTTCCCTAGGGAGAATTTCTTTTTTTGATAAGGGAATTTATGTTTTGGTGGCCGGACTGGTGGCAATTATTTTTGGCTTTTTGTTTTATCAGGGGTTGAAGAAATTTAATAAAGAGAAGATTTTTCTTTTGAATTGGTTGATTTCACCTCTTTTATTGGCGTTAATTGTTTCCTTTTTTATTCCCATGTATCAGCCGTTCCGTTTATTATTCACGATTGTCCCCTTCTATTTTCTTTTAGCGGTTGGCATTTTGGCGCTCAAGAAAAAATGGCAGCCATTAGCTATTGCCTTGGTTTTAGTCATTAGTCTTTCTGGTTTGCTTTTTTATTATTCTTATCCTCGGTTCCAGCGAGAAAATTGGCGAGAGGCGACCGTTTTTATTGAATCACATCAGTCTGAGAATTCAGTTGCTCTTTTTAAATTTTCTGAACCCTTTGCTCCTTATCAGTGGTATTCTCAAGGAAGAGTCAAGGCCATAGGGGTTTTGCCAGGCTTAAGAGCCACCCCGGAGATTATCGATGAGAAAATGGCTGAAGCCATTGGGGAGAAGGAAAATATCTTTCTCTTTGAATATTTGACTGGTTTAACTGACCCTGAGCATTTAGTTGAAGCTTGGCTTGAGGTTCATGATTATCAGCAAAAGACCATTAAAGATTTTTCTGGGGTGGGATTAATATATAATTATTCTAAAGAATGAAAATAGGGATTGACATTTCTCAGTTAGCTTTTCCGGGCACTGGTTCGGCTGTTTATACCGAGAACCTGGTCAAAAATTTATTAAAAGAGAAGAAAAATGAATACGTTTTATTCTTTTCCTCCTTGAGACAGCCAGCCCCAAAAGATTTACCCTCAAAAAACTTTAGGTTTCCCCCTCTTCTTTTGGAACAATTATGGAATCGTTTCCATGTCTTGCCGATTGAGAAATTAATCGGGAGGGTTGATGTTTTTCATACCTCGGATTGGCTTGAACCCCCAGCTCGTTGTCCAAAAGTGACCACCATTCATGATTTGATTATTTATAAATATCCGGAGAGGTTTGAGAGGAGAGGGGGACATGATATTGTTGCCAATCTTAAACGTAAATTAAAGTGGGTGAAAAAAGAATCAGCTTTAATTATGGCTGTTTCTGAAAGCACAAAGAGAGATATTGTTGAGCTTCTTAAGATTCCAGAGAAGAAGATTAGAGTCATTCACGAAGCACCGAGCGAGATTTATAACAAACAACAAACAAAAAAGAATATAGAAAAAGTCAAAGAAAAATATAAGATTAAAGGAGATTATGTTCTCATGGTGGGGACTCGAGAACCAAGAAAAAATCTTGAGAGGGCAATCGAAGCCTTCCAGTCATTGAAGAATCAAGATTTAAGTTTAGTTATCGCGGGCAAGTTTGGCTGGGGGAAAGAATTAATGACCGAAGACAGTAGACGGAAGACGGTAGACAGTCATGTTAAGTTGTTGGGCTTCGTGCCTGATGAAGATTTACCTGCTCTTTTTTCTGGTGCCCAAGTTTTTGTTTACCCTTCTCTCTATGAGGGTTTTGGCTTACCGGTTCTAGAAGCGATGGCTTCTGGTTGTCCGGTGGTTACTTCCGATGTCTCGAGTCTGCCGGAAGTGGCTGGAGACGCGGCGGTTTTGGTTAATCCGGAGGAGACCGAAGATATTGCTCGAGGTATTCAAGAGGTCCTGGAGAACAGAGAGGAGTTGGTCAGGAAAGGTAAAGCCCGGGCTCAAGAATTTTCTTGGGAGAAAACGGCTCAAGAAACTCTAAAAGTATACCAGGAGGCCTTGGGATGTTGATTGGTCTGGTTGGTTATGAAGCCAATATTAAAAACAGGGTGGGTTCAAATCAATACGCCTTTGAGTTGCTGAAAGCCCTTTATCAAATCGATAAAAAAAATGATTATCTTGTTTATCTCCCCAGTCCACCCCTGCCTGATTTGCCTAAAGAGAGAAAGGGTTGGCGCTATCGGGTGATTGGTCCGTCCAGGCTTTGGAATATTTTTGGTTTACCTCGGGCGCTGTTTCTGGAGAAACCTAGACCAGCCGTTGTTTTTAATCCTGGTCATTATTCGCCCTTATTTCTCTCCCCCCCTTTTGTGATTTCCATCATGGATTTAGGCCACCTTCACTTTCCTCAGGAATTGACTAAACCTATTCTACTGAAGCTTAAGTTTTGGACCTCTTTTTCCATTAAAAGAGCCAGTCATATTTTTGCCATCTCCGAGTCGACGAAGAATGATATAATTAAATACTACGATATCAGTCGAGATAAGGTCACGGTTACTTATTTAGGATACGATCAAAAGAAATTTAATCCTAGAGCCAAAGAGCAAAAGAGTGAAAGAGTAAAGAAGAAATATGGGATTAAAGATGATTACATTTTATTCCTGAGCACTTTAAAACCAAGAAAAAATATTGAGGGATTATTAGAGGCCCTGACCATTTTGGATGACAAAAATCTCCAGCTGGTAATCGCCGGACGGAAAGGCTGGTTATATCAATCGATTTTTGAGAAGGTCAAAGAATTAGGATTAGGAGAGAGAGTAGTTTTTACTGGCTTTGTTGAGGAAGAGGACGTCCCTGCTTTGATGGCAGGAGCTAAAGTTTTTACCCTGCCTTCGTTTTGGGAAGGTTTTGGCATTCCGGCAGTGAACGCCATGGCTTGCGGTGTACCGGTGGTCGTTTCTAATGCCGGTAGCCTGCCTGAAGTTGTCGGTGAGGCGGGAATAATGGTTGATCCTTATAAACCTGAAGAGATTGCTCGAGGCATAAAAGAGGCGATTGAAAATCGAGATGAGCTAGTAGAAAAGGGTTTAGAACAAGTCAAGAAATTTTCTTGGGAGAAGTGCGCTCAAGAAACTTTAAAAGTTTTAGAAAAGGTGGGTAAAAAATAATGCTCTATTCAGAAAATATTAAAATTAGTAATAAGGGAATTGTTTTTTCTGACAAACATGGGAGTAAAATCTCTATTAAAGAAGCCTTCCGCCGGGCCTTTATCAGGTTCTATAATTGGGGATTGGATTTCAAATTAATGTTGCTCCGTTGGGTGGGGAACATTCCTTTCTATTTTATTCGAAACACCTTTTATCGTCTGGCCGGACTAAAAATTGGTAAGGGCTCCACCATCCACATGGGGGCTAATTTCTTTCAGCCAAAGGGAATCAGCATTGGTGAAGACTCGATTATTGGTAATCATGCTTTTCTTGATGGTCGAGCTCCTCTCAAAATCGGCAGTCACGTTGATATCGCTTCTGAGGTGATGATTTATAACAGTGAGCATGATGTTCATCGGGAAGATATGGCCGCAATTGAGGAACCAGTGCTGATCGAGGATTACGCTTTTATTGGCCCAAGAGTGATTATCCTTCCGGGAGTGAAAATCGGCAAAGGAGCGGTGGTGGCCGCGGCCGCGGTGGTGACTAAGAATGTTCCTTCTGGCAAGATTGTGGGCGGCGTGCCGGCCCGGGAGATAGGAGAAAGAAAGATTAAGCAATATACCTATCGTCTTGGCCGAGCCAGGTTATTTCAATGAAGAAAATAAAGAAAGCTTCTTGGTTTCTTGGTCTTTTAATTTTTTTATTAGCTTTAGCCTATCTTCTCCTTCCCTCTCCAGCCGATCCTCCGCCTCTGCCTGAGAGCACCAAGTCCAATTTACCCGGTGATACAGTGGAAATTCCTTATCTCTATGCTTATTTCACCAATCTCAGTCGAGAAGAGGTGACGTCTTTTTACCAAGAACACTATTCTCGTTCTCGTCTGTTTGACCTTCCTTTGCCCAGTCTAAGATTAAATCATCCCCCAGAATATACTTGGGTAGTCATTCGCGATACGGTTCTCAGTTCTTATCTAGAAGAAATTGTCCACCCTTTTCGCGACTCCTTTTATATCAATGGTTATGAGCCGGCCAATGACCCTTTTGTCAAACCAGAACAAAGAAGACCGACTCTTATTTATGAGGGTCAAGAATATAAAGCTAAGATATTGATCTTGCCTGTCTATTCAAACCCGCTAATGAGAGTGGCTTTGCTCCTGGTGGTGGTTGTTGTTCTCATTTTCCTCAAGAGGGAGGTTATTAGTTTATATGGATCTTTCCGTCATCGTCGTTAGCTATAACACCAAAAAGCTTCTTAAGCAGTGCCTTAACTCTGTTTTTAAATATACTAAAGGTATTAAATTTGAAGTGATTGTGGTGGATAACGATTCCAAAGACGGTTCTGCGGACATGGTGGAGAAAGACTTCTCCCAAGTGGAGTTGATTAAGAATAAGAAGAATCTTGGTTTTGCGGCCGCTAACAATCAGGCCCTTCGACAAGCTCAGGGTAAATACGTTCTTCTCCTTAATTCCGATACAGTCTTGGTGGAAAACTCTCTGAAGAAAATGATTGCTTGGATGGAGAAGAATAAGAAGGTAGGGATTTCTTCCTGTCAGCTTGTTTATGAAAATGGTGGTCTTCAAAGAACAGGGGGTTATTTTCCGAACCTATTAAGAGTCTTTAACTGGATGTTCTTTATTGATGATTTACCCCTGATTAAGGAAATCATCAGACCTTTCCACCCTCATGAGCCCCGGACCGGCTGGCTTTCTTCCCAATATTTTCAAAAGCAGCATTTTCAAGATTGGGTCACCGGGGCCTTTTTCTTAATCAGGAGAAAAGTTGTTGATCAAGTCGGGCTTTTGGACGAGAAGTTCTTTATGTACGTTGAAGAAATCGAATTTTGTTACCGAGTTAAGCAGGCTGGCTGGCAAATAGTCTATCTGCCGATAACTAAAATTGTTCACCTGGCCCAGAAAAGCGGCACTCAGGCAGGCGCACGATTAGGCGAATATCAAGGCCTGATTTACTTTTATAAGAAGCACAAACCATTTTGGCAGCTTCAGATTTTGAGAATCATTCTTAAAGCTGGCGCTCTCCTCCGCTTCCTGGTTTTTGGTATAATGAGGAACAACTCGGAGATGAGACAGATATATGGTCAAGCTTTTAGAATTAATTGAGAAAAACTTCTTAAAATACGGTACCGCCGCTCTAATTATGGCTGTTCCTCTTTACCCCAAGTTTCCCTTGTTCAATATTCCTGGGACTTATGTGGCTATCCGACTTGAAGATTTTCTAATTGTTCTGGTGGCTCTCTTTTGGCTTTTTAGTCAATTCCGTCAGCGGCTAAAATTTATTAAAGATGATTTGAATCAGACGATTATCGCCTATCTTCTGATTGGCTTTTTCTCTCTCCTTTCTGCCATTTTTATTACCCAAACAGTTGAACCTCATATTGCTCTCTTACACACGGTCAGGAGAGTGGAGTATTTAGCCGTTTTCTTTATCATGGTTGCTTCAATCAAAACCAAAGAAGAGGTTCGTTTCTTCATTCAGATTTTTTTCTTAACCGCCTTCTTAGTTTTTCTTTATGGTCTTGGCCAAAAATTCTTCATGTTTCCCGTGATTTCCACGATGAATGTTGAATTTGCTAAGGGAATTGCTCTTCGCTTGGCGGCTGGGGCGAGAGTCAGCTCCACTTTTGCTGGTCATTACGATTTAGCTGCTTATTTAGTTTTGCTTCTTCCTTTAACCATGGCGGTTGTGGTCGCCGCTAAAAAGAAATGGCAGCGGGTTTTTCTCCTTTTCTTTTATGGTTTCTTGTTCTGGTTGCTTTTGGCTTCGGCTTCAAGAATTTCTTTTGCCGCTTATTTGGGTGCGATAACAATTACTCTTTTCTTCCTTAAGAAAAAAGCCTGGATAATCCCTGTTGTCGCTCTCTCGTTGATAATGTCATTATTCGCCACTGAACTAACGGATCGCTACGCCCACACCCTAAGGGTAAGTCTTATCAAGATGGAAACCATTAATATCCAGTTGCCTTGGTCAAAGAAACCCGCTAAGATTGCTTTTGAACCTGAACCAACCCCTACTCCAATTCCGCCTCCTCCTGAACCAGGGGTTGTCGCGCCGGTGAAAGTTTATAGAATTACCCCTACTCCGACACCAACACCGTCTGGAAGAAAATATGTTTATTACGGCGGTGGAGAAGGAGCGCCCCTAGAAGATCGTTCGACCGCCATTAGGCTCAATGTTGAATGGCCCAGAGCCATCCGGGCTTTCCTTAAGAACCCTCTTCTTGGGACAGGCTATTCCTCAATTACTTTAGCCACGGATAACGATTATCTTCGAGCTTTAGGTGAGGTTGGCTTGCTTGGTTTTTTGGCTTTTGTTTTCATTCTAATTAAAATTGGGCTCAAGGCGAGAAAAATAGTTTTTTCTAAAATGCCCATTGAAGGCGAGAAAGCGATTTTAATCGGCCTCGTTGGGGGCGCTTTGGGTTTTCTGGCCAACGCCCTTTTCATTGATGTTTTTGAAGCTTCAAAAGTGGCGATTACTTTTTGGCTGTTAATGGGATTATTAGTGGGTATCACCAGGGTTGGTTTGGCGAAAGGAAAGAGCAAATGAGAAAAATCTTTCTTAATGAATGGTTATTTTTAGCGGTTCTGATTATCTTTGCCTTTCTGGTGAGGCTTTACCGGATTGATGCGCCCCTGGCTGATTGGCATTCTTGGCGCCAAGCCGATACGGCCGCAGTTTCCAGGAATTTCATCAAAAATGGCTATGACTTGTTATTGCCCCGATTTGACGATCTTTCTAATCTCACTACCGGAAGAGAAAATTTCATCGGTCTGCGTTTTGTTGAATTTCCGTTTTACAATCTTATCCATGCTCTTTTAGCCCAATCGTTCCCTGTTCGCTCATTGGAATGGTGGGGGAGAATGGTTTCTATCCTCTTCTCTCTGGGTTCGATGATGATTCTCTATTTTTTGGTTAAGAAATATCTGGGGAGGTTAACGGCTTTCCTTTCGGCTTCCTTTTTTGCTTTCTTGCCTTTTAATATTTATTATTCGCGGGTGATTCTACCTGAGCCAATGATGATTTTTTGTTCTTTGGCGATGATTTTCTTTTTCAGCCAGTGGTTAGAGAAAAAAAGACTTACCGGTTTTTATTATTTTCTTTTTATCATTTTTACGGCCATCGCCCTGCTTTTGAAACCGTTTGTGGTTTTTCTTTTTCCCATTCTCTTTTATCTTGCTTTGCGGAAGTGGGGTTGGGCTCTTTTCAAACAACGGTCTCTCTATCTGGCTGGTTTGGCCGTCGTTCCTTTTTTTCTTTGGCGGTGGTGGATGAGTTTTCATCCTGAAGGGATTCCTGGATTTTCCTGGTTATTTAATGATAAAGGAATTAGATTCAAAGGGGCCTTTTTCTGGTGGATTTTTGGCGAGAGAATGGCTAAATTAATTATGGGTTTTTGGGGGGTGGCTCTATTTGTTTTAGGAATAGTGGAACGGATTAAAAATAAGGGAAGTGGGCTTTTCTATTGGTGGCTAGTGGGGATATTACTTTATTTCACCGTCATTGCCGCAGGCAATGTTAGGCATGATTATTATCAAATATTGGCGATTCCTATCATCTGCATTTTCCTAGCTAAAGGAGTGAATGTCCTTTTAAATCCTCCGAAAAAATTCAATAAAACTATTGCTTATTGCTTATTGCTTGTTTCCGTTCTCTTTATGTTTGCGTTTTCTTGGCATGAGGTAAGGGATTTTTATAATATTAACCATCCAGAGATAGTTGAGGTAGGGAGAAAAGCAGACCAGTTATTACCCCAGGGAGCCAAGGTGATTGCTCCTTATGAGGGTGATACCGCCTTTCTTTATCAGACTAATCGTCAAGGCTGGCCTAAAGTGATTGTCTCCATTGACCATTTGATTAGCTTGGGAGCGACCCATTATGTTTCTGTTTGGTTTGACAAAGATACTCAGGAAGCAATGGAGGCATACAAGATTCTTGAACAAACCGACGAGTTTGTCATTATTGACCTCACCCAAAGAAAATGAGAGTTCTGATGGTCACTCCCTATCTTCCTTATCCGCCTTCTTCTGGGGGTCAGGTCCGCTCTTATAATCTTCTCAAACATTTAGCCAAGAAACACAAGATTACTCTTCTTTCCCTGATTACTCATCAGGGGGAGAAACAGTATCTTTCTCGGTTTAAAGGTTTATGCTCTAAGGTGCTTGTTTTCCAGCGTCCGGAGAAGCCTTGGATGTTGAAGAATATTTTAAAGACTGGTTTTGGTTTTTATCCTTTTGTCGTTGTTCGTAACTTTTCTAAAGAAGCCAAGATTGCGGTCCAAAAAGAATTAGCTGATAATCCCTATGACCTCATTCATGCCGAGACCTTTTATGTTATGCCCCATATTCCTGATACCAAAGTGCCTATTCTTTTGGTGGAGCAGACAATCGAATTTCAGGTCTATCAACATTATGCTGACACCTCTAAATTCTGGCCGGTGAAACCCCTCCTTTATTTTGATGTTTTTAAGATTAAACATTGGGAGACCAAATTCTGGCAAAAGGCCGCCAGAGTGGTGGCCGTTTCTGAGGATGACAAGCAGAAAATGAAATCCCTGGTTCCTGGTCTTAAAGTTAATGCCGTTCCTAATGGCGTGGGCGAGGATTTGATGTCCCTCCTCTCTGAGAAAAAAACCGTTTCCAAAAAGCCAGTCATTTTTTTTCAAGGTAACTTCCACTGGCTCCAGAACACTGAAGCGGCTCAGATTTTAGCCCAAAAAATCTTTCCTTTGATTAAAAAAGAGGTCCCTCAGGCTGTTTGTCAAATTGCTGGCCAGATGGCTCAAGAAAAAATTGGCAATCTTAGCGAAGACGGGATTCAAATCCGAGACTTAGGTACTTCAGACATCGAGGGGGTGAAGCAGGCCTATCGAGAGGCGACTATCTTCTTGGCGCCTTTGGAAGGACCGGGCGGGACGAGATTGAAAATTCTGGGAGCGATGGCGGCGGGGACGCCGGTGATTACGACGCCGACCGGTATCCAGGGAATTAAGGCGCGAGACAAAAAGGAAGTTTTTATCGAAAAGGATTATCAAAAGATGGCCGCCAGAGCCATTGAACTCATCAAAAACAAAAAGCTTTATCGTCAAATAACCGAAGCCGCTCGTAGTCTAGTTAAAGAAAAATACGACTGGAAAAAAATTGCTGAAGGTCTTGATAAGATTTATCAGGAGGTGGGAAAAAGTGAAAAAAGTTGACCTTTCCATTATCATCTTAAGTTACAATACGAAAGAACTTCTTAAAAGATGTCTTCAGTCAGTCGAGAAAGCGAGAAAAGATAATTGTCAAATAGAAATCATTGTCGTTGACAATGCCTCGAGCGATAAAAGCCCGGAAATGGTGGCCAAAGAATTCTCTCAAGTTAAGTTAATCAAGAGTAAAAAGAACTTGGGCTACGCTGGCGGCAACAATCTTGGTCTTAAAAGGGCTCAAGGAGAGTTTATCTTATTTCTCAATTCTGATACCGAGATTGATAAGGAAGCGTTGGTTAAAATGATGAAATTTATGAAAGAGAATCCAAAAACTGGTGCCTCTTCTCCCAAAACCATGCTTTTCAGTGGCGGGATGGATCCTGATTGTCATCGGGGTTTCCCTACGCCTTGGGCTTCGATCACTTATTTCTTAGGCTTAGAAAAGCTTTTTCCCAAGAGCAGACTTTTTGGGCAGTATCATCAACTCTATCTTGACTTGAATAAGCCTCATGAGATTGATGCCGGTTTCGGCACCTTCATGTTTGCTTGTAAGAAAGCGCTTGATCAAGTAGGAGAATGGGACGAACAATACTTTTTCTATGGTGAAGATTTAGATCTTTTCTATCGAATCAAGGAGGCGGGTTGGCAGGTAATGTTCTATCCAAAGGCCTTGGTGACTCATCATAAGGGGGCGAGTTCAGGTTTAAGAAGAGAATCAAAAGCAGTGGCTCAACCTACTCGGGAAACGAGAATCAGAGTGGCCAAAGCTTCGGTTAAAGCGATGGAAATCTTTTATAAGAAGTTTTATCAAGACAAATATCCCTCTTTACTCACTTGGTTAGTGCTTCTGGGGATTAGGACCAAAGGCCTTTTTAGAATCTGCCTTCACTATCTTAAAAAATAAAATGAAAATTGTGATTGATGCTCGAATGTATGGTTTGGAACATGCCGGCATTGGCCGGTATGTCTCGAACCTCGTTCGAGAAATCAATCATCAATCATCAGTCATCAGTCATCAGCAATATATCCTGTTGGTAAGGAAAGATAAGTTCGCCGAGGTTAAGAAAGAAGTTGGTAAAAGTTTTAAGCTGGTCGTCGCTGACTATCCTCACTATTCTTTCCAAGAACAAATCCTTTTGCCGATAAAGTTGTTAAAGATAAATCCTGACCTGGTTCACTTCCCCCATTTTAATGTTCCGATTTTTTACCTCGGAAAATTTGTGGTGACCATTCATGATTTAATCAAACATGAGTCAAGGGGGCGAGAAACAACCACCCGTTGGCCATTCCTTTATTGGTTCAAATATTTAAATTATCAATTTTTAATATGGTTAGTGGTGAAAAGAGCGAAAAAGATTATTGTTCCCAGTCATTATTGGAAAAAAGACTTAGTCCAAAGATTTAAACTTTCTCCCCAAAAGATTGTGGTCACTTACGAAGGGGTTGAGAGGAAATTCCGGTCACCGGTCACCGGTCACCGGTCACCCGTGGTTTTATCAAAATACAAGATTTCCAAGCCTTTTCTTATTTATACTGGCAGTCTCTATCCTCATAAAAACGTGGAGAGATTAGTTGAGGCAATAAAGTTAGTGAATAGTGATCGGCAGTCAGTGATCAGAAAAAAATCACCAGTCACCAGTCACCAATCACCGCTCACTCTCATCATCGTTTGTTCAAGGAGTATTTTTTATGACCGGTTTAAGAAAAGAGTTAAAGAGATGAAAGCCGATAGATTTGTCAACCTCGTTGGCTTTGTCCCTGATGAGGAACTAGTCAGTTTATATCAAGAAGCTGAAGCTTTTGTTTGGCCGACTCTCATGGAAGGATTTGGTTTACCTCCATTGGAGGCAATGAATGTTGGCTGTCCGGTTTTGCTTTCAGGCATTCCGGTTTTAAAGGAAGTTTGTGGTGATGCCGCTCTTTATTTTGATCCTTATGATGTTGGAGATATGGCTGAGAAGATTGAGAGAGTGATAGAGAATAAAGAGATGAGAAATAAGTTAATCGAAAAAGGCTTTAAGCAAGTTAAGAAATATTCTTGGCAAAGAATGGCTAAAGAGACTTTGGAGGTCTATGCGGATAGCACTAGTTTATTTCGTAAGAATCAAAGCAGGAGATTTGAAGAATGAAAATCGCACTGATTTATGATCGAGTCAATAAGATTGGGGGAGCGGAGAGGGTGCTGGAGACTCTTCATGAGGTTTTTCCAGAAGCGCCCTTATACACCGCGGTTTATAACCCAAGAACCGCGGTGTGGGCGAAAAAGTTTAAAGTGATTCCTTCCTTCCTTCAAAAATTGCCTTTAGCTAAGTCACGCCACGAAGTTTTTCCTTATCTGATGCCCATCGCTTTTGAAAGCTTCTCCTTTGATGAATATGATGTTGTTATCTCGGTTACCAGTGAAGCGGCTAAGGGAATTCTGACCAAACCACAGACTCTCCATCTTTCTTATTGTTTAACACCCACCCGCTATCTTTGGAGTGGTTATGAAGATTATTTTCGAACTTCAATTTTTAAGTTTTTCAGCTCTCCGTTAGTCGCTTATTTAAGGGCGTGGGATAAGATTGCTTGTCAAAGACCGGATTTTTATCTGGCGATTTCCGAAAACGTCAAGAAGAGAATCAAGAGATATTATAGTCGGGATTCTGAAGTCATTTATCCACCAGTGGATTTAATAAAATGGACTGTGGACAGTGGACGGAAGACGGAGGACGGTAGACAGAAGACAGTAGACGGTAGACAGAAGACAGAAGACTACTTTTTAGTAGTCTCTAGATTAGTCTCCTATAAACGAGTTGATTTGGTTATCGAAGCTTTTAATCAGCTCGGCTTGCCCTTAAAAATTATTGGTAAGGGCATTCAGGAGACCTTCCTTAAAAGAAAAGCCAAGAAGAATATTGAATTTCTTGGTCAATTGACAGATAAGGAGCTTTTAGGTTACTATCAAAGGTGTCAAGCCTTAATCTTTCCTCAAGAGGAAGATTTCGGCTTAGTCCCTTTAGAGGCTCAGGCTTGTGGTAAACCGGTGATTGCTTTTAAGGGTGGGGGAGCCCTAGAAACAATCATCGGGGGTAAAACCGGCGAGTTTTTTTCACCCCAGACAAATAGGGTATTAATAAAGGTAGTTAAGAGTTTTAGGCCGGAGAAGTATAGATCAAAGGATTGCCGTCAGCAAGCAGAGAAATTTGGCAAGGAAATATTTAAGAAGAAATTTAAGGAAATTACTGAAGCAAAATGGAGAGATCAGAAGAAGTAGAAAAACATCTTTTTGGCTTAATTCTTTGTGGTGGAGGCGGAACCCGTCTCTGGCCCCGTTCAAGGAATAAGTTTCCCAAGCAATTTGCGAAATTAACCAGCCACGAGAGCATTTTCCAGGAGACAGCCAAAAGGTTTGGAAAATTTATTCCTTGGGAAAGAATTTTTGTGGTGACGACTACTCCTTTGTATGGAAAGATTTGCCGCAAACAGGTTCCTAGAATCCCTAAGGAGAATATCATTGTCGAGCCGGTTCGTCGCGAGACCGCTCTTGCTCATGGCCTAGGCGCCGCTTACATCAAGAGAATTGACCCCGAAGCCGTTATTTTGAATGAAAGTGCTGACCACCCTATCCAAAACTTACGCCTTTATAGAAAAACTCTCCTTGTAACTGCCCAAGCTGCCTATAGCGGTGATTGGTTGATCGCCATTGGCATCAAACCAGATTATCCCCATACGGGTATGGGTCACATAAAAGCCAGAAAAGTAGTTATGAAGATAGATAAAATGCCGATTTACCAAGTTGATACTTTTACAGAAAAGCCGGATTTGGCAACAGCGAAGAAGTTTACTAAAAGCGGTGAATATTTTTGGAATGCCAATGAATATGTCTGGCGAGCAGACACGATTTTGAAAGCCTTGAGAAAACACTCACCAGAGACAGGAAAAGGTTTAGCCAAAATCGAGGCTTCATTAGGAAAAGGGGATGAGAAGGCCGTGATCAAAAGGGTTTATCAACAGGCACCTAAGATTTCTATTGATTATGCTGTTTCTGAAAAGGCCAAGAATTTTTTGATGGTCGAGGGGAAATTTGGATGGGTCGACATTGGTGACTGGAAAGTTGTCTATGATATTTCTAGGAAAGATAAAGACGGCAATGTGGTCCTTCAATTTGGAACGAAAGGAGAATTTGTTAGTCTTGGTGCCAAAAATAACCTCATCCAATTTGATGATCAGTTAATAGCCGCCATTGGTGTTCAGGATTTATTAATTGTCGATACTGATGATGCGATTTTAATTTGTCGAAAAGATAAAGCTGAAGATGTTAAGAAAATGGTTAATCTTCTTAAGGAAAAGAAGAAAGTTGAGTATTTGTAATCATTTTTGATAAAATAGTCTGGCAGGGCAAGGGCAGAAGGATGCCCTTTTTTTTGACAGAAGATGTTATTTGAAATAGTTAAAAGGATTTTAGATGTTTCCATTGTAATTGTCCTCGCGGTCGTTTTTCTTCCCGTGGTTTTATTAAGCATTATTGCTCAACAGATTGAAAGTCCTGGGCCCATCTTTGCCGATACACCCAAAAGAGTGGGGAAAGAAGGTAAGCAGTTTAGAATCTATAAACTGCGCTCGATGATTCCTAATGCCCACCATCTTCTTCATACTGACCCTAGATTTAAACAGCTCCTAAAAGAATATAAAAAATCAAGCTATAAGCTTCATGAGGACCCGCGAGTAACAAAAGTAGGCAAGTTTATTAGAAAGTATTCCATCGACGAAACCCCTCAGATTATTAATGTTTTTCGGGGCGAGATGAGCGTGGTGGGACCAAGGCCTTACTATCCTTTTGAGATAAGAGAACAACAAGAGCGGTATCCTCAAGCCAAGAAATTAGTCAAGGAAGCTTTGTCCATTAGGCCAGGGATTACTGGGCCTTGGCAGGTTTCGGGTCGTTCTGAAGTCAATTTTGATAAAAGAATTGAAATTGACGCGGAATATGCTCGACGAAGGTCAATTTCGTATGATATCATGATTTTATTGAAAACGCCTTGGGCGATGATTTCTGGTAAAGGAGCGGTTTGATGGAAGAGTTAAGCAAGCTTGATTCTGACGAATTGAAAAAGATTGATGTCATTGAAGAAACAGAGGAACCCTCTCAAGAGAAATCAGAAAGGAGGTTTCGTTTTAAACCCCGGATTAGTTTTAATAAAGATCTCTTCAAGAAAAAAAAGTTTTGGGGATTAATAGGAGTATTGGTTTTTCTTTTCCTCGTCACTTTCATTCCCGGCCTCATCGCCTTGACTAGAGTCCGAGCCGTTTATCAAGAAAGCATGAGCTTAGTAGATGCGGTCAAGGCCAAAGATCTTAAATTGATGGGTGAGAAAGTCACTTCGAGTAAAGAGAAACTGAAGGCTTTAGACAGCTCGCTGACTCCCTTGGCTTGGACAAGGTTTATTCCCATTATTGGTGCTTATGAAGCCGACGCCGTCCATTTAGTCAGAGCTGGTGAAGCCGGTTTCGAAGCCGCCGAGATTATTGTTCAGACAATTGAACCCTATGCTGACATTATAGGCTTTGCGGGTGGGGAAGAGGAGGGCGGGGGAGAGAAAACAGCTGAGGATAGAATTAACTTCATCGTCAACACTCTTGATAAAGTGGCACCGGAAATTGAAAAAGTCGGTGAGAAGATGGTGGTCGTCAAAAATGAAATTAATCAAATCAACCCCAACCGTTACCCAGAGAAGTTAAGAGGCCAAAAAATCAGAGAACCTTTAAAAGAGATGATCACTTTGATTGATCAGGCGGCCACTCTCACTTCTGAAGCCAAGCCTATTTTTGATGTTTCCCCTTGGCTTTTAGGGACTGAGGAGAAGAGAACCTATTTGGTTATTTTTCAAAACGATGGCGAGTTAAGACCAACTGGCGGCTTTTTAACTGCTTACGCGATTTTAGAAGTAGAAAAAGGCAAGGTCAAACCGATTTTATCTGAAGATATTTATGCCGCTGACGCCCGTTTTAGAGAGAGGATTGAAGCGCCAGCGGTGATTACGGAATATCTGACCCCCAATATTCCCTATTGGAATCTGAGAGACATGAATCTCTCTCCTGATTTTAAGATTTCGATGGAAACTTTTATGGAATATTTTCAGGGCACGACCAGTTATGAATTTGACGGCGTCATTGCCGTTGACACCGAAGTTTTAGTCAGGCTTCTTGATGCCCTCGGTCCAATTGGCGTCCCCGAGTGGGGCAATTTCTCGACTGAGCCGGATAATCGCTGTGATGGCTGCCCCCAAGTCGTTTATGCTTTAGAACTTCTCGCCGACAAGCCTGTCAGCGAGCTAAGAGAAGCGAGGAAAGCCTTTATTGGTCCCTTAATGCACTCGATTATTGTCAATGCCATGGGCTCACCCAAAGAAAAGATTCCCGCTCTTTTCGAGGCTGGTTTTTCCTCGGTGATGGAAAAGCACGTTCTTTTTTATTTCCTAGAAGAAAAGGCTCAGACAGCAATGGAGTCTTTTAACATCGCCGGTCGCCTCCGTGATTATGAGGGCGATTATTTCCACCTCAATGATTGTAATTTTGGGGGCGCCAAAGCCAACATGTTTATTGAGGAAAAAGTCACCCAGAAAATCGAAAAACAAGGCGACGGTTCAATTGTTAAAACCGTCACCGTCGAATATCGTAATCCCTCACCTCATTCGAAAGGTTGCGATTTAGAATCAGGCGGTCTTTGTTTGAACGCTCCTTATCGCAACTGGTTTCGGCTCTATGTCCCCCAAGGCTCAGAGCTAATTGAGAGTCAAGGCTCTGAAGTGGAAGTCAAAACTTATGAAGAATTGGGAAAGACTGTATTTGAGGGCTATTATGGCAAGGAGGCGCCGCTTTATACTGATGGCGGTCTCACCCGTCTAGTCTTTAAATATAAGCTTCCTTTTAAAGTCGAAAACGGCGATTATCGGCTTTTAATCCAAAAACAGCCAGGGACCAGCGGCCATCAGTATCTCATCGAAGCCGGCAGACAAAAAGAGGAATTTGTACTCGAGACGGATAAAGAAATAAGGTTGAAGATTTAAAGTGGCTGGCTATCGAACAGAAGGCGTCATTCTTAAGCGGACTAACTTCGGTGAAGCGGATAAACTCCTGACCTTATTCAGTAAGCACTTTGGTAAAATCCACCTTTTAGCCAAAGGCATCAGAAAAACCAAGAGCCGCAAGGGCGGCAATCTTGAACTTTTTAACTGGGTGAAGATTTATGTGGCCAAAGGCAGAAATTTGGATTTAATTACCGAAGTGGAGCTGATAAAATCTTTTAAGGCTTGGCGAAAAGACCTCAGTCGAGTTGCTCTTGCCTACCATCTGATTGAACTGGTTGAGCGGTTGACCGCCGAGGAAGCGAAAAGCAGGCAAGTCTTCGAACTTTTGACCAGTTCCCTAGAGAAGTTAGGGACAGAGAAAGACTTAGAGCGATTAAGAACTGACTTTGAAGTCAAACTGCTTGAAGAACTTGGTTTCTGGCCTCGGGGCAAACCAACAGCAGAAGTCGACCTTCAGGCCTATATTGAAAAATTGATTGAAAAAAGGTTAAATAGTAAGAGGGTTTTTAAGGAGCTTAATGGCTGAGAAAATGGTCGAGTCAGACTTGATGACGAAAATTGTTAGTCTTTGCAAAAGAAGGGGCTTTATTTTTCCTGGCTCTGAGATTTATGGCGGCTTGGCCAATACTTGGGATTATGGTCCTTTAGGAGTGGAGTTGAAGAATAATCTCAGGAGTGACTGGTGGGAGACTTTTGTTCAAAAAAGAGATGATATTTATGGCTTAGACGGGGGGATTTTGATGAACCCCAAGATTTGGGAGGCTTCAGGCCACACCACTGGTTTTATTGATGTTTTAGTTGAATGTAAGAGCTGCCATCAGCGTTTTCGAGTTGATCATCTGGAAGGGGAGAATAAATGTCCTCAATGTGGCGGTCAACTGACTCAACCCAAGAAGTTCGTCCCTTTATTCAAAACCTTCATTGGCCCAGTCGAAGAAGAGGCTTCGACGGCCTATCTCCGCCCAGAAACCGCCCAAGCGATTTTTGTTAACTTTAAAAATATCATTGATTCTTTCCACCCCCAATTACCTTTCGGGATTGCCCAAGTGGGCAAAGCCTTTCGGAACGAGATTACTCTCGGCAACTTCATTTTTAGAAGTCTTGAGTTTGAACAAATGGAGATTGAATATTTTATTCCCCAGAAAGAATGGAAAAAATATTATGAGGAATGGAAGAAACTAATGGAGCAATGGGTGGTTGATTTAGGGGTGAGTAAGAAAAACCTTCGCTGGCGGCCTCATGGTAAAGATGAGCTTTCTCATTATTCAGAGAGAACTGAGGATTTGGAATATCAGTTTCCTTTTGGCTATAAAGAACTCTATGGTCTTGCCTACCGGACCGATTTTGATCTCCGCCAGCACGCGGAAAAGAGCGGTGTGGATCTCAGTTATCAAGACGAAACAGGGAAAAAGTTTTCTCCTCACGTGGTTGAACCCTCATTCGGGCTGGAGAGAACACTTTTGGTTGTTCTCCTCGATGCTTATCAAGAAGAAAAAGAGCGAGTCGTTTTAAGTCTCTCACCGAAACTGGCCCCCTATAAAGTGGCGGTTTTTCCTTTATTAGCCAATAAGCCAGAGTTGGTCAAAAAAGCTCGTTTGGTCTTCGACAAGCTCAGACCGGTGTTTCGCACCGCCTGGGATGATCGGGGCAATATTGGTAAGCGCTATTATGCTCAGGATGAGATTGGCACGCCTTGGTGTGTGACCGTTGACTTCCAGACCTTAGAGGATGAGACGGTGACCATTCGTGACCGAGATACGACTAAGCAAACAAGACTAAAGGTTGACAAATTGGCTGAGTGGTTTCAAAATGGTTTAGGCAAGTGATAAGAAAATATAAACTCTATCTCATTGGTGCGGGTATCCTCCTCTTGATTTTGGGAGGAGTTTTTTGGTTCTTGAAAGGCAAAGGCCCAGCCGAACCAGAAGAGATTCCGGAGGAGTTAGCGCCAGAGTGGTCCCTGGAAGAAAGACCTTATGTGACTCTCACTCCTCGAGATGATGGGAAAGAATTTAAATTAAGAATTGAAGGCATCAGAGACACAGAGTTGGTCGATTACGAATTAGTCTATTTTGCCAATGATATTTCCCGAGGAGTGACCGGGACGATTGAACTCGAAGGCAAAACCTCGGCCGAGCGCGATTTACTTCTTGGTTCCTGCTCCCGGAATGTTTGCAAGTATGATGAGAATGTCGCCGAAGGCACCTTGAGTTTAAGATTTCAGAACCCTGAAGGGGAAGTGAGGAAATATGAATTAGCCTTTCATCTTCAGACGGGTGATGAGGCGGTTGTCGGCTTGACCGCTGGCGACGGTAATTTCAGCTTCCTAGGTAAGCTGCCGGCGGCTGAATACTATTTGACTCTCTCAACCGTGGGCTTGCCTAAGATGCCTCAGGAACAGCCTCTGGCTGGGCCCTACGCTATTTTTACCAGCGCCTCGACTAAGGCCAGCGGTAAGGTCAATCTTAGGCTTGAAGGAGAGTCAGAGAAAGCCAAAGTTTTAGGCTGGAACAGGGCTCAACAAGCCTGGGAAGACCTGGGCGGCGAGATAAAGAGTAATTTTGTTTCTGTTTCGGTTGAGAGTTTAACCACTTTTATCGCGGTTTCTTTAGAATAGCTTCGAGTCGTCACTTCTTATGGTGAATTTTGCTTGAAACTGCCTCTTGACAACAGTATTAAAGTGTTTCAAAATGTATGTAAAAGTAGCAAAGTGGTGAAAAATGTAGAATCTTGGGGGCGGGCTTATGTTTTTAGGAACTTATCAACCAAATCTAATCGGCAAAGGAAGAATCGCTCTTCCTAAGAAAATAAGGAATGAGTTAGCGGGCGAGAGGATGGTTCTGACAATCGGCTTTGAGGAGTGTATTTTTGGTTTTAGTGAAAAGGATTGGGAAGAGATAATTAAGCCTGAGCTTTCCCGACCACTCTTTTCTGACCCTGAAGGAAGAGAATTAAGAAGAAAAATGTGCATGGAAGCGGCCGTGGTCAGTTTAGACTCTCAAGGAAGATTTGTGATGCCTGAACCAATGATGAAATTTGCCGGCATTGAAGAGGGTTTAACCCTCATTGGCGCCGGTGATCATTTCGAAATTTGGGATTCAACGAGCTGGAAGAAATATCTAGCCAAGATTGAAAAATAAATAAATTAATTATTAAGACTGTGGGCGGGAGGCTGATTCCATCCGACTACTGCCTGCCCTGGATGAGCGAGATGACTCTCGCCCACAGCATTCTGAAAATGAGGCATTTCTTAAATTTTATTCTTAAAACCAGATTGGGTCAGTTCTTTAAGTTTTTCACTGCCCCAGTTCTCTGAAATGATTAAAAAAAAGAAGGGAAAAACCAGCCTATTCTTTTTAATGATTCTTCTGGTTATTGTTTTGGCAGTTATTAAACTCGTTGTCTCTAATCGTTTCGCCACCTTTGGTCAAAGATTAACCCAGATTGATCAAGAAAAAACTGGCCTTAAAAAGCAAAAAATTCTCCTTGAAGAAGAGATTTACCAATTGACTAGCTTGGAAAAAATTAAAGAAGGGGCTCGGGAATTGGGCTTTGAGCAAGCAAGGGAGGTTGTTTATTATGGCCGAGATGTTCCTGTGGCCCTTCGTTAGGAGATTGAATGGCTTCTTGGCGGCTAAGATTACTTCTCACCTTTTTCTTAATCTTTAGTACCGTCATTATCCTTCGTTTATTCTACTGGCAGATTCTCTGTCGAGACAGTCTTTTGATCCAGGCTGAATTACTGCATACGGCGGTTAATCAAATTGAAGCTCCCCGAGGGAAAATTTTCGCTTTTGACGGTCTGCCCCTGGCGACAAGCAAAGAAGCTTATTTAGTTTATGCTTCTCTACCCGATATTCAAGAGGGAGTGGGGACGATTGCTTCGGAGTTGACTAGCCTTCTTCTTTCTGAAAATAGCCAAGAAGAGAAGTTGGAATTTGAGGAGCAGTTGAAAGAAAAATTATCTCGCGAGGATTTATCTTGGGTGGCTCTGGCGAGAAAAGTTGATCGTCAGGTTAAAGAAGAAATAGAAAATTTAACTATCGAAGGCATTGGTTTCGAACCAGTCGAAAAAAGAGTTTATCCTGAAGGTTCAATGAGCGCCCATCTCCTGGGCTTTGTCGGCCAGGATTCTTCAGGCAGGGAAAAGGGCTATTTTGGCGTTGAAGGATATTATAACCGAGAACTTTCTGGTCGCCCAGGCACCCTTAAATTAGAAAAAGACGTTCTCGGCCGGCCAATTCTTATTGGTGAAAGAGTCGAAGACCCGCCCATCGCGGGGAGAGATTTAGTTCTTTATCTTGATCGGGGAGTCCAATATCTAGTTGAAGAGAAATTGAAAAGAGGGCTTGAGCGCTATGGGGCTAAAACTGGTTCGGTAGTCATTCTCGACCCTCAATCTGGCGGTGTTTTGGCCCTGGCTTCCTTCCCTAATTTTTCTTCTGAGGATTATGCTAAGACTGATTCCAGGCTTTTCCCCAATCCGGTCATCAGTGAATCGTTTGAACCGGGCTCAATTTTTAAGATTGTGATTATGTCCGCCGCCCTCAACGACAAAGTGGTTAAGCCAGAAGACAAATGTCCTCGCTGCAGTGGTCCCAGAAAGATTGATAAATACGAGATTGAAACTTGGGACGGGAACTATTATCCTGATTCGACGATGACGGAAATCATTCAGCATTCTGACAATGTCGGCATGGTTTATGTCAGTGAAGAATTGGGAATTGAGCGATTAAATGACTACTTGGTGAATTTTGGTTTTGGTTCAGAGACGGGAATTGACCTCGAGGGAGAAGGCGTGCCTCCTTTAAGAGCTGAAAAAGAGTGGAATGTGGTTGACCTGGCGGTGGCCGGTTTTGGTCAGGGAATCGCGGTGACGCCGATTCAGATAGTGAGAGCGGCTGCGGCCATCGCCAACGGAGGCTATTTAGTTGAACCTCATGTGGTCGCGAAAATTATCTCTGAAGACCGCGAGATTGAGATCAAACCGAAAACAATTCGCCAGGTGATTGACTCCTCAACCGCGAAAACGATGACCGAGATGATGGTCAACGCGGTCGAGAAGGGAGAGGCGCAATGGGCTAAGCCTCAAGGTTATCGAGTGGCTGGGAAAACGGGGACCGCCCAGATTCCTATTGCTGGTCATTATGACGAGGAGAAAACGATTGCCTCTTTTGTCGGTTTTGCGCCGGCGGATAAGCCTCGATTCGTGATGCTTGTCACCCTGAGAGAGCCTTCATCATCACCTTGGGGAGCGGAAACCGCGGCCCCACTTTGGTTCGAGATCGCCAAGGAGCTTTTCATTTATTATGGGATTATGCCTGATAATTAGCTAATAAATGTTATAATTATTTTAATCTTGATAGATGTTTAAACAACTATGGGTTGATTTTCGCCAAAGCTCTTTCGGGGAGAAAATCCGTTCCTTAATGCCTGACCCGTTGGTTAACCTCTTTTTCCACTTTCCCTTGGCTGTCTTGGCGGTTATTTATTTCCGTTACCCTGCCGGTAATCTCAGAGTGGTGGGTGTGACCGGCACTGATGGCAAGACGACCACCGCCACTTTAATCCATCACCTTTTAATCAAGGATGGCAAGAAAACAGCTTTAATCACGACTGTCTCCGCCAAAATTGGCGACGAAGAGGTTTCCACTGGTTTCCACGTCACTTCGCCTCACCCTTGGAAACTCCAATCTCTTTTAAGAAAGATTGTCGATAGAGGTTATGAATTCGTTGTTTTAGAGGCGACTTCCCATGGTTTGGCTCAGCATCGTCTCTGGGGGAGTAATTTCTTTCTTGGTGTTATCACCAATGTCACCCCTGAACATCTTGATTACCATCAGACTTATAAGCACTACTTAGCGGCGAAGGCAAAACTTTTTAAAGGGGTGAGGATTGCCGTTTTAAATCGGGATGATAAATCGTATCAATACCTAATCACTGGTCACAAATCACCGAACACTAAATACGTTACTTATGGGCTAAAGAAAGGGGCTGATTTTACTCCCAAAACTTTTAAGTTTAAAACCAAGCTTCCAGGCGAATACAATCAATATAATTGCTTAGCCGCCATTGCCGCGGCTTCCGCCCTCGGTCTTGCCGAAGAGAAAATTAAACAGGGGATTCAGTCTTTTAAGGGCATAGAAGGAAGAATGGAAGCGATTGACGAAGGTCAGGATTTTCAGGTTTATGTTGATTTTGCCCATACGCCCAATGCTTTAGAACAGGTGTTGAAAACTCTAAAAGCTCAATTGTCCCCTGATAAGAAACTGATTGCTGTCTTTGGTTGCGCTGGCTTAAGGGATAAGAAAAAAAGACCCAAGATGGGAGCCATCGCCGCCAAAATCGCGGGGATGGTGGTCTTAACGGCTGAAGACCCGCGGACAGAGGATGTTAATCAAATTATCAGTCAGATGGCTCAAGGTTGCCTCAAATCTGGGGGGATAGAGGGAAAGACATTTTATAAGATTCCTGATCGGCAGGAAGCGATTCGTTTTGCTATCGAGAAAGCGGATAAAAACGATATTGTCGTTATCTGCGGTAAGGGTCATGAAAAATCAATGTGTTTCGGCCAGACCGAATATCCTTGGAGCGACCAGAGAGAGGTAAAAAGGGCTTTAAAGGAAAGAAGTGTTTCAGAAAACAAAAAATAATAATTATTTTTTCAAAAAATTGAGTGAGTATCCGAGATTAGTACATGGATTTTCAACTCGTCAATTCGGAGATTTAAGTGTCAGAAAGACCCTCAATGAGAATAATAAACTAGATGGTTTCTTAAAGGTTTTTGGGTTGACGAAAAGTAATCTCATTATGATGGAGCAAGTTCATGGAGGCAAGGTGAAAATAGTAAAGGATGAAGATAAGGGTGAAGTAATTAAAGCGGTTGATGGATTGGTGACGGACCAGCCAGGGATTATTCTCGGAGTGAAAGTGGCTGATTGTATGCCGCTTCTTTTTTTCGACCCTAAAAAGAAAATTATTGGCATTGCCCATGCTGGCTGGAAAGGAGTTTTATTAGAAATTGCTAAAGAAATGGTTGAAAGAATGAAAATGCTTGGTAGCCAGCCTAAAGATGTTTTTGTTGGCGCTGGTCCGCATATCGGTGGTTGTTGTTATTCAGTAGATAAAGAAAGGAAGAACAAATTTATAAAAAAATTTGGCGATTTATCAGAAATGATTCTTAAGAATAAAAACAAGTTCTATCTTAATTTAGCTGTTCCTCTAAAAGTTCAATTAATTGAACAAGGAATTCAAAATAAAAACATTGAGTTTTCAACGGCCTGTACTTCCTGCCAAATTGATGAGTTTTTTTCTTACAGGCGGGATAGCGAAGAGACTTATGGTGAGATTTTAGGAATAATTAGTTTAATTGATTAAAATGGCTAGAAACAAACACATTCATTTCATGGGCATTGCTGGGAGCGGCATTTCCGCGGCCGCTTTAATCGCCCAAGCTCAGGGTTATCAAGTTAGTGGCTGTGACCTTGAGCCTAAGAGTTATTACTCCAAACAATTAACAAAAAAGAAGATTAAAATCTTTTCCGGCCATAGCCCTCGACATTTAAAAGGAGTTGATTTTTTAGTGATTACGCCGGCGGTTTTAGGGGTTGAGCCTCCTCATCCTGAGATTATCGAAGCCAAGAAGAAAATGCCAGTGATGACTTGGCAGGAGTTTATGGGGAAATTCTTACAAAAAGGAAAATTTATTATCGCTGTGGCTGGTACTCACGGAAAGGGAACGACGACCGCCATGGCCGGTTTGGTTCTCGAAAAGGCGGGTCTCAAGCCAACAGTTGAAGTCGGCGGCCTGGTGCCTCAGTGGCAAGCTAATGCTTTGGTGGGCAAGTCAAGATACTTTGTCTGTGAAGCTGATGAATTTAATCATAACTTTCTTCATTATTCGCCTTCAATCATCATCATCAACAATATCGAAATGGACCACCCTGAATTTTTCAAAGATTTTAAAGCTTTTCTGAATAGTTTCCAGCAATTTATTTGCCAGCAAGTGAAACCTAAAATTTTAATTGTTAATCTTGATAATACTGGTGTCCGTCAATTACTGATTAAGAATCAAGCTTATTTAATCAAGAGTCGTTTTCAAGTGATTGGCTACCGTCTCGGCGCCAGGTTTAATTTCCCTTTAGAAAATGAATATCAAGCGACCGTTAAAGACTTGGGGGAAAGGTCGAGTCTTTTCGGTGTTTCCTTCCGCTCAGGTGTTAGCCAGAAGGTCGCGGTTGAAGAAT
>Ga0315551_10000656_pt1 | contig 27610 bp, 23 predicted proteins | sample SalMarSW160290MG_FD_203678 | JGI IMG/M metagenome (GOLD analysis project Ga0315551, IMG submission 203678) | Salt marsh sediment microbial communities from the Plum Island Ecosystem LTER, Massachusetts, United States - Salt Marsh Sediment SW1602-90 ...
TTACGACAGAGGCCAGGTGACGACAGAGATCGTAGCTGAAAAGATCGTGAAATTCCAGTCTATCGATTCCACTATGGCCTATACACTTGATATCGATATTTACGATTCGACCGGTCAGGTAACCACCCAAGCAATAAGCGATTCCGGCATCATTCGAGAGAACTCTGGCAAGTTGTATCTTTTTGGCAACGTAGTGGTTATCACGGAAGACAAATCCAAGCTCGAAACCGACTCGCTTTACTGGGATTCAAAAACCAACAAAATACAGACCGATGCTTTCGTGAAAATCACCAAGGACGAGGATGTTATCACCGGCTGGGGGATGGAGGCTGACCAACGCCTGAACCGGATTAGGATTCTCAACCAGGTTTCCGGCACAATTACAGATACCAAGAACCTGTCTGAACCATAGCGACTCGCTTATAATTTCTCAGCTACACACTATTCTTTCCCACCAAATCGACTTATCAGTACTAAAAATCACTTGCTTAGACGGCATTGATCGATTATAATATAAGTACTTACGTGATTACCTAAATGTAATATAGCAAGCTATAGGACAGGTCTCTCTGAGGCCTGCCGGCTACACCCGCAAGAAAGCCAGGAGGTCATTATGCATATCCGGTCTAAGTACATTGTGCTCGGCATTAGTATGATGATTTTCTCGTTGCTCGCATCCCCATCCATGGGGGCGCGGATGGAAATCTCGGTAGAAAACGAAGGCCAGGTAGGACATCCGGCCAACATAGCGGTGTCAGTCGACAGTTTGGGATTTGATATAAGTGGGTTCAATCTTCTCTTGGCCGTTGACCAGAGCTCGTACGTTGTCAACCAGATCGCTCCCGGTCAATTCTTTGAGGATTGTGAGTGGGAGTATTTTACTTATCGAATCATTCACGATTCCGCTCAATACTATGATCTTGGTGACTATACTGACCTGTTGAACATTACCGCTTTAGCCAGTGTCAGTTCGGGATTTACCCCTCTGTGTTACGGTTCGGACTCTGCTTATGACCTGGTGCAGATAGAGTGCCTGTTAGGGCTTCCGTATCCAGGCCATTGGTTGGATGGCATGTTCCTACCGATCCGATTCTTCTGGCGTGACTGTGAGGACAATGTCTTGTATTCACGAAATAACGACACCGTTTACACGGCCGCTGAGCTTTTCGAGTACGGCTACCCCGATCCGGTGGACTACCCGTTCCCCGGCTTCGGTGTGCCGGACCCGCCCTGCCCGGACCCACCGGGACAGGTAGCCGTCAATTCGCTGATCCTTCAGAATGGAGGGATAGATGTCTATTGTCTTCACTTCCCTCTTAAGGGAGACGTGAACCTTAACGGCATTCACTATGAGTTGTCGGATTTGCTACTGTTCGTTAATTACTTTATTTGGGGTCAGATCGTCTTTATCATTCAGCCTGATTGGCAGTTGGACCAATGTGATATCAACAACGACGGCATCGTCAGCATTGCCGACCTCGTTTTATTTATTCGTATTGTCATAGGTGACATACCGCCGATTCTCGGCCCTCCATATAAAAGCATTCCTCAAGCATCAGCCTTTCTAACTATGTCAAAGGAACGGAACCTGTTGATGCTTGACGCCGACAGGGATATCGGAGCGGTCTATTTGCGCTTTGTTTGTGAAAATGGTCAGGTTTTGACGTCATCGGACGTCGCCTTCTTCGGTTCGGTCTTTACCATGGGCAGCATCAGCGACACTACCACCATGCTGCTGGTGGACACGGAAGGCAGACCGGTTCTGTCAAGCGGCTCACATTGGCTTTTTGAGTTAGCCGAAACGGGCGCTCGCCTGGTCGAATTTCAGATAGTCGATACATATGGCAATCCCTTCAAGCTGGAATACAACGAAGTAACCTTGCCGAATAATTTCTCCCTGCAGCAGAACTATCCCAACCCCTTCAATCCTGTGACAACCATAGACTTCAATCTGCCGGCCCAGGCTGAGTGGAGCTTGTCCATATACAATGTTGCCGGGCAGCTTGTTCGCGAGTTTGCCGGTTGCAACAGTGGTTCAGTTAAAGTTCTATGGGATGGCTGTGACTCGCAAAGCAACGAAGTTGCCTCCGGTATCTATTTTTATCGTCTCAAGTCAGACCAGAACTCTGCAGTCAGGAAAATGATGTTTTTGAAGTAACCGCCGCACCTCGTTACTACTCATACCATATTTACGTTTTATGTGAGCGGCAGATGTCCACATCTGCCCCATTCTTCTGCAAAGTCTCGTAGGTCGGAACCCGCCTGTGGCGGGCGGTTCCGACGTTTTTTCACTCTCTAATACCGAATTGCTTTCAAAAGTAGAGTATAACCCACAAACATGGTAATTCCCGCGTAAGCGGGAATCCAGTAAATCCTTAGATTCCTGCTTCCGCAGGAATGACAGTGTCGAATCTCAAAACTTTATCTTTGATGGCAAATTGGTATAAAATCACCAATTATCGTTGGACTATTAACATTACGTGGGCGGCAGATGTCCACATCTGCCCCGTTCTTCTAATAAGCTTCTATCAACCAGTCGCACACAGCTCTGCTGTGGGTACGCTTACATAACGAACAACTGTCATTTAATGAGAACATACCCAATTATTGCCAGTGCTCACTTTTGTTCCTATATTTGACTATGACCAGACTGAGGCACTTTGATGATTTCAATACCGCGCGTTTTGTAACGTTCAACTGTTACCGAAACCTGCCAAGCCTTGCCGTTGACAGAGCAGCCGGGTGGCACTCCCAAACTCGTTTGGGGGTGGGAAAGCACAACAATCCCCTCCAAAACAAGTTTGAAGGGGCCACCCAAGAGATCAGTGATTGAAAAGATTCGCTATTGTCACAATAATCCCGTGATACGAGGCTTGGTGGCTTGTCCTGGCGGCTGGAAATAATCGAGCTACAATTCTCATCAGATAGATATTATAGACATGACAGTAGGTGATCTGTGCTGAGTTCCCAGAGCAGAGCTGTGGGGTACTCCGGTGGGGTACCCGGTTTTTGTGGTCATAGGACCGATCACTCGAAGAAACGTGAAAACGATTGACTCTTCGAGGAGATCTTTGCATATTCAAAGTAACTGATAGGAACAAACTGTGTTTTTGAAACCCTTATATGGGAAATCTCGGAATAGTATACTGACTTTAGCATGAATGCGCTGACTGCTACTGAATGGGTTATTAGTATTGCTGCTCCAGCGGTACTGGGTCGCCTCCTGGGCGCGCCGGCCGCCGCGGTTGCAAGTTACCATAGGATGCACTTCATCATCCTGAATCGCATTGCTACCGAGGTTTCTCGAGACTGGGATATCCAGATGGAACTCCGTAACTTGCAGGTCAATCTCAGGGATCTTGCATCTGCCGTTTCAAAGGTGCTGCACATCATTTACATGGATCCGAAACCTCCGTCTGTCGAGATTACGTATCCGGTTGACAACGAAAAGATGCGGCAAGCACAGCAACGGATCGATGACTACTATGTAGGGGTGAAGAACACCGTTGGCATTCTTGACATGATCATTCGGCTTCAGAGCGACGTGCTGGATCGGACAAACCGTGAACTCGCGGAAATATCGAAGAAACTGAACACGAAGGACTCCAAGATGCCTGGTATTCGGCGATATGCCAACCACTATAGAGAATTCGACATATTCTGCATATCCAATCTGGACATGGGTGATATCAGGAACCTCCGCGGCAAAGCAATGGACTTGCGCAATGTTTACAGGAAACAACTGGGACTCCAAAGATCTTGACGGGACCCATTTGACAACTCGAACACCGCGAACTCTGGTAAAGGGACGGGCCCTCTGGATTACCGTATACTATCGGGTTACTCACATCTATATCGGAAACATCCGTTAAATGATGGGGAGGATTTCTAGTTGTTTTCAATTGTAAGTCCCCTGCGAGCAAGTATCCTCTGGCTGACATATCTGACAAACAGCAGTCAAAACAAAGAAAATGACTCTTTTGAAGCATAGTACGATGGTATCACATTCGTACTCCCGAGATGATTAAAGTCAGAAGCCCGGCGGTTAATACCCAGCACAGGGTTCTCTCCTTGACTGATACAATCCATAACATCCTGTGCCCAATGTGTGGCCATCAAACTGCGAGCATGTCACCCTGCGCCACAGCCAACCCGTTCAAACTGGTAGCCTGAACTCCCTGCGAATCTTACGGTTACACTGGCGCCTGATATTGCGCATCTGCTGGCTAAAACCCGCTCGGAGAATTCATAGTTCTCTCGACAGCTTTTGCACTCCCACTGAGCAATGAACTGGCGATGACCAAGTGTAACTAACATTCAGGGTAATCAGATGCCGGGCAGATTGAAACAGACTACTTTTGGTTCAGTCATTTCCTGCAACGAAAACTTAAGACCCTCGCGACCTAATCCGGAATACTTAACACCGCCAAATGGCATTGAGTCCAAGCGATAATCGGTTGAGTCGTTAATCATCACACCGCCACAGTCGAGCTCGTACGCTGCCTTGAACGCAACCTCGACATCACGTGTAAAAATCGCCGCAAGTAAACCGTATGGGAGCGAGTTAGCCTCTTTTATTGCGTCATCCAGATTATCAATCGGATACAAATTCACTGTCGGACCAAATACCTCCTCATAGTGCAGTTTGACACCATCGGGTACGTTTTCTAACACCGTCGGTTCGTATAGGGCGCCGGAGCGTCCGCCTCCGGTAAGAACCGTAGCTCCCCTGCTAACAGCCTCATTAACCCATTCTTCAACGCGTTTAGCCTCTGTTTCAGTGATCATCGGTCCCATATTGGTTTCTTCTTTCATCTTGTCACCGATCTTGTAGGTCTTAGTCAGTTCGACAAAGCGGGTCTTGAATTCATCATAGATATCCTTGTGTACTAACAATCTCTGGACTCCGATACAGTTCTGTCCTGCCGCCCAGAAAGCACCGGAAACACAGGATTCAACGGCCAGTTGCATGTCAGCATCTTTCCAGACGATGACAGGTGAATTAGAACCAAGTTCCATGCCGATCTTTTTGATACCGGCTTTCGAGACAATGTGTTTACCCGCCTCAACGCCGCCGGTGAAGGAAATCATTCGTACGCGATCATCACTCACCAACGGATCGCCGATTTTCGATCCTTGCCCGGTAATTACCTGGATTCCCATCGGTGGGAAACCGGCTTCAACAATCGCTTCAACAAGCTTTATGGCTGATAACGGTGTAACTGTTGCTGGCTTAAGGATGACTGAATTGCCGGCAGCTATCGCCGGTCCCAGTTTGTGTGCGACAAGATTCAAGGGATCATTGAAAGGTGTTATGGCAAGGATGACCCCTATTGGAAAACGATAATAAAACCCTTTACGCTTCTCGCCTCCGGGAAAGGAATCCCACGAAATTGTCTCACCCAGGATACGCTTGGCCTCCTCAGCCGAGCAGGCGATGGTGTTGACGCAGCGCGAGGCTTCCTTACGAGCCTCGTTGATTGTTTTCGATCCTTCACGAGCTATAATCGACGCGAACTCCTCAAGGCGATCATTAATAATCTGCGCTGTCTTGTACAAGATTTGTGCACGGTCATAGACCGTCATGCGTTTGGTAATCTCGAACCCACGTACAGCAGCATCCAGAGCCAACTCGACGTCCTTTTCGTCACTAGCCGGGATAGTATCTATTACAGAATTGTCAAACGGATCGCAAACCTCTATCTTCCGGTCGCGATCGACCCACTTGGAATTCAGCAGCATCTTCATTTTCTACCTCCCACGGTAATGATATCCACAAGGGTCGAGTAACCAGTTTCCACTCGCCCGGCACCTGGACCTACGATGGTAACATCTCCCAGAGCATCCGTGCTGATAGTAACAGCGTTAGTGGCTCCCATGATCCCGGCCAGGGGGTGTGAAAGGTCAATCTCTTCTGGTCCCACACTACCTTTGACCAGATCACCATCGCGCCAAACCTTACCAATCAGCTTAAAACGCTTTCCCCGCGTCTTGGAGGTATTGATGGCATCTGGTGTGATCTCCGTGATACCCTCACATGGAAAATCATTCGGTTTGTTGTGGGCACCAAAGACCGTATTTGCAAGAATAGTAATCTTGGCCAGTGCATCCCAGCCCAGTACATCGGCATCAGGAACGACTTCAGCGTAACCGAGTTCCTGAGCTTTTTTAAGGGCATCCTCGTATGACATCCCTTCTTCCATGCGAGTGAGGATGTAATTGGTTGTGCCGTTTAGGATACCTTTCATTTCAGTTATATGACAACCCGCTAGCGTCTGACGAATAAGGTTTAGCAGTGGCGTGCCACTCATTACAGTACCCTCATAGAAAAACTTAACACCCCTACTCCTGGCCAGCTGAGCCAACTCATGATAGAATAATGCCACTGGTCCTTTGTTGGTGGTAGTGACGTGCATACCTTTGTCGAGTGCTGCTTTGATATGTGAAGTCGCCGGTTCACCGGTCTTGATGTCGGTATAAGTCATTTCGACCATCATATCTGCTTCAGCGGTACCGATCATCGCCAATGCATCACCAGCAAATGCATCACCCAATTCAGTCAGCTTCCTACCGGCTTTGGCTTTTTCCAGCGCTTTGCCGAGATTAATGCCGTTAGCGTTGTAAATTGACCCTTTCAGCATATCGGCGATACCGACAACCTGCCACTTTAGCCCATACTTTTCTTTCAGCAGAGTTTCTTTCTCAATAAGCAGTTCGGATAGCCCCTGGCCAACCGTTCCAAATCCGAGCAAGAGAATTCTCATCGTACGTTACATCCTTTCTGTCACAGTTGTAATTTTACTTAACCAATATAAGCAAAGGCTTTGTGCTCTTTTCTAACTGTCCTGTTTCCGATGATATCGATCAGGTGCGTCAAACATATCGATCACATTAACCCGTGAGAGAAACGTTGCAGAATGTTCCGCACCTTCCGGTATGAAATAGGTATCACCTTTCCCAACTCGGGTGGTCTTCCCGTTGATGGTCAGATCCATTTCGCCGTCAAGCATGATCCCCCATTGCTCGCAGTGAAAATGTGGCGGCACCTTGGCTACCGGCTGAATGTCAAAAAACACTACCTGTCGCTTACCGTCCTCCAGCAGCCAACCCCGGACACCGTCGATTGGTACGTCAACCTCGGGCAAGTTACGAACGAACTCTGGATAAACGGTGCCCTCCCATTTGAAACGCAAGTCTTCCATATAATTCACCGATCACTTGTAGCTTACCTGAGCGAATTTAACTTCATGACCACGTCGCATTATCTCTTTAGCATCCATATCACATCGGACACACTTATGGTAAATAACATCACCGATTAACTCAGCTTTGGCAACACGTTCTTCATCAGGTAAGAAGTATGTTTCCATGGTGTCGTATGGACGCGAGGTCCCATCAGATTCGTACTTGATAGTCAAGTCACACCCGGCATCGAGAACTTTGTGGGCATTCTCCGTCCAGTCAAAGTCAGCCAGACCGAGGTCAGGGTTTATTCGGACGTGCGCTGTCAGATGAATTTTCGGCAGACCTGAGACTTTTAGCTCTGAAGCGCACTGTATAAATGTCTCGGGACTGACACCATTCCCGATATTAATTTCATAAATCGGTGTGGTGCCGTCATCGCGTAAATATGCCTTGATTATGTTCATCAGCATGCGGAATTGAACAACATTCTGTGTTGATAAAAGCATTGAGATTTTGAAACTGATCTCCGGTATCTCGCGACCGAAATAACAGGCCGCCACGATTGTCGACCAGCTTGGGTTGAGGAAGAAATTGGCACCAGTTTCGATAGCGGCGCGGAGAATCGTGTCGAGGTACATTAAGTGATTATTATCTACTACCTCAACGCCACCTAGGTTACCAAACGCCGTGCCCATATTCTTTAGGATGATCTGGCTGAGACCATCGCCGAGATCACGACGATCAAATTTCTCCCCAGTGATTTTCTCCACCAACTTGAAACGTTCCTCTGACCAGGGTGTACTTAGCAGATTGGCTGAACAGAACTTACTGGCACCCAAAATATTTTCGCTCATTGCCAGAGTTGCCAGCAGATCACCACCATACACATAGTGGTCTGTTAGAGCTACTACTGATATCATCTCTGTGGGAAACAGAACATCACGGTTCTCTGCTATTCGCCGGATACAATCGAACGTAACCAGGGCGCCCTGAAATCCCGATACCTGTGTTGTGCAAACCCCCTTTTTGCTAACTTTAATGCCCTCTTTTTGAATGAAATCCTCGATCTTGGTGAAGTTATTGACGTAATCCTCAGCTTTCTCAAGCATCTCACCATAGCCCTTGTCACCAGCGAGTTTTTTGCGCCTTTCATAATCACACATTTGAACAATCTGATCGCCAATAACTTTGGGACCGCCATAGTTTGCAATCAAATCATCGATTGCCTTCATATCTTGTTCTGTAAGCAAATCAAAATACATTTAACCTCTCCTTAAGTCCGTCTAACAAATACCCACATGGCAAAAGTGCTGTTACCGTCGACAGTTCGGTCCACCGTAACTCTTATTAATCCGAAGTATAATCCGTCGTGGCTTAAGTGTCAAGAGTGTATGTCGTCCAACAAGGTGAAAAGGTAATTTCTTTAGAAGTGTGTAAAAGGCAGAAGATGTATCCTTTAGTTTTTAGCGACTTACAGAAGGAGACACCTAATGCCATACAGAGAATTGAATTTCGACAGTCACAAAGTAACGATCTCAATGTCCGAGGTCAAGGATATGTTTCGAATGCACTTTGAGCAGGGCTGCCGGTATATAGCCAAGCGAGTGTACGACAAGGCGTTGGCCGTTGATTTTAATGGTTTCATCAATGCTGGTCGTTACCAGCGCAACTGTCAGCGTCGCGGCCATCGCAATGGGTATCGGCAGCGGAGTTTGTTGACCTCGGTGGGAGCACTTGATTTGAAGGTGCCGCGGGATCGGGAAGGCAAGTTTCAGCCGGGGCTTTTCAAGCGGTACCGGCGTGTGGATGGTTCCCTGGAGGAGACGATCCGAGCGATGTTTCTTCGGGGTGTATCAACCAGAAAGGTGGGAGAGATTCTTGATGTGCTGTGCGGTTTTCGGGTCTTACATGATCTCAGCGCATTCTCTCTGTCTCTCAGTATAATGATCAACACTACGAAATATGAGTCACAATATGAAACACGCGCTAGTGGGCTGACAGCACTTGAGGAGATCTATTGGACGAAGAACCGTTTGGATCGCCGGTATTGAGGAAATTGATCGAAGACTTCAACAGTGCGATAGCATATCCAGTATTGTGAACTCCAACTGACCGATCTTCCTCAACAAAAAGGAAATTGTAGAGGGCTCCTGCAGAGTCAGCAGAGCTAACCTCAACATCGTTGATGGGATTGTGATCCTCATCTAGGAATCCCGCCTTAACGAGAAGCACAGCCAGACTATCCAGTATGTCGTGTACCTCTGTCTGTACACCTTCAGTTTCTCCGTCCCCATCGAAATCTCTTACCGTCTCTCGGTTGAGTGAAGCAACTGGGTCTGAGCCATGGCAGGCATCCACGTTACATCCAGTGGTGTTCTCGAAACCACGTTCCTCGTTCTTCATATTCCAGCTGTGACCGCCGATGCTTTCGTGTTGCGACGCGCTCATATGACAGGCGACACATCCATTGGTGACACCTGCCGCATGCCAGGAATTACTTTTACTGTAATCATATGCCGTGTATTCATAGGCGTTCTGGCCGATCAGCATATCGGACTGATTGCTATGATGCGGTCCCCAATGAGAACTCAAACGAACATTATCAACCACGTATTCCCTAACGTCTCGACGGCTGTGATGGCAGGCTGCACAGGTATTGGCGTTGCCCCGATTATAGATTGCGTCATTCTCTAAGGTAACTGCCCCGGTAACTCGCACTCTGAAATCACCGCTTGAGTGGGGTTCGTGACAGGTGAAGCAGTCGAACGATGAGAAATGGTCACCGTCAGCAGGTATGCCGGTCACAAGAGCGATGAACCCTTCGCTGGTATGACACCTCTCGCAGCTTTGGTAGTTGCCGGAAGTCAGTCGATTTTTATCCGTGTTGTTGCCTGACCCGTGAACTGAGTGTTGAAACTGGCTCAGGATACCCTGACTTGGCCCGCTCCCATCGCTGTGACATTGCAGGCAGCTTACAGAGGCTCGATCATCCTCAACTTCATTCTGAACTTCCCCGGTGATCTTCCGCTCACAGCTGACCCAGACTAGGACAGCAACCATCAGCAAGATGTGCATAATTAACTTTTTCATAGTCATATCTCCCTTTTCTAACATATCGAGTCGTTATTTATTTCCCTAGCTCATAGCTCGTATGCTATGCTTACCTCCATAACGTTGGCTGTGTAGTATTCCAGATAAGGCGCAGGCAAATCATCGAAATTGTCGAAATTGTGCGCAGAGTAAATGATCTCGAGGCAGGCATTCTGATAGAACCGGTATTTTCCGGTAAGGCGTATCGAAAATACCTCGATATCCACGTCCTGTCGGGCGCGATAGTAACTGCCGCCGAATCCCAACCGGATCCCACGATACTCACTGGAGAAAGCGTCGCCCGCAAGCATATATTCACTGAAGTCAAACGTCCCGAACGAATTGCTGTACTCACCTTCTCCGAACGAACACGATGCGACTACATTTCCATAGCTTAAGCTCGAGATCGAAGCATCCAGAGACCCGCGAATGAAGTCGGACTTGCTCCCTATGTCGGGGTTATTTCGATGACGGTTATCGATCCTGAGTCGGACAGAACCTTCCGCAAAGCGATACCGCGCCAACAGCCAGTGCCGTGAGTAATCGCGATTTCCGGTGAGAGTGCGACCCGAGTCGACGTTGTCGCTGACCCAACCGATTCCGGCGCGCAAAGACAGCTGTCTCGACGGTGCGAGCCAGGCTGATACCGAGTACTCGCTGCCTGAACGCTCGACCCAGATATCATCATTGATGCGATAACCGTAGCCAGCCATGATGCCTCCACGGTTTTTCCAGGCTTTACCCACACTGAGGGTCTGAAGAATGTCATCTGTAGCGGCCAAGTCTCCAGTTCGGGAAGAACGATCGAAGACGAAACTGTATCGAACCTGATAGCCATTTGCATTTGAGTAGCGCGCAACACCCCATACCGTATTCGCACTGAGTGTATCCTGTTTGTTCTCAACTGTATTCTCAAAATGATGAAACCCGGCGCCGAGGACTATTCTCTCGAACTTCGGCATGAGAGTATAAACGGACATTCCCAGACGTCTCGTGGACCGGTCATCGCCACCAGAAGCATCATCGGTATAGTCAGATGCACGATACTCGAAACGTCCGTAACTGTGCAGATATTTGATCTCGACTCCTGTGTGGTAATATCGATTGAGGTAATCTACCAAGTGTGTGGGCAGGCCGACGGGAGATTCCACCAAGGCTCGTGACGTTCCACTCTTGTCAGTAACTCCAATGCCTCCGAACAGCTTAAGATGTTTGATTGGCTGGATCCAGGCTGACCCCGACGTCGTCTTCCGTCGCGTAAAGTTTGAGCCGTCAAAATTATATGTCCGTCGATAGCTGTTATGGTGCAGTGTGAGACCGCCCCATCCGAGACGACCAAAGCTCACATTAGCGCGACGGTTTTTCAGGGCAGGATTGGTGATATCCGCAGACAGCCGCATCCCATTGTTCCAGTTGTACCGAAAGTGCTCCAGAGACAACATAACACCGTCGTAGAGGTTGTAAGTGGGCTGATGCACTCCCTGGTTGCCCTCGATGTCAGTGAAAATGTACCCTGTCCGAACGGTGCCATGGTAATCGTTGCCTAATGCAACTTGACCCGAAAGACACATGGAAGCCAGAGCAACCAAGACAAGTGAATTATTAAATCTCATCATTGTGCTCTCCTCAGTCACTGACACCGTGGCAATAGCACGATCCGTGTTCTCCGCCGATTCTGGCACCGAGCTGCTGATCAAGCATTCTACGGTGGGTGTACGACCCATGCACCTCGCTGTGACACTCGATGCACAAGAACTGGGTTCCTATGCCGTTATGGTTTACCCGATGCAATGGCGGAGTGCCGTGACACTGCAGACAGAGAAGGTCACCAGTCCGCGCCAATAAACGTTCGTTCGGGCTGCCATGAGGCAGGTGACAGGCCATGCATCCATCCCCCTCAGTCGAGAACGAACTGGTCGCTTCGTGTTCGTACAGGTACGGTCCGGACTGTTCCGGATGGCATTGGTAGCAGTTGGCGTTACTGCCGTGCCCAAAGTTCGCTTCATTTCGACCCGTGAAATCATGGCAGTTCATGCACGTTACTGCCTGGTCTGACAGCGGGTGATTGGACCGCTTGCGGAACTCGTTAACGACCGACACATGGCACACACTACAGAAACTGCCCTCCTCATCGATCAGTTGGAACGCATTAGTTGAGTGAATGCGATGACATGATGTGCAGGAAATGTCCTCTTTGAAGTGTGGGTCGTATCCAACTGCTCCTATATGAGTGTGAGGCTGATGGCAGCTGGTGCACACGCTCTCTGCCTCCGCGGCAAATGCCCTGGCAGGATTGCCGATGTTGTCCTCAGCGGGGTCATCTATATGCACGTCGGCTCCTGTGTGGCAGCTTCTGCAGTGAACTTCAATTACCGACTTGGGAGTCTCCGACAGCAGTCGATGCTTCGTCGACGAAAGGCTTACGTCGTAACCCTCGTGACACATAAGACAGGTCTCATCGTCAGTCTCAGGTTCCTGCGGTTGGACCAACGAGAACAGAAACAGAAGCCCGACGATCAATCCCGACCATCTGGCGCCCCAGTGCATGGACCCAAAGAACCTCACGCATGCCTCCCTCGGCTAGCAAGTGCACAATACCTGCGATGACTTCAAATCCTGGAAAGTAGTGTACAATTGTAGAGGAAATTTGTCAAAAATAAAATTTCAGTGGAGTTTCACGATTTTCCCGAGAGTTCTGGTTTGTCTACGGGGTGCAAATCCTTCGAAGTGCTCAGTATTTCCCATCCTGAGCATGCCGAAGGGGTTGTAGGTCTGCGAGAATTTAGCTATTTAGAGGACGAACGAGTCGAGGCTCGGTGTCTGTTAGCGGATCTTGAGGTGAAGCCGCCCAGCGCTTGGCGCACGGTCTTAGCCTATATGCGGGGCACGGTGGCACTGGTGACAAGCTTCTTCCTACTAGCACTCATCATCATCGGTCACCTGACCACCCAGTAATGATTTGTTTGATCGGCGACCTTCTGCGGGATCCCTCTTAGGCGCCGAGGAAAATAATATAGATCAAATTAGTTGCTATCACAATCAGCAAGTGCTATTATAAATAAACGCTCTAACGGAGGTCTTATGCCGGAATCGGGAATCCCACGACTGGCCCGTAACAAGGTAACTGCATTCGGCGCCCTTGTGGCTGTCATTACACTGATGGCGATAATCCTAATGATGGTGGCCGATGCCCTAAGTGAGAAGAGTAATCCTTATTTTGGCATCGTACTCTATATGATTCTCCCGGCAGCGCTGATCTTCGGCCTGCTCTTGATACCGCTCGGTATGTGTATGACCTGGCGCCGCCGGCGCCGTATTCATGTCGATGAGACTACCGGCTGGCCCGTTGTGGATCTCAATCGTTCCGATCATCGTAATGCTATGCTCGTGTTTCTCATGGGGACTATCGTCTTTCTACTGCTCAGTTCCTTCGGTGTTTACAAAGCTTATCACTACAGTGAATCGGTAGAATTCTGCGGCAGACTTTGCCACACTGTAATGCAACCTCAGTACACTGCCTATCAGCAGTCGCCGCATGCCCGCGTATCCTGTACCGCTTGCCATGTAGGATATGGGGCTGACTGGTATGCCAAATCGAAACTCTCCGGCGCTTATCAGGTCTATGCAACTCTGACTGACAAGTTCCCGCGGCCTATTCCGACACCAATTGAGAACCTGCGCCCGGCTCGCGAAACCTGCGAGCAGTGCCATTGGCCGGAGAAACACTATGGAGGTCGACTGCGAGAATTCACACACCGTCGCTACGATGAAACCAATACATCCTGGTATCTGGAGATGCTCATTAAGACCAGCGGTGATGAGAGTGAAGGTCTGCACGCATCCGGCATCCATTGGCATATCAATAAAGAAGTGCTCGTAGAGTATGCTGCACGCGACGAGAAGCGGCAGGATATACCCTGGGTTCGCTATACTAACAGGCGGACCAGCGAAGTCGTTATCTACCAGGATACGGAAGCACCACTGTCTGAGGAATCGCTGGCAACTAGTGAAATGCGACGCATGGACTGCCTGGACTGTCACAATCGACCGAGCCACATTTTCCACTCGCCCGATTTTCTGGTGGACCAGTTGTTGCTCACAGGTAGAGTCAGCACGGCCTTGCCGGAGTTCAAGAGTGTCGCAGTATCTGTAATGGCTTCCGACTATGACTCCGCAGAGGAGGCACATGAGGCGATTGCAGCTGAGCTCCGCTCACACTATAGCAGCGAATACCCGAAATTACTGGTGGCACATTCCGGTGAAGTTGAAAACGCGATTGCAGGTGTGCGGGATGCCTTCTCTCTCAACTTCTTCCCGAGTATGAAGGCACGATGGTCGGTGTATCCTAACAACATCGGTCACTTAACTGATATCGGCTGTATGCGATGTCACGCCGGCTTTCACCAGGCTGAGGGTGGCCGCACTATAACCCATAAATGCAACGCCTGTCATTTGATTCTGGCCCAGGGACCTGAGGGTGAAATAGAACGCGCCGAGTCCCGGGAGGGTATGGAATTTCGTCATCCTGAGGACATCGACAAAGCATGGCTGGAGATGGGCTGCTATGAATGCCATGATGGGACGCAACCTTGATAAGATAACGCTGCTCGCATATCTGATTGACGATAAGAAGATTGCGAGAATCTACTCCGGAAGCAAAACGCGGCTGCTAATCATGATGTCCCCGCGAGTCCTCGCCCAAGAGCTTACAATAGCAATAATTTCACGAAAAATTTGATCAACCAGAGAGTGTCGATTGTAAAAAGTAACGAAGAAGAGGAGATTTACCCAAGGAGGTCTCAATGAAAAGAAGAATCCTGTATCTGTTGATGGGTTGCGTGGCGGCCTTGTTTCTCTTGGTAGCTGCAAACACTACACCTGACTCAACGAAGGTTGATAAGGCCGATAAGGTCAAACATGAATTCATTGGTGCTGAGAAGTGCAAGATTTGCCATAAGGAGGTGTACTCCTCATGGGAAACGACCAGCCACGCCAAGGCATGGGATTTGCTAAAACCTGAGGAGCAGAAGAACGAAAAATGCGCGGCCTGCCATAGCACCGGCATTACCATCAAGGGTGTTCTGCTTGAAGGGGTGCAATGTGAAGCATGTCACGGAGCTGGTTCCGATTACAAGAAAAAGAGCATTATGGAGAATCTTGAGCTATCGGTAAAGAACGGCTTAATCATTCCTGATAGCACAGTGTGTATGAGCTGTCATAATGAAAGGTCGCCAACATTCGAGGGCTTCGACTACGCCAAGTACCGTGGAAACGAGAAGGGCATCCACAAGACGGAAGACGAAAAGAAAAAAACAGAGAAGGAAGAAGTGAAAGAGAAAGAAGATTAACATAATCTTTCGTCATTGAGTGTGGGAGCGCGATCACATCAGAGTAAATACTTCCATCTGAGATCGATTTGTCAGAATTTGAGGGGTCGGACGGTCACATCAACACGTTCTTCAAAGCTGCCTTATAATCGAATAGGAAGTTCTGAGGTTATTTTCTCAGAACAGGTTGGCTGGCCGTTTCGTCTTAGGCTCAACACCAGGGGATGGGCTCCATCCCATGTAGCCCCTTTTATCACGGCGTCTCCTGTGCAGTAAAAACGGATGTGACAACGCCTCCTTTATAGCTCTTTGCATCCCTGTGTTTCACATCACACCCCCCGTCAATGTGTTCTACATCCGTGGAGGACAAGGATGGGAAAAAGTGGCAATTCTTGGTAACTGCTTTCAATCCGAAATTCGGTATTACTCGCACTTGATTGTTTTTTAGTGGGTTTCGCCAACTGCGGCATAGTGCAACCGGATCAGGAAATGGAAGGCGACATGAGTTTGGGGAGAGTGATATTGGGCCCGCCATGAAATGATGCATCGTGGTTCACTCCGCTGTTTCCTAGTCAGAGACATCGCTTGGAGTCTGTGGCCAGGCGGTGACCATTCGTACAAAAATTCGGAGTTAGTTGCCGGTTTGAAACGAGACCCTACAGAACTCGTAATGTCTTGCGGTTCCTACAGTAGACCCAGCTCGCTGAGCTTGCGGAGACTGCAAGCCTGCCCTCCAGAGAATTTATAGTACGAACCTATCCTTCTTTAAGAAAGGTATTTTGGTCGACTCTGGATGGCGAATTCGCAGGGTTTTCAACTTGCATTCCAAATCGCGGGGACAATGCTATTAGTACACTCTCAAAGTGAAGCTTCGCATTCTTATCACGAGCCCATTTGCTTTCAAGCAGCCTGGGCTCGGATCCAGGCAGTTTTTGTGGAAACTGATGGAAGCGACAGGATTGGTTTTCCAACAATTTTCTAACAAAGAACTTCACGTAACTTGCTTGTACTTGAACTAACTTGAAGGAACTTAATGTAACTTAACATATTGATTGTCATCATAGTACGAGCAATTTGCACCCCATCAACAAATTAGCCAAAATACCCTATGTCGAATCCCTGCCTCTCCGCATAGACTTGACCCTGGTTTATGTCCGGGGTTTATTGTATGGATATTTGAAAAACTGCTGCTATTTTGCCTGGGTAAAGAAACCTCTATTGTCAAGAGGTCACGTAGGTCAGAAGTCTTGTACTCCTGACATCCAATCTGGCAGGTAACATTAGTGAGGAAATAAGTTCTTCCCTCTTTGAAATATCGTCGAACGTTAAGCATTGGATTATTATAACAAAGTGTAACAAGCAACGAAAGCTCATGGCTAAATGAAAGTCGGAACCACAGGGGTTCCCGACCTACATGCCTAAAATTGGACGTCCGTTGCAAGGGGTTTCTGAGAGGTCAGAGACAAGTAGGGAAGGTCCGGTACGGACCTGCCTCTTCTCATCCGACTTTATGCCATTTGGCATTGTAACCAGTTTTCCCCGGGTCGGCAGGTCTGTTCCAGACCTGCCCTACCAGAAGAGCACCTACGATTGTTATGTTTGTTCCCTTTTCAACTCCTTCAACAGCTCCCGTGCAATCACCAACCGCTGTATCTCGGAAGTACCTTCGCCGATTTCGCACAGCTTGACGTCGCGCCAGATGCGCTCGGCGGGGTACTTGCCGGTTAAGCATCCCACGCCGCCTAAAATACCAATCGCCTTGTAAGCGCAGCGAGTGGCTACCTCTGAAGCGAAAAGCTTGCACATGGCCGAGTGTTTTGAAAATCGCTGGCCGGAGTCTTTCATCAGCGACGTTTCATAGATCATCAATCGGGCGGCCTCAATCTCTGTCTCCATATCGGCCAGCGTGAAACCAACAGCCTGATGGTACGCTATAGGTTTGCCGAACTGCACCCGCTCGGCGGCATATTTCAAGGCGCAGTCCAGAGCTCCCTGCGCCAGCCCAAGGGCCATAGCGCCAATAGAAATGCGCCCCCCATCAAGCGTAATGAGCATCTGCTTGAACCCCTCACCGATCTTGCCAAGTTGGTTTTCGGCGGGGACTTTCAAGTCATCGAAATGGAGAAAAGCCGTGTTGGAACCACGCAGGCCCAGCTTGTTCTCCTTCTTGCCGACTGAGTAACCCTCCCAATCCTTTTCCAGTATGAACGATGTGATAGCGGTGTCTTTGGGGTCGTCAGTAGTTTTAGCAGTGGCGATGGTTGCAAAGGCGTGCGAAGCCGATGTGATGAAGCACTTAGTACCGTTGAGAATCCAGTGGTCGCCATCCTTGCGGGCGTACGACTTCGTGGCGCCGGCATCGGAACCGGCTTCAGGCTCGGTCAGGCCAAACGCCACCAGTTCGTTAACGGCGCGAGGCAGGTACTTCTTCTTTTGTTCCTCATTGCCGAAGGCCAGAATCGGATAAGCGCCGAGAGAGTTGTGCGCCGCTATCGTTATGCCGGTTGATCCACAGACACGAGAAAGCTCCTCGACGGCGATCGAATAACAGACGGTGTCGACCGGTTGACCGCTATACTCCTTCGGGATGAGCATACTCATCAAGCCCAGGTCAGCCATCGGCTTAATATGCTCATGCAGAAAACGCTGCTCCTCATCGAGAGTCGCAGCAAGCGGCTCTATTTTCTCTAAGGCGAAGGCGCGTATCTTTTCACGAAACTCGTGATGTTTTTTCTCCAGCATGACTTACTCTCTCAGCAAGTCTCTGGAGATGACCATCTTCTGGGCTTCGGTGGTTCCCTCGTAGATTTCGGTGACACGGGCGTCGCGGAAATAGCGCTCGACGGCGTACTCTTTCATGTAGCCATAACCGCCATGAATTTGTACTGCTTCGTTGCAGACATAATTGGCCGTCTGCGAACAGAACAGCTTGGACATTGACGATTCGCGATGACAGGGTTTGCCGGCATCTTTCAGAAGCGCTGCACGGTATCCCAATAGCCGTCCGGCATCGATACGGGTAGCCATTTCCGCCAGCTTGAACTGAATAGCCTGGAAGTTGGCGATTAGCTGGCCGAACTGCTTGCGTTCCTTGGAATACTTGATAGCTTCGTTTAGCGCCGATTGGGCAATGCCGATAGCCTGGAACGAAACCCCAATGCGGCCGGAGTTCAGAATAACGACCGCCATGCGGAACCCTTCGCCAAGTTTACCCAGGAGATTTTCCTTGGGGACCTTGACATCGGCGAAGCTTATCTCACGCGTATCGGAGGCCTTCATGCCGCACTTCTTCTCCGGTTTGCCCACAGTGATACCATCACTATCCTTGTCCACCACAAAGCAACTGATCCCTTTCCGCCCAGCCTCAGGATCGGTTCTGGCAAAAACGATCAGCACTGAAGCAAATCCGCCGTTGGTGACAAAGGTCTTAGTGCCGTTGAGCAGGTAGTGGTCGCCTTTGTCGGTGGCATTCATCGATATCGCAGCGATATCCGTACCGGCATTGGGTTCGGTCAGGCAGTAGGCCCCAATTTTCTCCCCCGCGGCCATCGGCGGAAGATACTTCTTCTTCAACTCGTCAGAACCGAAGGTGTTTATGATTTCACAGGAAAGAGAGTTGTGTACTGATAGCATGATGCCGAATCCGGCACACGCCGCGCAGATCTCCTCTAACACTCCCATGAAAGTGACGGTACTCAAGCCGGAGCCGCCATACTCTTCAGGGGCAGTGAAACCCAGATATCCTAGTTCGGCGCACTCTTTGATGAGGTCTTCAGGCGTTGTGCCCTGCTCGTCAAACTCCTCGGCTCGCGGATAGAGGCGCTTTTGAGCGAAATCTCGCGCCATTTTTTTTAGATCAAGGTCATCTTCAGACAGATTGAAATCCATAGCAACCCTCCTTATGAACTGTAGTCGTAAAAGCCGCGCCCACTCTTGCGTCCAAGGTAGCCGGCCTGCACCATTTTCCTCAGGAGCGGGCAGGGACGGTACTTGGGATCACCCAACCCCTGGTGCATAACTTCCAGAATGGCAAGGCAGACGTCCAGCCCGATGAAATCAGCCAGGGTGAATGGCCCCATCGGGTAACCGGCTCCCAGCTTCATCACCTCGTCAATCGATTCGACTGTCGCTACACCTTCCATGTATGCATAGATAGCTTCATTTATCATTGGGAAGAGGATGCGGTTGACAGCAAAACCTGGGAAATCATTGACCTCTACAGGCGTTTTCCCCAGTTTCATCGATGTATCACGAATAAGTGCATACGTATCATCAGTAGTAGCGATGCCGCGGATAACTTCGATCAGCTTCATCATCGGTACCGGGTTCATGAAGTGCATCCCGATAAACTTATCCGGTCTCTTGGTGGCTGCAGCCAACTGTGTGATGGGAAGAGAAGAGGTATTGGACGCAAAAATCGTATCCGGTGGACAAAACTCTTCAAGTTTTTTGAAGATGTCGAGCTTAATACTCAAATCCTCTGTCGCCGCTTCGATGATCAGTTGAGCATTCTTGGCTACCGATAGGTCAGTAGTGGTGCTTATGCGTCCTAGTGCGGCACTTTTGTCATCCTCGGTGATCTTTTCCTTTTTTATCAGGCGGTCGAAACTCTTGGCTATTGTTTTGATCGCCCGATTAAGGAATTCCTGCTTGACATCGATCATGTCGACGTCGTAGCTGGTCGCGGCGCAGACCTGGGCGATGCCATTACCCATCGTTCCACTGCCGACTATTGCAATCCGTTTGATGTCATCTACTTTCATGATTTATCTCCTTTTCGATTCTGTTATGTTCGCTCCTCCGGTTTTACTATCTCTATCAGACATGGAGCAGATGTAGACACCTGCCGCCTACAAAACGTCACCCTGAGCGGAGTCGAAGGGTAATGGATTGAGTCATGGTACGACTCCGCTCACCATGACCTTATCCTGCGGAAAGTATTGTCGGGTTTTTCGTCCATCCAAGACGGATTCGGAACCCGACCTAACGTTTTCCCAACTCCCATTACACCATTTCAATTGCCATAGCAACGGCGTTACCGCCGCCAAGGCACAACGTTGCCAGACCTTTTTTCAAGCCCCGGTCTTTCAGGGCGTATATTAACGTTGCCAGGACTCGTGCACCTGAGGCGCCGATCGGATGTCCCAGCGCCACCGCGCCACCATGAACATTGACCCGGTTCCAATCCCACTTGAGATGTTTTCCATCAGTCAAAGCCTGTGCGGAAAAGGCTTCGTTGGCTTCAATTAGATCCCAGTAGTTGATATCCACGTTCATTTTCTTCATCAGCTTTTGGACGGCATAGATAGGGGAATAGAAAAGGTCTTCGGGAGGCGTACCGGAAACGGCATAGTCGATAATTTTGGCCAAGGGCTTGAGACCTTTTTCTTTCATGTAGCGCTCTGACACAACCACCACTGCGGCGCTGCCGTCGTTCAGGCCGGGGGAGTTGCCGGCGGTGACGGTGCCGTCCTTTTCAAACGCCGGCCGCAGTTTAGCCAGCATCTCAAGGGAGATATTAGGACGGGGACCTTCGTCTTTGTTAAAGATGACCGGGTCGCCTTTTCGCTGAGGAATGGCTACATCGAAAATCTCCTCTTTGAACTTACCGGCCTCCTGCGCCGCTACTGCTTTTTTGTGTGAGTTATAAGCATACTCGTCCTGTTGTTCGCGGGTGATGTTTTCCTTTTTCCTGGTCAGCTCGGCTGCGACGCCCATGTGGAAATTATTGAAGCTGTCCCAGAGGCCATCGGTAATCATGAGGTCAATCATCTTCTGATGCCCGAACTTGAATCCGGTCTTGGCGCCGTGCAGCGCCAAAGGCGCCTGGGACATTGACTCCATGCCACCGGCCACAAATACATCCTGGTCCCCGGCCCGAATTGACTGCGCCGCCAGCATAACTGCCTTCAAGCCAGAACCACAGACCTTGTTGATAGTCATAGCGGCCACTTCGGGCGGCACGCCTCCGTGGATAGCAGCCTGCCGGGCCGGAGCCTGGCCACAACCACCCTGAACAACCTGACCCATGATTACCTCTTCAACGTCCGCCGGGTCAATACCGGCTCGTTTGATTGCTTCTTTGACAGCAAAAGCGCCCAACTGGGGGGCAGGGATTGTTCCCAGCCCACCGTGCAAAACGCCAACGGCGCTGCGGCAGGCGGAGATAATAAAAGCATTATTTCTTTCAGCCATGCTATTTTCCTCCGAGTTTTTTTTGATATCCAATATTATTGCCCTATATAATGGAAAACCATGAGGAAAGCAAGGAAATCAAGTGAATAATTTCACAAATCTCCGTCTATCAGTAACGAAGAAAAAAGAGGGTAAAGAAATTTTTTTGTTTACAGTCATTGTTGTAACTCGTTCCTTGAGCCGGAAAAATGTAATTTTGAGTAAGGTGTTAACGAAGCAAAACAAGCTAATACGTTAATGGCAGATATGTTCCATAAACCACATTACACTAAAGGAGGTTCTGTAATGAGAACACTTACTTGTGTGACCGCTATCCTGTTGCTCGCCGGAGCGGTCATGGCCGCCGAGACACCGATTGACAAGGGAAGCATGATTGTTGACGGTTCCGTCTACTTCATGAGCCAGGGCGGCGACTATTATAAGGACACGGCTGACAACAGCATCACTGTCATTGGCATTATGCCTTCCTTGGGTTACTTTGTCGCCCCCAGTATTATGATTGGCGGAGAGATCCAATTCCAGAACCAGTCACAGGGCGATTACAAGTGGACCATCTTTGCCGTCGGCCCAACGGTGGGATATTACTTCAACATGGACCCCACCCGCGCTGAGGTCAAAGGCGCCATTTATCCCTACGTCAAAGGGTTTTTCCTCTACGGGCAAAACAAGTTTGATGATGGGACTAGTGATTATACAATTGACGTAATGACTTTTGGCGGCCGGGGTGGAGCGATCTTTATGCTGTCGAACGCGATTGGCGTTGACGCCAACGTGCTATTCAAAAGTGAAAGCTATAAACCAGATGGCGCTGACGATTCTATAACTGGGACATCTTTTGGAGTTGGCGCCGGTATCACGGCTTTCCTCTGGTAGACTGATCGCTTCAGATATCTGTTACAAGGCCTCGTTGCTACCAGCGGCGGGGCTTTTTGATTTGCTGTATTCGAGCGGGGCAAATGCGGACATCTAACTTCCACGAATGGCACCGTTCTACGTCATGCTCAGCCAGGATTACAGGCAAGCCCTCCCATTGACTTTTTTCTTGCTCGGGCACTGCTATGTTGGTTAACCTAATGCGAAGCCGGTCAGTATACAAGTGCCAATGTGGTCGAGGCTCGATTTACATTTGCATGAAAGTTTGTGACTGACTGGGCGTTAAGATTACATGGGCATTTGTCGAAATTATATATGATACGTAGAAAATCTGTTGGTAAGGAGTCTAATATGAAAAAGTCACTTTTAACTGCGGTGTGTGTGACTGTTTTCGCACTCGGCGTTTCCGCGCAGGCGCCGATGCCGTTTAGCCTGTATGCGGGGGGAGCATTTAGCCTGCCCAACGCACCGGATGGCTTCAAAGATAGTTTTAAGACCGGTTATCACGGGATGGTTGGGTTCGGTTACAAGATGGGGCTGGGCTTCCAGCTTGTCGGCAAGGCCGAGTACCACAAATTCTCATACGATTTCGCCGGTCTATCGGGGGTTAATGGAGGCGACAGCAAGATGTGGCTGTTCGGTGGCGACGGTCGTTACTCTCTTAACCTGCCTGCTGCCCCTGTCAAGCCATACGCTTTTGCCGGAGTTGGGCTTGCCAATATCAAGCAATCCGAGTTTGGCGGTGACTCTTCTCTGGCCAGTTCGTTCACACCATCATTTCCAGAAAGTAAGACTAAAATATACTACAACCTGGGTGGCGGCGTTGAGCTTAAAAGCGGGCCGGGGTTCAGCTTGTTTGTTCAGGGTCGCTATGTGAGCATCGCCACCGAAGGCAATAGCACTTCCTTTATCCCGATAACGGTCGGGCTGAAGTTTTTCTAAGTTACCATTGCAGATCTTCAAAAGCCGGAGCATTGACTCCGGTTTTTTATATGCTTTTTCATCCAACCCACCCGACCGTTTAATTGTTCAGAATTGAATGATATCCCCCTCTCACCCCCTACGGCATTATCATCCTACTCCTGCTTCTGATTGGCTCAACTGTTTGGGTGCTGCGAAGGAAGAGAGCCGAGGTGTCCGCAAGAGATGTCACAGCCTCCTCCGTCACCATTCGACTCCGCACGCCCAGGCACACTTTCAGCCTGACAGGTCTCCCGGCCGGCCCCCCTGGGGTGGGGGTGGACCTGGACGGCTCTGGTTGACAGGACGCGCTAAGTTTCGTATTCCTCTACCTAGGTCATAATGAGCGGAGTCGAAGCATAAGGCCATATGTTTAGAACAACTCATAAACGATTTTATGCGAATGATTGCAACTTGATGTAACCGGTCATACAGGTAGTAAATGTGAACTACGAAATACAACCTGTCGCCGATGCCAACAAGAGCTGGGTGCTTGAGGTTGTCCGTGGTTGGGGTGCCGATTTTGTTGTCACTCGCGGCAGGAAAGTCTACCCCTCCGAGATCGAGGGCTTTTACGCTGTAGATGACTCAGGCAAGAAGGTTGGCCTCGTTACGTTCGAGATAATTGTCAACCAGTGCGAGATAGTCACACTTGATGCGTTCGATAAGTTCTCCGGTGTCGGAACTGCCCTGACGGAAAAAGTGCGAGAGGTCGCAACCGCTCGGGGCTGCCAACGCCTCTGGCTTATCACTACCAATGATAATCTGGATGCGATTCGTTTTTACCAGCGCCGGGGATTCACTATTGCGGCTGTCCATGTCAACTCTCTGGCTGAATCACGCAAAATCAAGCCGTCCATCCCGGAAATCGGCCAGCACGGCATACCTCTCCGAGATGAGATTGAGTTTGAAGTGATTCTTTAGATCAAGCCCCACTTAGAGCTGGCTGAGTTACTTCCTCTCACTAAAGAGACAAGCACAGTTGAAAGCATACTGTGTCACATAGTTTGGAGGGGACTGTCCGCTTGCGCAACATACCCCTTGCCAACATTCTTCTTGTAGTATACTATTACTCTATATGAAACTGGGAATAATCGGCAAGCCTCAGTCCGGCAAAACCACTGTGTTCAACGCCGCCTCCGGCAGGCAGGAAGTAGTTGGTGATTTCAGTCAGGCAACACACCGAGCTGTTATCAAGGTGCCGGACGATAGGGTCATAAAGCTTGCTGCATTGGTGAAGCCACAAAAGGTTACTCATGCTGAGATCGATTTTCTTGATGCTCCGGGGTTTACCGGCAAGGGTAAGCAGTCGACCAGTTTTGACATCAGTCCCGAACTTCGTCAAACGGATGCTCTTATAGTAGTCGTGGATGGTTTTTCCGCAAACTCTCATCCCCCCCGTGATATCCAAGACCTAATTGACGAAATGATCTTAGCCGACCAGGTAATGATTGAAACCAACATCGATAAAAAATCAAAAAAGATAAAACTTACCGGCGACAAATCCGAGAACCGCGAACTTGACCTGCTCAAGAAATCGCTGCAGGTGCTGGAGCAGGAGAAACCGCTTATTGATCTCGATTTGTCGGAAGACGACGCCAAGCTTCTGCGTGGCTATATGTTCCTTTCCCAAAAACCGCTATTAATTGTTATCAATATCGCTGAGGAAGATCTCCCTGACGCCGAAAAGATTTATCAAGAGTATGCCCATTTTATTACGCCGGAGAAAAAGGAACTGGCTGTTTTGAGCGGTAAAATAGAAATGGAGTTGGCCTCGCTTGAGAAAGAAGAGCAAAGGGCCTTTCTGGATGAACTGAAAATAGCGACGGCGGCGGTCGAGCAAGTGATTCAGAAGTCCTACAACCTATTAGGACTAATCTCGTTCATAACAATTGAGGGACCGGAAGTGAGAGCCTGGCCGATCAAGAAAGGCACCGTTGCCCGAAAAGCCGCCGGAGTCGTTCACAGCGACATTGAGCGGGGCTTCATTCGAGCGGAAGTTACCAGATATGAGGACTACGTAGCATACGAAACTCATGCAGCTCTCAAGGCTGCCGGTAAAACACGGCTTGAAGGAAAAGAATACATTGTGCAGGATGGCGATGTGATACTGTTCCGGTTTAATATATAGTGTGCGAGCCAATTTCAGCAAACCAATGCATTGAATCAGTTGTTCAAAAAATGACGGTCACGCCGATATGATATGTAACCAAAAGAATAGCGCTCTCTGCTTTCAGGTGAGGCAATCGTGGTAAATCTGATGGACGAAACGAAGAAAGAGGATGTGACGGCAATCCAGGTTCTGCCGATCCTGCCTCTCAAAGGCACTATTGTGTATCCGTACCTGGTTATTCCGCTGATGATACAGGATCCAGAACAGACGCGCCTAGTCGATGATGCTCTCATGCGCGGCTCACGTATCGGACTGTTCTTGCAAAAGAATCCCAAACAAGAAAATCCCTCCCCGGACGATTTATATCAAGTGGGGTGCACCGGAAACATTCTGAAAATGTTGCGCTTTCCGGATGGCACCGTCCGATTTTTGATTCAGGGATTGGCCCGCATACGGATAAGGAGATTCACTTCCGATCCCCCACGGATGATGGCAGAGGTTGAAGAGCTGGAAGAAATCGTCGAGGAAACGGTTAAGCTGGAGGCGCTTCACCGCAATCTCACCGAGCAGGTCAAGACACTGGCAGAACTGGCGCCTTATTTGAGCGAAGAGTTCCACATATCGGCAATTAACCAGGATACCCCCTCCAAGCTGACTGACTTTGTTGCCTCCAACCTCAATATTACTATTTCCCAAAAGCAGCAGTTGTTGGAGGAGCTTAATGTTCTCAAGAGGATGAACAAGCTGTATCTGGCTTTGAACAAGGAGATTGAGGTCTTACAGCTTTCCCAGAAGATTCAGTCACAGGCCGCCAGCGAACTGGGCAAGTCGCAACGCGACTACATCCTGCGGGAACAGTTGAAGGCCATCAGAAAGGAATTGGGTGACGCCGATGAAACGTCCGAGGCTGAGGAGTTTGAAAAAAAGATAAAGGCTGCCAAGATGCCTGAGTACGCCGAGCAGGCTTCTCGAAAAGAGTTAGACCGCCTTTCCCATATGAACCCCTCCTCAGCGGAATACACCGTCTCGAGAACCTATCTCGATTGGCTGGTCTCCCTTCCGTGGGGCATCTCAACGTCGGACAAGCTTGACTTGAAACGCGCTAAGAAGATTCTCGATGATGACCACTACGACCTTGACAAAGTAAAAGATCGTATCCTTGAGTATCTGGCCGTGCGAAAACTGAAATCAGATATCAAGGGGCCAATAATCTGCTTTGTCGGTCCTCCCGGGGTTGGCAAGACCTCCCTGGGGAAGTCCATTGCTCGTGCCCTGGGGCGCGAGTTCGCCCGCGTCTCGCTGGGCGGCATGCGTGATGAAGCTGAGATCAAAGGACATCGCCGGACCTATATCGGTGCTATGCCGGGCCGTGTCATCCAGTCTATCAAACGCTGTGGTTCCAACAACCCCGTTATCATGCTTGATGAAGTTGACAAGCTCGGCGCCGATTTCCGCGGTGACCCTTCCTCGGCGTTGCTCGAGGTTTTGGACCCGGAGCAAAACGACTCGTTTTCCGATCATTATCTCGAAATAGCGTTCGATCTGTCCAAAGTGATGTTTATTACAACCGCCAACTGGATGGAACCTATTCCGCCAGTCCTGCGCGACCGTATGGAGGTCATCCCTATTCCCGGTTATACCGACCTGGAAAAGATGGCCATTGCCAAGCGGCATCTTATCCCTAAACAGCTTGACAATCACGGGTTGACTAAAGTGAACCTTGTCTTTCAGGATTCCGCCATAAAGGCAATCATAGACGGTTACACGCGCGAGGCCGGACTTAGGAATCTGGAGCGAGAAATCGCATCCGTGGCGCGTAAAGCAGCTCGCAAGGTAGCCTCCGGGTCGAAACGAAAGATCACCGTCA
>Ga0315551_10000658_pt1 | contig 27574 bp, 18 predicted proteins | sample SalMarSW160290MG_FD_203678 | JGI IMG/M metagenome (GOLD analysis project Ga0315551, IMG submission 203678) | Salt marsh sediment microbial communities from the Plum Island Ecosystem LTER, Massachusetts, United States - Salt Marsh Sediment SW1602-90 ...
AACATTGGCGTTCGAGATTCTGGCTAACGAGATTGATGAGCCGGCTGTTGCTGTGAGGTTGATCAGAGAATTGGCTGATGCTGCAGGGCCGGCCGGCATGATTGCCGGCCAATTGGCCGATCTGAAAGCTGAGAATACCGCCGGTACTAAAGAAATCCTGGAATATATTCATAAAAACAAAACCGCGAAGATGTTCCGGTGCGCTGCTGCTATGGGAGCTATCTGCGGCGGAGCGAACCAGCAGCAGTTGAGCAGTCTATGTGAATATGGAGTAAAAATTGGTTTAGGATTCCAGATAGCTGACGACATTCTCGACGTAAGCGCCTCCAGCGAACAGTTGGGCAAAACCGCCGGTAAAGATGAAAAGGCCGGCAAGGCAACTTACCCCACCGTAGTAGGAATGGAAAAATCAATCCAATTGGCCAAGAAATTAGCTGATGAAGCAGCGGCGGCATTGGAGCCTTTCGGTGATAAAGCTGATATTCTTCGTCAGTTAGCATCAGTTCTGCCGAAAAGAACAAAATAAAAATTTTCAAGAAAATTTTAAACTCCTTTAGAATCTCTATATCACCCATTTTCCCACCCACGCATTCATAAATATCCTGAGCAAGCCGATTATCAGTATTGATAACAAAATCTCTGAGATTTTGAATCGGGTTGCCGATTACTTTCCAAGTATCAGCGAGTGCAAAACGAGCACCGGGAATGATTAACGAAGAAATTGGATGTGAGCCGATACATAAAACGTTAATTAGGGGATAAGCCATGGAAGAAAGGATTCTCTGTCCAATCGGGCTAATACTTTGCATCATGGCTGCACATATCCAGCTTCTTGCGGTGTTGCAGGTACATGGACTTGAACCCGCCAAAAGCGGGATAAATGCAAATAGCTTTTTACATAAGCAATATTGGCCTATCCAGGTGAGGCCACCGCCTCTATTCTCGAGGTGTTTCAGAACTTTATTGTGTTAAAATACATTTTGGTTACCCATTAACAGGCCCTAAGCGCTTTGCTTAAGGCCTTTTTTATTTATGGTGTTTAGCCGTCGCCGTACCGTCGACACAAACAATGACTCCATATTTATTTGGACGAACCTGTTAATTTGGTGCGAAAAAAATGGCTTTACAAACATGAGCTACTAAGGTAACCTGTTACTATAAAAGTAGTAAAAATATTTTATAAATCACTATTTTCCCCCAAACTACCCGCTCATTGGGTTGATATTTTGGAATTTCGATGAGTAAATTGTTAGAGCAGATCAATAATCCCAGTGATTTGAAGAAATTGTCGACTCCGCAGTTGAGGACTCTGGCTGACCAAATACGTCAGTTTATTCTAAACTCGATCAGCAAAACCGGCGGGCACTTAGCCAGCAATCTCGGCATAGTTGAACTGACACTGGCTCTGCACTATGTCTTTGATTTCAAAGAGGATAAGCTGCTCTGGGATGTCGGCCATCAATGCTACACGCACAAAATCATCACCGGTAGAAAAGAACAATTCCACCGTTTGAGGCAACCAGGCGGCATAAGCGGCTTTCCCAATCCGGAAGAGAGCAACTATGACCAGTTTGCAGTTGGCCACGCAGGAACATCTATTGCTACGGCTATCGGAATGGCACTTGGCTCAATGCTTGATGCTCGATACTCGATAACCGACGAGAATCGAGAAGATAAGATTGTGGCAGTTATCGGCGATGCCAGTATCGTCACCGGCGTTTCTTTCGAGGCGCTCAATAATCTCGGATTGGTCAAAAGGCAGTTGCTGATTGTGCTCAATGATAACTCTATGGCGATAGATGTAACCGTTGGGGCTATGGCAAAATACCTTGCGAAGGTTCGCCTGAGCCAGACATACGAAGACCTCCGCAAGACCACAAAAAACATCCTTGAGCACATGCCCGGTATCGGCAAGACCGTTGAAGAAGCAATTGAAAGGATTAAGAAAAGTATCCGTATGGTTCTGCCAGCCAGCCAGATGTTTGAGAGTCTGAATATTCCTTATTTCGGCCCCGTTGACGGCCATGATGTAGATTCACTTATACGACTGTTCAGGGCAATGGCTGAGTTGAATCATCCGGCTGTTTTACACGTTTATACGGAGAAAGGTAAAGGCTTTAAGCCGGCTGACACTCAGCCCAGCAAATTTCATTCAACAGGCCCCTTTAAGATAAACGGTGATGCGATTGAGCCGACAACCGATGTGAAAAGGCCCAGCTTTACAAGCGTTTTCGGCAAGTTCTTGACGGAGCTGGCTGAAAAAGACCGCAGGATCGTTACTATAACCTCGGCTATGTGTGACGGAACAGGACTGCTGGAGTTCCGTAAAAAGTTCAAAGACAGGTTTTACGATGTGGGCATAGCGGAAAGTGCCGCTGTCGATATCGCAGCAGGGCTGGCAAAAACCGGCCTAAAGCCGGTAGTTTGCATCTATTCAACCTTTTTGCAGCGTAGCTTCGACCAGATATTTCAGGAGGTTGCTCTACAGAATCTACCCGTTGTTTTCTGTATTGATAGGGCTGGTTTTGTCGGTTCAGACGGCCCCACACACCATGGGTTAATGGATATCGGCTTTCTGCGGATGCTGCCGAACTTGGTGCTGACGGCACCTGCGAACGAGATTGAAATGAAGCTGGCCCTGGAGTTTGCACTGGCTGAAGATAAGCCAACCGTTATAAGGTATCCAAAAGACCTTGTTCCACCGTCGCAGTTTTCCAGAGCTGCATGCGCCAGACCCTTTAAATTAGGTAAAAGCGTGGTTGTTAAAAAGACAAGAGATTCAGCTATCGCTGTTGTCAGTTATGGCAGTGTATTAACGGAGGCGCTGAGGGCTGCCAACCTGCTGGCCAAAGAGGGAATTGCGGTTGATGTAATAAATGCCCGGTTCGCTGCGCCCGTTGATGAGGCGATAATCGCTCTCTCGGAGACGGGTAAAAATATAATAACGGTTGAGGACCACCATTTAGCCTGCGGATTTGGCTCAGCAGTGCTCGAAATGGTAGCAGCCAAGACTACAAATAACAAATCAGCTAATATTCGGACGCTTGGTGTGCCGAGCAGATTTATCGGACACAACTATCGCAGCTTCCAGCTTATGGAAGCAGGTATTAATGCCGAAAAGATAGTAGAAACAGCGAAAGAAATGGCGCACTCGATGCTTGATGCTCAATACTCGTAGCTCATTGAGTATCGAGAATCGAGTATCAAGGTTCAGTATGCAGAGGAAAAAATTACCCAGATTAGCAATATTCGGCCATCTGAAAAGGCAAAAAGTCTCAGAGGTCGTTGAGGAATTCAGGAATTTTGCTAAGGGTAAAGCCGAGATAATAATCAGCTGTGGCATTGAGGATTGTTCTCCTGACGTGTTGAAGAGCTGTGATTTTGCAATTGTTCTCGGTGGTGACGGTAGTATTATATCGGCTGCAAGAAACCTTAGCAAAACCGGCGTACCTATGATAGGCGTGAATCTGGGCAAACTGGGATTTTTGGCAGAATTTAGTATCAATGAACTCGAAAAATATTTTTCTGATATAATCAGTGGCAAAACAACCATCGAAAAAAGGATGATGCTCAGATGCAAGGTTTGTGACAGCTCTAACAGGAGCCGGCAAAAGTTTAGTTCAGCAGCCATTAATGATGTCTTTATTACATCCGGCCAGCTTCATCGAATGATTGAGCTGAAGATGGCCGTCGATGGTCAGCCAATTGCAGCTTGCGTAGGTGATGGTCTGATAATCTCTACGCCTACCGGCTCAACCGCATATAATCTATCGGCAGGCGGGCCGATATTGGACAGCTCTATGCAGGCGATGGTTATTACTCCGATTTGCCCACATTCCCTAAGTTTTCGCCCCATCGTTATCAGTGCTGATAGCAGGGTTGAAGTTTTCTGTGTCCGGCTTAGCGAAGGAACAACTATTTCTATTGACGGGCAGGACTCGTTAGTGTTGTCGGTCGGTGATGTGATTAAGCTTGATAGGGCTGACAGCGATTTTTTAGTGGTTAATAATCCTTTGCGGACCCGCTGGGATACATTAGCTGCTAAATTAGGCTGGGCTGAAACGCCGAAATATGAAAAAGGATAGTAAAACAGAAGACAGAGGACGGACGATATACAAAACACAATATACGATGGATAAAAACGTATGAATAATGTGTCATCAATCATTATTGCAATAATATTTATCATTTTATCGGAACCTGGCTTGGCGATTGAGAATCCTTCGGTTCGTAGTCCTATCGTTTCAGGCACAGTACCTCCGAGCAGCATTTCCAGCGGACTGATTTCAACTCCGAACCCGATAGACAGCAGTAGTAACCTGGTGATCACTGGCAACGTTACCGGCGGCAAGCACTTTCGTGCTCAGATACCTTATGGCTCGACTACAAATTTTCGGGCCTCGCTTGGCTCCGCATCGCTTGATTCTTTTTTGAGATATTCGACTCCCGACACAATCGGCGGCCCTGCTGACCTGGATCATCATCCATGGATTAGCGCTGGTTCATCTTATTCTTCAGCTCCGGGGCAATATAGACCATTTTTTTCACAATCAGGAACAGTCGCAACCACAGAAGCCGGGCGGCAGATCCCTGTGAATAGTCTTGCAGATTCTAAAAGAAGTATCGCTGTCGATGGAGGCCTGGCTTTACCGGTCTTGTCGAGGACGCCACAAGAAATGGAAAAGCTTATCTCTGATGAGCTTGGCGCAAATCTGTCTCAATTAGATAATCTGCGAAGTTTAAGGAGCGAAATATACACAACTTCGCAGCAAGAGATGAATGGATGGAGGTCATTAGGAACGAAAAGCTCCGAATCAAATGTAGGGGTATTTCCTTCTTCTCAATCCGGCCCAGGACAGATCAACATTAGAGATATCGACCGGCTAATTGCCAGCATAAAAGCCAGGACTAAAGCTCAAGATTCAAGTTTAGCCGTCGATGGAACGGCGACGAGTTCTGATTATATAAAAGCGGATATCACACCTTCAATATCTCAAAAGGGATTGGTGGGGCAAGCCCTACCCTACAAATCTGATGAAATAACGGAGGTTGCTCCACAATACAACTCAAAGGATAAGTTTAATTGGTATATGCAGGCTGCACAGCTCTATTTGAAACAGGGTAGATACTACAGGGCCGCTGACTCTTACACTATGGCATCTATTTATAAGCCGGATCAACCATCCGTTGGACTTGCTTATGCCGGCAAAAGTTACGCCTTATTGGCCGCCGGCGAATATATGACAAGCGCCCTGTTTCTTTCAAGGGCAATCGAAGTTCTCCCTGAATATGCCAAGCTCAAGGTTGACCTTGTTGATATTTTAGGTAATCAAGATAAATTTGCCAACAGAATAGCTGACGTTGAGCAGCGCCTCAAGATAAGTAGTGCGGCTGAGCTGCAATTCCTGCTTGGCCATGTCTATTACCAGTCCTTCCTCCGTGATGGCACTATAGAAGGCGAGCTGGACAGACTCGACACAGCTAAAAGGCTGATAGATGCAGCTTATCAGAAGCTGCCGGATTCGAGGGCTGTTGAAATACTGAAAAATGCTGTTGGCGAAACAATAAACAGAAGATAGACATCCGGATTTGAACAGTATTTTACTTCACTGGATTTATTCTCCATCTCTCGAGCAAATCTTTGCTTGTAATTCAGCAAATTTGAAAACATCTCTTAATGCGCTTGACATTAAGGTGTGTGTGAAATATACTGCCTAACTTTATTTACCATAGGATTTTTCCCTGAGTGACTTGCAAGAATTACGAGTCTCAACCAGCGGATTTTGAAAATTACTCATATTTGACATAAAGGAGATTTTTCAAATGGCTAAGAAAAGGGTGTACAGTTTCGGCGGCGGTAAGGCAGACGGCAACGCGAAAATGAAAGAGCTTCTGGGCGGCAAGGGCGCTAATCTGGCTGAGATGTCCAGCTTAGGCATCCCGGTTCCACCTGGATTTACAATCACAACGGAAGTGTGTACTCACTTTATGGATACTGGCGGCAAATATCCGAAAGAGCTCAAAGCACAGGTCGATGCTGCCGTGAAAGCGGTTGAGAAAATTATGGGGACACGGTTTGGCAACCCTGATAATCCGCTACTTTTCTCCGTACGCTCAGGAGCGCGCAGTTCGATGCCCGGAATGATGGAGACTATTCTCAACATCGGTTTAACATCTGCTACGATACCAGGTCTTATAGCCAAAAGCGGCAGCGAAAGGTTCGTCTACGATTCTTACAGACGTCTGATTATGATGTACTCCGATGTGGTTATGGAAAAGGCGGCGGGCATCGAACCGAAAGAAGGTATGGGTATTCGACATCAGCTTGAACATGAAATGCAAAAGCTCAAGGACGCCAAGGGGGTAAAAATTGACACGGACCTGGATGCAGATGACCTGAAAAAATTAGTGGATATTTTCAAAAAGAAGGTCAAACAGGTGCTCAAAAAAGATTTTCCTGATGATCACAATGAACAGCTCTGGGGCGCCATCGGGGCTGTTTTCCGCTCATGGAACGGCAAACGTGCCGTGTCATATCGCAGGATAGAGGGCATTCCCGATGAGTGGGGGACAGCGGTAAATGTGCAGACTATGGTTTTCGGCAATATGGGCACCAACTGCGCGACAGGCGTTGCATTTACGCGTGACCCCGCCACCGGCGAGAATAAATTCTATGGCGAATTCCTTGTGAATGCTCAGGGCGAAGACGTTGTAGCTGGTACCCGAACGCCGCAGGCAATCAACGAGGTCTCCAAGACCAAGGCGTCTAAGCATCTTCCTTCTCTGGAAAAGTTGATGCCCGGCTGCTACAAGCAATTGGCCCAAATCCGCACAAAGCTTGAAAAGCACTATCGTGACATGCAGGACGTTGAATTCACCATCCAGGACGGAAAGCTCTTTATGCTGCAAACCCGCGTAGGCAAGCGCAACGGCGCAGCAGCCATAAGAATGGCTATCGAGATGTGCGAGAAACACCTTATCTCCAAAGAAGAGGCAATACTGCGGGTCAGGCCGGAGCAATTGGATGAGCTTCTGCATCCCATGCTGGACCCGAAGGAAGAAAAGAAGGCTCAGCAATTGGCTGGCGGACTGCCTGCAGGACCCGGCGGCGGAGTCGGCCAGATAGTCTTCACCGCCGACGATGCCGAGGCCTGGGCCAAACAGGGCAAAAAGGTCATTCTCGTTCGCAATGAGACCAGTCCCGAGGACGTGCACGGCATGAAAGCCGCTCAGGCAATTCTCACCGCCATGGGTGGCATGACAAGTCACGCTGCCTTAGTTGCTCGCGGCTGGGGCAAGTGCTGTATTGTCGGCTGCGGAGCCTTAAATATCAGCGCCACAAAAAAGGTTATGGCTGTCAAGGGCAAAGAGCTGCACGAAGGCGACTGGATTTCTCTCAATGGTACGAAAGGCGTGGTTTACGACGGCAAGGTTGGTCTTTTGCCCGCCGACCCGCAAAAGAATGTGCACTATAAAAAACTGATGGGCTGGGCGGATAAAATCCGCAGGCTTAATGTCCGAACCAACGCCGACAATCCGCATGATGCCAAGACGGCAAGAAATTTCGGGGCTGAGGGTATCGGCCTGTGCAGAACCGAGCACATGTTCTTCGGCCCGGACCGCATCGCAGCTATGCGGCAGATGATTTTGGCTGACGATGAAGCAGGTCGCAAACAAGCCCTCAAGAAGCTGCTTCCCTTGCAGAGAAGAGACTTCATCGGCATATTTAAAGCTATGGATGGTCTGCCCGTTACGATTCGGACGCTGGACCCGCCTTTGCATGAGTTTTTACCTAATGATAAGGCCAGCCAAAAAGAGATGGCTGAGCAGATGGGTGTCACCGTCGAAACCATCAAAGATAAAGTCCAGTCGCTGCACGAAGCCAATCCTATGCTGGGTCACCGTGGATGTCGTTTGGGCATCACGTATCCGGAAATTACAGCCATGCAGGTGCAGGCGATTATCGAGGCTGCTTGCCAGGTCGCCAAAAAAGGCGTAAAGGTCCATCCGGAGATTATGATTCCGTTAGTGGGAACAAAGGCGGAGCTGGAAAATCAGCGAAAAGTTGCAGTCGAAACCGCTGAAAAAGTCCTGCAAAAGGCAGGCGTTAAAATCAAGTACATGGTTGGCACGATGATTGAAATACCCAGAGCGGCTCTGACCGCCGACCAGGTTGCCGAGGTAGCGGAATTCTTCTCGTTCGGAACGAATGATTTGACGCAGATGACCTTCGGATACAGCCGGGACGACGCCGGCAAATTTTTACCTTATTACCTTAAAAATAAGATACTTTCAGCCGACCCGTTCCAAACCCTCGACCAGCAAGGCGTGGGCCAGTTGGTGCAGTTGGGTATCCAGCGTGGAAGAGCTACTCGAAAAGATTTGAAGGTTGGAATCTGCGGCGAGCATGGCGGCGACCCCAAGTCCGTCGAGTTCTGTCACAAGGTAGGAATGAACTATGTAAGCTGCTCGCCGTTTAGAGTGCCGATTGCAAGATTAGCTGCGGCACAAGCAGCAGTTAGGTAATTCGTATTGCGTGATGCGTATTGCGTATCGCGAATCAAAGTAAAGAGGTTTAGCCCTGCCATTTTATGGCGGGGTTTTTAAAACTCACAGGGTTTACCCCATGAGATAGCAGTGAATTATTTCACGGGGTGAATGTCGCATATTGTTAAGGAGAGCCGCCGGAGAGCCCGGCGGATAGCGGTTAACCGGTAAACCGATGGGTGTAGTAGCGCGAGTGCACACCGTGACATCACAGGTGTGCACTCATACACCTCAATCATGCAGGGGGCTTTAGCCTATATATGCTTTCCTCTGTCGGTCCGGGCGGAAGCCCGTCATTGCGAGCGAAGCGCGGCAATCCCTATACGCTTCACTTTTTTTCTGCCTTCCGTCGTCTGTTTTCCGTCCTCCGGCCTCTGTCTTCTGTCTTTTTCCTTGCTTTTCCCCTCCTGTTCTACTATTCTTTACCCCGAAAAGCGTATGCTTCACCGAGCAGAAATAACACGAGATATGCTTCACAACATACGCAATACGATAATGCTTGGTAGTAATTGCGGGTTTGCCAATTTAATAATCTAATATGGGCAAGAAAAAAAGAAGGTGAGAAAGGGCACTGCCATGACTGAAGCAGAACGTCTGTTATTAGCGCAAGTAAGAAGTATACGGCGACGGCGTTGCGTTTCTATTCAAGAAGCATTGAGTTTGCTACAACAGGTGGACCATAAGATGTTCCAAGATGCACTGGAGAGCCATTGGCAGGTGGAACAAGATGGGAGCGTCACACCAGAGAGCATTTGTTGGCTTTTCTGTTGGGCCGCAACCGGCATCAACAGCAGTGATACTGCTGATGACTGCAAGTCGAAATTCAATAGTATTCTTGACAGGACATACGAATGGTTTGACTCCAACATTGGTCATGAGTTCGCTCGGAAGTTTCGCTACCGTAAGCTGAGGAAGATTGAATTATGAGACCTCCGGTAAAAGTAGGCACAACCACCTATTTTGGTGACAAAAAACGGTGATTATCCGCTAATAAGTACAAAGGAACACATAAATTAAAATGCCTCCTACATGGCTTTACTTGGAGATTTTAATATGAAATCTGACGAAGAAAATCATGCCCAGAAATCTTTCGAGGGCACCTATACAGATACGGAAATAATTATTGGATTGGTTGGGGCTGTTGGAACTCCACACAGATACGTTGTTGAAATACTCACTGAAAGGCTGAAAGCATTTAATTACAAAACTACCGAAATCCGCGTCTCGCATGATGTAATTCACACATTATATCAGGATATCCCCAATAACATTACATCTGAATTTGAGCGTATAACGACATATATTGAAAAAGGCAACAAAGCTCGTAAAGATTCAGGAGATAACTCTATCCTTGCTCTTGGAGTCTCTTCAGAGATATATAGGAACAGGGAGAAGGACGAACAGAGTGGTGTTAAACCCAAGGGACGAATAACTTACATAATTAACTCACTTAAACATCCTGATGAAGTTAAATATCTTAAAAACATATATACTGACGGATTTTATCTAATCGGAGTACATTCAGATGAGAACCGACGCTATGATTACCTGACCAAGGAGAAACATATAGAAAAAGGCAGCGTTTTAGAGTTAATTAAAAGGGATGAAGATGAAGTGGAGGGACATGGCCAGCATACAAGAGACACATTCCATCTTGCGGATTTTTTTGTTCATTTGGATTCCGACGTCGACCAACTCAAAAAGAGCCTTTGGAGAATATTAGATCTTATATTTGGCAATCCATACATCACCCCCAATTTCGATGAATACGCAATGTTCATGGCGTTTGCGTCTGCCTTGAGGTCTGCCGATCTTTCACGTCAGATAGGAGCGGTCATAGGGCGAAACAATGAAATAATCGCTACAGGAGCAAACGATTGCCCAAAATCTAAGGGAGGTCTATATTGGCCTGAGTATGACAAGAACACGCACGAATACGTTGACGAAGTTAATGGTCGTGACTATAAGCGTGGAAAGGATTCGAATAAGATAGAGCAAAAAAATATGATTGACCAGATTTTAAATGATCTTGATGAATCAATAGATAAGAGAGAAGTAGAGAAAGCCCTATGGAAAAGCCAAATACGAGATATTACAGAATATGGACGCGCAGTACATGCAGAAATGGAAGCTTTGCTTTTCTGTGCTCGGAATACCGTAGAAACCCGACAAGCTACATTATATACCACAACATTTCCTTGTCACAACTGCGCGAAACACATAATAGCTGCGGGAATAAAAAAGGTAGTATATATAGAACCCTATCCTAAGAGTAAGGCTTTTGAGTTTCACAACGATGCAATTAGTCCCGAAGACAATCCGAACTTAAATACTGTTGCATTCGTACCATTTGTAGGAATAGGTCCAAGAAAGTTTTTTGATTTGTTTTCAATGCGTCTAAGCGGGGGAGCAGAAATAAAGCGAAAAAATGATGAAGGTTATATTTTAGACTGGAAATCTGAACAGAGTTCTGCAAGAATACAAATGTTACCTTGCTCTTATTTGGAAAAAGAGACTAAGGCCACAGAGAAGTTTGCCGAATATAAGGAAGGACTGGAGGCTATAAAATGAGTAATCCACAAACCAATAATGAGCGCCAATCGCCTTCCAAAAAGGTGTTGCCTTCTAAAGATACTGATCAGCAATCTCACTTTGTCCATGCACGCCAGATCATCAAGAGTTGGCCTGAATGGAAGAGAAGCATTAGCTGCGCGCCAATTTCACCGAATGGCAGTCAGTCAACACCCCACTCCGGCGAAAGTCAGTAGGGCGTGCAGAACGACTTGCTCACTGGTCGAAGTTCAAACTCGCATACTCACCATGATATAGCTTTGCCGCCTTATCGTATGCACGGGCGGCTTCGATTTCGTCTTTGAAGTAGCCGAGGTGGCTCGTGCTACGTAGCGTAGCTACTACGCAGAGTAGCATAGGTTTTATTGTTGCAGCTTATCGCAGCGGCCCATTTTTTGTTCCTTTTGTTCCAACAGACGCCTTTGTATTTTGAGGCACGACCATCCCCAAAGCCTACGGCTTTGAGGATGCCACCCAATAAAAATCAAAAACGCATGCCGCGTGGCAGCCTCAAGCGAAGAACTGACGCGAAGTGTCAATTCCAAGTCCGTCCTTGCCGGATGCGGTGAAGACGCGCTTGGGGATGGCCTTTCCGGTATAATTAGAAGGCCGTTTCCGTAAGTTCGCAAACTGGCATTGACGCAAATGGGCGGGACTGATACAATCAATTTTTTATGGTGAAAGTAGCTCAGCGGTTAGAGCACTGGACTGTGGATCCAGGGGTCGCGGGTTCAAATCCCGTCTTTCACCCTTTTCGGCTACGGCTTGTCTACGTCCTTTACCTCCCCGAAAATTTTCACCGGAGTTGATTACGTGCTGCCTAACTCCTTCTGGACACGATTAAGATACCTGTCGCTGAAATCGATTTTCAACTCGACCCAGAGCGGACAGTGATCCGACATCTGCCAAGTCCGCCACTCGTTCCTGTAGTACGATTTTTTCTCCGGCTCGGTCCGAGGCTGACCAGCCTTTTTTGTCCCCTTTTCGTGGCAGTCGCGAAGCTTTTTATTCCGCATAAGGTCATGGTAGGTCGCGTATTCGCCGTTCCGAAAAACCGACTGGAAGAACCGGAACACATCGTTGTTGTTCTCGCTCGGCCCCATCTCAAGCTCATCTTTCCTGACCATAAAAGCTATCTGATCATAGTACATACTCTCGCTCACATTGCTTTTGTAGAGCTTTTCCGGAAGTGTGAAACCGTTCTTCTTCAGGGCATTCATGGTTGGATCGCCCGGCTTCACAATGTTGAAGTCGCCCAGCAGAATAAAGTTCTCTCCGGTTTTCTCCCGCTGGCGTATCTTCTTTGCTCGATCAGCCAGGAACTTGGAGATGGCTGATATTTCTTTGACGCGGCGTTCGTATTTTGCACCTGAAGCAGAGCCATAGTAGAGATGCACGGTACACAGGTTGAACTTGAACCACCCAGCCTGAAACGCCACCAGATACGGTGTCCGTGCAAACTGTTGGTACTTGGCTATTTTCTGCCCTTCCGGCAGGTGGATTACGTGCTTTCCATCAGGCAGCTCAAGCGTTTCGCCTTTCTTCATCTCCACAGCGGAGCCGTCAGGCAGCCTGAGGCTTATGTTTTTCGTAAATTCGATACTGTGTGACTTCGGCAGCTTGATGTCCACTGCCTCGCCTCCGATAGTCTGACTCAGCGGCAGCACAATCTCTCCTGCGATGTTCCGAAACATTACCTTGCGCTTGTCGAAGACAAATGCAAGCCGCTCCTTGTTGCCACTCGGGCCTTCGGTAACATCGGTAACGATGTGTTCCCAATTGGGCCCCAGAATTTTCATAACTCGATTCAGAGGTCCTAAATCGACAGCGACCTCCTGAACGGCAACCAGGTCGAACGATGCGATAATCTCCGCGATATAGTAGAACGACTCATCCAGTCGCGGCCCCTGTCCGAATTTGTTCGAGTCGAAGTCGCGAATATTCCACGTTGCCAACAAGAGTGTATCCCGTTGGGTCCGCGCCGGAATATCCTTTTGAAGCTGATTGCGCAACGTCAGCAAATGCTCAATCGTCCGCTGTGCGAAATGGCGGTTCTCTTTCTTTCTCAAATCTTTATAAAACGGCATAATCCTCTCCTTTCTACTTTATGGACAGTCCCAAAATTTTACGTCGATTTTGTTCTGCTGCTTTCCCTTAGTTGGCTGTGGATTATTGTATTTCTTGTATGTTGCGCCTGTCAAATGCAAAAAATTCTCTTTTGCTTGTTTTTATCTATAGGTATCGATGCACACTCAGCCGCCAACACATATGTCTTTGCTGCAAAAAATATGTGTAATCTGCTGCTCTAATATGGCACTACTAAATTATGGAATTGGCCCCGGCTGATGGAATGGTCATTCAATTTGTTTATATTTAGTTGTGGATTTTACTACTGGTCAATGAACCTTTTGTTATTCCAGCTCTGCACAAAGTTGTGGGGTATGAATCAAGTTTGGCCGCCACCTGAACAGCAAAGGCAAACATAACAATCACATAAATTATCTACTCAGAGTTTGGAAAAACATATACAATTTTTTGTGAGCATCTATCAAAAACCCAAACTCGCTCAAAGGGTGAATCCTTGAGATTCTTCTCGACATACTGCTTTGTTTTATCTATCCAAAGGCAATCTGGCCCAAAGGAATGATGTTCGTCATAAACCAATAGATGAATCGGATTGCTGGATTCATAACTCTTGAGGAATTTCTTTTCAATCTTATTCAAAACAAAGCCGGGCGAAATACATCCAGCGCGAGAGCACCTAAATTTTGGTTTTGCTTCTTGTGCTTCAATAGTCAAATGATCACATCCCTCTGGTAATGGAAATTCGTCCTTTGATATCCACTTTATCAAACCAAGCTGGTCGCGACAACGATCTTTAAGTTTTTTAATCAGAATTGGGATAGCCTTTTGAATATTACTTTTCGAAGTGTGATCGCTAATCTTCAAAGATATGATGCCGCCATCACAAACACAATCAAAACGAAGTTTATCATTAGGTGAAAGACTGTTATAATGCTTCTTCCATATCTTCTCCGCCTCATCACATACTGCATCTCTACGTGGTACCCTGCTATCAACAGCCTCGGTTAACTCAAAAGCTAATTTGCTGCCGTTGAGTAACTGGCAAAGAATATCTGGCTCCTTTTTGATTTCATCTCCTGACTTAATGGAACCAGTATCTATTTCTAGACCACAAACTATGGCAAATTGCTTGAAAATCATTCGTTCGTGTTCCTTTTGTTCTTCTTGTTGGTTCATGATTAGACCCCAAATAGAAAATCTAAAAAATGTTCTCGCGCAAGATTTCAAAAAATATCGTAAATTCCACAAATTTATTTTCTTCATACTTTTAAGCACAAAAAAACACGTGCAACTCTATGTGTCCGCAAGTATAATATCGTCTTATGAGGCTGCCTAAATTACAAAAACCTGATAAGTATGCCGGCCTGTATATCTTCGATTTCGGCGACCATGTAGGCGTGGGCTTTACCGCTGAGGAGGTGGCCGAGCTGTTAGAAAGCGAAAGGTATAACAACGGCAAGGTCTATAAAATCCACAAGGCCTATCCCGATGGTAAACTTGAGCTAAAAGGTGTGCCTACAGAAACATTTCAACTGGAGGCTGGAATGTTCTTTTACAGCAGTGACCTCGAAACCGCCGGGGGCGATTTCAAACAGCTCGTTAATTTAGCCGTTAAGAGCAGTCCGCCCTGCAGAGCAAAAGTACATTTAGCTAAGTACAGCGATGATAAATTCGCAGTAGCGCTGATTTATCCGGCTGAGTACGATGATGAGGTGAGCCTCTGGCTCCTGGATGGCGAATATAAAACCGCAGGAGCAGCCGAAGGCGGCGTCGGAGCGGTGCAGAGATACTATGATAATAAGCCGGAGATTTTGGACAGGCACCAACTGTTCGGTAAATCCGAACTAATTAGCAGAACCGGCGAAGAGCTATTAGCCAGTGTAAAACTGGCGGTGCAAAGATGATTGATATTGCCGAATTCTGATTTCCGATCTTCGATTTCAAATCGACAATTGGCAATCGGAAATCGAAAATTAACAAATTATAAGTATGTCAGTTCGTATTAAAATAAGTTCATTTCTTGGTTCGCTTGCGGGTCTGTTTCTCTTGCTGTTCAGTAAAAATCCAGACAAGCCGACTACTGAAGACCTGCAACGAGCCGAGTTCAAGGCCAGCACCCAACGTCTCGGTATCCGCTTCAGCGAAAGGATTCGTGATGTCTTTCGGTTCAGATGGCTAAAGAAACTGTAGGTTCCTTAAAACAAAACAGGTACCGTGAGCCGAAAAGTAAGTGTAGCTGTCTGGAAGAAATAAAAGTGTAGAGCAAAAAGACTATCGTGATCAAGAACCGTTGCGACTGCGCGGGTTCCACGGAGAGGATGGCAGGCATGTGTGAGTAAGGAATTAATACCGGCTGCCTAATTACTCTGCTTTTAGGGCTCCTTACCAAGGTCCTTCTGTGCAGCTTTCTCCGGCTGCTTTTCGGGTCCCTTTTCGGGCTGTTTCCCGTCTTCCTTCGAGAGATCCTTTTGTGCGGTCTTGCCAGGCAGCTTTCGAGGCTCCTTTCCCTCCGCTTTTTCGCGTTGAATCGCGTCGTAGATCTCCCTGCGGTGAACAGGTATGTGCCTTGGAGCCGTTATGCCCAATCGGACCTTATCCCCGCGGACGTCGACGATAACTATCTCAACATCGTCGCCGATCATAATCGATTCATCTCTCTGTCTACTTAGGACCAACATCGCTAACTCCTTTTGTCGGAAGGCCTTATCTCTATATTGTACGAGAAAAATTGTCTAATTGTTCGCTCCATAGTTTATTTCTTCAAAAAAAAACCGACCGACAAAAAATCAAACTCACCTATATTTCGGCTAATTTTGAGGCCGAAAACAACCAATTTTAGTTTTCTTTACCCAATAGACGCCTATAATTACACATTTTGCGCGTAAATACCTAAAATAAAGGAATTTATGCAAAGCTAAAGAGTTGAAAAAAGATTTACTGAATTCGCTTTCGTTACTTTTGTTCGTGTTTTCCGTGGTAAGTATAGCGGATGGCCATCCAGTAGCCAGCGATCGAGCCTAATGAGCCAAAAACCACCATTTGCAGGGGCAATACGCAAACAACCGAACCGGAAAAGAAAGTTGCAGGCCAGCTTTCCACAAAGTCCTGTAATACATCTTGTTTAGCGTAAGTTGTTACTGCAAAAGCTGTTACTAAAACGCTGGCAATTGTGGGCCAAATATAGCTTGTATTGAGAAATTTCTTGGCTACGAAAGCTGCCAGCCCAAAAGAAACCAAAACAGCAAAGATAATCTGGCCAACAGCCGGCTGAGCAACAAGTGTGTTATTGGACATTGTAAAGTCCTGAGCTAATATTTTGATGCAAAAATGAGCTATAAAAGCTGAACCAATTAGCGCAACTATTACATTTAGATATTTGGCCGGCTGAGGATTGGATTTGACCAATGTCTCAGCTTTATGAGACCTCGACCATATTTTTTGTCCGAAAAGCACGCCCGCAAATCCTGCGGCGATAATGAGCAGCCAGAAAAATGGTTCCCATTTAAGTGATGCAAATAATGCCTGTCGCTGAGATAGTGTTGGGCTTAACTGTATTAGTTCGGCCAAACTGCCTGAGCGGCCGGCCCAAATGGCCAAACCGGAGGGGACGGCTAAGACGCCTATCTCTCGGCCGTATGGCCAGGAAATAAAGTAGGCAATAAAACCAACTAAAAAAGCTATTAATACCAAATATGTTGCACCTAAATGACTTAAATTGCTGAAACGTACTGCCCCAAGCGGGTCGTGCGGAGCCGCTAAAGGCCAGGCCAAAATACCTATCAATAAAATCCCCGTGGCAGCTACGGCAGCGATTCTTAATTTAATTGGCCAGGATAATTCCATTATTCAACTCCCTAATCGAACCGGCGATAAAGTAACAGCAAAACCAAGGAAAGTCAACTTTACATTTATCTGCCCAATGACCCGAATTAGGGTGCATGTCAAGTTTGCTCGCCGTGCCCGCTGGACAAGCTGTCTTCTGTCCCGCCCTCGGCGGGTAAACTTCCGTAATTTGTCCTCTGTTCTCTGGCATCTGTCCCGCCACACTGACGGCGGGCAAGCTTCCGTTTTCCGATTCGAAAAACCTGTCCTGAGCGAAGTCGAAGGATTGGCTTTGTTTGGGTTTGTTTTCACCAAGTGTCCTGTTCGATTTTTTTCTCATAATCCCTTGTTATATTTGTCTTTACATCCATTTGGCTTTTTCGAAAATTGGCTTTGTTTTGCAAAAAAAGAGGCCGATTTGTAGAATGTTCTCGACAATTGTAGAGCAAGCTTGGCAGCATGCAAAAACGCCATTTGGATGCAGATTTTGCGCTGATTTGAGCTTCGGTAGCTATTGGAAGCCCCTCCTAATTAACGATACCTGCTTTCATAGGCACAAGTTTACGATTTGCTATCAAGTATCCAGTATCCAGTATCGAGTATCACGATTAATTATTAACTTGTTAAATGTATATTATACAATATTATTTGTTAAGTGTAAAGTGAATTCTTGGATTTGCCCTCTGAGATACGCTGTAACAATAGAAAAAGGGCCAAAATCTGTTTGTTCCCGTCTGGGACGAGGGATATAATACAGAGCAGTCCCCTTTAGGAAGCGACAGATGGATTTCGGATTTTTAACAGGTGGTTGTCCCTATTAGTCCTGATTATTGAATGTAGGTCTCTATGAGAATTAAATGATGAGGTGCTACTCTTGATGCAAAATTTCAATGACATACGTTTGAATTTTATCCCCGTTCAATTCAGTGTAAATAATTTCAAAGGAGGAGTCCTTGAATACAAGGACGATGAACAACTAAAAGATCTGAGACAGAAATATAAAGAAACACATATTTTTAGAAGAAGGGGCAACTCCATAGAATATGTTCCTGTAATCCCAAATACTGAAGAACTTGGAAAACCAAAACAATTCAATATTAAAGATGATTTCCAGTTAGCCAGGTATTTAATTCAGCATGCTCTAATTAGGTTCTTGAAGGACAAAAACTGTGACTTTGCATCAATTTTGCCTGCCACTAAAATTGTACTATCTAAAGAGAATCTGTTGACAGATGGTATCGACTTTCCGGTTTTCCTCCATCCAGAATATGAAATTGAGAGCTGCTTACTTGTTCCATATAGGGGGAATGTTCAATTCGGCATATTGATCAATTTTTCAACAAGATTTGGGTTCAGTGCTACTGTAGGTGATTTGGTTTCTAGAGGCGTCGACGTGAAAGGGAGATATGTATCAGAACAAAAATATGACGATGCTAATTCATTAGTAGATAGTAAATATCGAACAAGATTACTCGGCAAAGTACTCGATTTAAAAGAAAATGTTATTAAGCTCGAAGACTATAGAGATAAACAAACAGCTGATATTAATTCATGCTTTCTTGAACCAAGGCAGGGTAACATTAAACATTGCATTTCATCGCTGTATTCCCAAAAAACTGAATCCATCTTACAAAATATTCCGAAACAGATTTATGAAATTACAGGAGCAAAAAAACAACAGGAACGCCTAAATAAGCTAATTCAATGGTTTAAACAAAATGAACCGTTCGAATGTGCTCCAGGTCTGTCATTTTCATTTTCGGATGATATTTATGCTGCTCAGTATGGCAGAGATGCTGGTAGTTTTAGAATGATGGATAAACCAGACTGCCTCCTTCGTCCAGGGGGGTCAATTACTGAGGGCTGGCCAGTAGATCCTCACTTAGAAAAAAATGGTCCATTTGATACTGAGTCATTTCCCAAAAAGAACCCAAGGATAGCAGTTATATTTCCTCCCAGGTATAAAGGAGAAATTGAAGTATTTATGAGGCAGTTTCGCGATGGGATTACTGCGAATTCAGAATACGGCCAAGGATTTAAACCTTATTCACAAGGTTTTATTCGCAAGTATAGACTTACAGATTGTACTATTGAGCTACGCCCGTTAAATAGTGACGTAAATACTACTGATGAATACCGGCAGAAATGTTTAGATGTATTGGCAGAAGAAACGCCTTACGATTTGTCCATAATTGTTATAGAAGAAAGCTTCCATAATTTACATGGAGAAAAAAACCCGTATTTTGTTGTAAAATCTGTCATGATGTCCCATGGTCTACCTGTACAGGAAATAGAAATTGAAACAATACAAGAAAATAGATCTCGCCGTTACATCTTAAACAATTTGTCTCTTGCCTGCTATGCAAAAATGGGTGGTATACCTTGGGTTCTAAGCTCAACGCCAGGGTTGACACACGAACTTGTTTTTGGAATTGGTAGTGCCTTAAAGAGCAATGGCAGGCTATCTGGGAATGAAAGGTACGTAGGTATTACAACCGTCTTTAGTGGTGACGGAAACTATTTGCTTTCTAATGTTTCGAAGGAAGTACCGTATGAGGAATATCAGACGGCTTTGCTAAATGTCCTAAAAGACAGTTTGGATCAAATAAAGAAACGGTACGCATGGCAACCCGGGGATAAAGTTAGAATGATTTTCCATCAAACTTTTAAACAATTCAAGGATGAAGAAGCGGCAGCTGTTAAAAGTTTTATCGATAGTATTTCGGATTATGATGTTGAATACGCATTTGTTCAAATCAGCACAAAACATCCATGGAAAATATTTGATTTAAAAAGCGAAGGCATAAATCATTGGGTGGGAGGAAAACCTCTTAAAAAAGGTGAATGTGTACCTCGTCGTGGTTGTTATGTGCCTCTTGGCCCAAAAGCTTCTCTGCTTTCGCTTACCGGTCCGTATCAGCTAAAAACTAATTTACAAGGCTGTCCAGAACCATTGCTTATCTCACTTCACAACGAATCGACTTTTAGAAGTCTTGATTATATTGCACAGCAGATTTACAAACTATCATTTATGTCATGGCGAAGTTATTTCCCTTCCAGTTTACCTGTTACGATTTCATACTCTGATTTTATTGCCAGATTTCTTGGTGAACTTAAAGATGTGCAAAACTGGAACCCAGACATGTTAATCACAAAACTGAGGGAAAGCAGGTGGTTCTTGTGAAAGATCCTGTAGTTATTACACTTGACGGTCAATTAAACAAATTACAGACACAAGTGATTTCACTTAATCAACAAGGAAATCTACATGGCTTGTTTTCTTATTTCATCCTTTATGATGACTTAGATTTCCCTTTAAAATGGAATGTTTTGTGTACAGAGGATGAATGGCTAAAGAATATTTTTCAAGACACTAATGTTTATCATATTGCTGCTTTAGGTTATTCCTTAAAATTAGATTCAAGGAAGAGTAGCAACAACCAAACCATTTTTTCACAAGCTATCGACCAGTTAAAGGGGCGTAAATTATTTAATGGATCTCATACAACTTTTCCATATAATCCGTTGGTTTTTTTAGGCTTGTCCCTCGGCGCAAAGAACCTGATATCCACAAAGCGGCAAAGCTATACTGATTGGCTTCTTTCTGTCTTGCGGGAACGAAAGAAAAAGGGAAAGATAAGCCTTATAAACGAACTTTTTTATAACTGTATTGAGGCATTACTTAACGATCAGGCTATAGTGGTTTCGGCAGGGAAATTTGATTCTTTAGAAACACTTTCGCTTTTGCTATTTGGGTACAAAAGAGGCTATTTAAAATTTCATAACCACAATAAAGATATTAGTAGCATTAGAAAGAATATTCTCAATCTTCTGATACAAACAGAGATTAGCAACATATCCCCAGAGAATGCTGCTCTAATCTGGCATGGTGCCAATGAGTCGCTTTTCGGAGGAATCAGCCGGCTCATCGATTCTCCGAGTCATCTAAGTCTTTTGTTGAGTAAATTTCAAGCTGCGATGAAAAGATGGCGTTTTGATTCAGAAGAATTGAAGGATCCGATTCGCTGGCCGATACATGGTGAACGTGAAGTCCAAGATATAATTTGGCTAATGCTTCGTTCTTATTTTGATGATATTGTTGACGAAGAGAATTTGCCCAAGTTTGGACATTCCTCCTATAAGCCAGACTTTGCACTGCCAAATCTAAATGTTCTTTTAGAAGTAAAATATGCCCGTTCAGCTTCGGACTTCAAAAAGATCGAAAAGGAAATAATGGAAGATAGTGTTGGCTATATGGCAAACGCAAGTAAGTATAATAAGATAATCGTTTTTATCTACGATAATTCTTGTAGTGTTCAAGAACACGAAGAAACCCGTCGTGCTCTGATGCAGATTGATAGTATTGAAGACGTAATTATTGTTTCTAAGCCTTCACAACTTCCAGTTTGAGCTTATACTTAGCATCTATTGTCCGTCCCTATGCTTAATTATCGTCTCCTGGAGAGAATACTAGAATATTAGGGACAGCCACCGGTTATTTTCTTGATGCCATGCTTAATTAGCACTTATTAAGCCCTTGTCATTGACTATTTGCGATTTACTATTGACTATTGGCTTTTTTCTACCTACCTGCTGAGAAAAGTGCGCAGCACGGCGGGTAAATTGGTTCGACAGGCTCACCACTTATGACACGAACCCCTCGAATTAGGAAAACAATTATTTGACTTGACTCAATTATTTTAATAAACTGTTTATTTGTTGTGTATCGTAATTAATTGGTTCGTCGTGGCATAAGAACCACAACAACCAGGCGCCAATTCATATACTCGGTTAAAATATAAAATGTTAGCCTCGAAATACGAAGACAAAACCCCGCCTAGCGCTAGGCGGGGTGCTGCCACATCCGCCCAAAGTGAATTATCATATACACCCCGGGAAAGCTGTGGCTTGTTCGGCATCTTTGGTGACGACAAGGCTGTTCAAAAAACCTATTTTGGCTTACACAATCTTCAGCATCGCGGACAAGAATCGGCTGGAATCGCATCCACCGATGGGCGGTCTATTCAGTGTTACAGAGGCATGGGTACAGTAAGAAGGGTTTTCCGTGTCGGCTCGAATATTTTGGATAAACTATCTAATCCGATAGCAATAGGCCATGTTCGGTATTCAACATCGGGCGCAAGTAGAGCCATTAATAGTCAGCCGCTTTTAGCCGAGTTCTCCAGCGGGCAGGTGGCGGTTGCACATAACGGCAATCTCATAAATGCTGAATTACTGCGGCAAGAATATCAGGACTATGGCAGCATCTTCAACTCAACAAGCGACACTGAAGTAATAGTTCATTTGTTAGCAAAACCTACTCACCTGACTAAACCCGATCCATTAGCCCACGTATTAAACCACCTGCAGGGAGCTTACTGCCTCTTGTTTTTGTTTGCCGACCGTATCGAGGCGGCTCGCGATCCCTACGGTATCAGGCCTTTGTGCATAGGCCAAACAGAACAGGGCGGTTTCGTCGTAGCCAGCGAGAGCTGCGCTTTTGACGCTATAGGGGCAAAATTCGTGCGGGAAGTTGAGCCGGGTGAAATCGTCACACTGGACAAAAAGGGGCTATCCAGCAGATTTTTCGTTAATCCAGGCAGTATAGTGCCGGCTCATTGCATCTTTGAGCACATCTATTTCGCCAAGCAAAACTCGTTCATATTCGGCGAAAACGTGCACCTGTTCAGAAAAAAACTGGGAAGGCAATTAGCTATAGAGTACCCAGCCGATGCCGATGTGGTAATCCCCGTGCCGGACTCGGGGACATCGGCGGCGGTAGGATATGCCGAGCAAAGCAAAATACCCTTCGATATGGGAATGGTCAGGAGTCACTATATTGGCAGAACATTTATCTCGCCGGACCAGAAATCGAGAGAGTTGGAGGTTAAACTCAAGCTGGCTATCGTGGAAGAAGTAGTTAGGGACAAACGAATCGTGGTGGTGGATGATTCAATCGTCCGTGGCACCACCACGAGGGGCAAAATAAGAACTTTAAGACAGGCCGGTGCAAAAGAAATACACATGCGGATTAGTTGTCCGCCGATAAGATTCCCCTGCTACTACGGTGTGGACTTCCCCACAAAGGAAGAGCTGCTGGCGAATAACCGCAACCTCAAGCAGATCGAAAAATTCCTGGGGGTCGATAGTGTCGGCTATATATCGCTGAAAGGCTTGCTTAGCTGTGCGAACCTGCCGGCTGACCACTATTGCACCGCCTGCTGGACCGGCAAATACAGGATTCCGGTTGACGTGGCGGTCAACAAATTCACTATGGAACGCTATCAGATGCGGATGTTTGAAGAACTCGATGCTTGATCCTCGATACTCGATGCTCGTAAAAGGATAAAACCAGTGGCCTATAAAAGCTATAGAGATTTGGAGATTTACAAAAAGGCTCATAAATTAGCTATAGAAATTCACCAGATATCCTTGAAACTGCCAAAGTTTGAAATGTACGAAGAAGGCAGCCAAATAAGAAAGTCCAGCAAATCAGTCAAAAGTACTATAGCAGAAGGCTTTGGAAGGCGCAGATATAAGCAGGAATTTATCAAATTTCTCACATATTCATTAGCATCATGCGATGAAACGATTGACCATTTAGATACTTTGTACGAGACTAAGTCATTCAATGATGAAGAAAAATATAGATATTTTTGTGAAGAATACGACCATCTTGGCAGAATGATTAACAATTTTATTAAATCCGTGGACAATAATCATAAAACGAATATCGAGAATCGAATATCGAGAATCTAAAATGAGCAAATTCGCTACTTATGCGCAAGCCGGCGTCAGTATCGATGCCGCCGACGAAATGGAGGACGAAATCTACTCCAGTATAGCCGGCACTTTGGGACCAAGGGTTATTGAATCTAAAGGTGCATTTGCAGGGTTCTTTCGGCTGGACTATGACGAGAAACTCTTCAAGAAGAATTACAAAAATCCCGTGCTGGTGGCCTGCACCGATGGCGTGGGCAGCAAGGTACAGTTAGCCGCTAAAATTAAAAAGTTTGATACCGTCGGCATCGACTTAGTGGCAATGAACGTCAATGATATGTTAGTACATGGCGCTGAGCCTCTGTTCTTTTTGGATTACTTAGCTGTGAACAAGCTGGAGCCCAAGACTGTAGCCCAGATGGTAAAGGGTGTCGCAGCCGGCTGCAAAATGGCTGACTGCGCACTAATCGGTGGTGAAACAGCCGAGATGCCCGATACATATAAAAAAGGCGACTTCGATATGGCGGGCTTTGCTGTCGGAGTAGTCGAACGCAAAAAAATTATCAATGGAAAAAATATCAGACCCGGCGATGTTGTTTTAGGCCTTGCCTCCAGCGGACTGCACAGCAACGGCTATGCGCTGGCCCGAAGCATTTGCTTCAAGCAGCAAAAAATGAATATGACAGATGTGGTCGCAGTCCTAGGGACTCCTTGCGGAGAACTCGATGGTGCGGTACTGGGTGACGTGCTGCTTGAGCCTACCAGGATATACGTTCGGTCGATAGTGAAACTATTGTCCCAGTATAAGGTCAAGCAGGTTGTACATGGAATGGCCCATATCACCGGCGGAGGTCTTGTGGGAAATATCCCGCGAATGCTGCCGAAGGACTGCAACGCGGTGATTAAAAAAACGAACTGGCCAAAACACAAAATATTTACCTTCCTGCAGAATGCAGGCCCCGTCGAAGAAAGCGAGATGTACAAAGTCTTCAATATGGGGATAGGTTTTGTGCTGATAGTGGCGGAGGATTTCGCTAACTCCATATCGAATAAATTGACACGATTCGGCGAACAGGTCTATACAATAGGTGAAATTACTTCCGGAACAGGCAATGTAGCTCTCAAATAAACCGTCATCGTCGGATGGTTTTTTAACAGATCACATAGAACAAGTGTATTACCCTTTAATTCCGTATTCATTACCATATTGATATAATGCTTTATAAACACAAAATTTTCCGCATGCAATATTTAACCAGAAGACTATAAAACACTGTCTTATAATAAGTCGAAATTTTTCTTGAATTAAGGATACCTAATATGGTATAAATTAATTAATTGGAGTATATAAATTTCAATTCCTGGGCACTAATTGAGTGATAAGCACAAGGTAGCGGCTCAAGTGAGTCCGCTGAAGGAAGGTAGTTTCTATTCTGCGGAGGAAGTGTATATACACTTCAGGTAGAAGCTATATATGGCTTCTAAGGAAGGAGGTAGAAAACCAGACCCTGAAAAGTTGTATTTTCCAAAATCAAATTGGATGCTTGCCCGGCGAAGCCTGCCTTTGCCGAAGCGCTACGCGCAGGCAGGCCGAGGCGGAGTCGGGAGGGTGTATGGTTTTTAATGTATTTTTCATGGATGTTGTCGGAGACGAGCATAAATATGGTTGAAAGTCCAGATGCTTGCCCCTTAGGGGCTTGTTGAAGACAACCGGTGTTTTGGTGCGTGACCAAAGCACTATCTATAAATAAGAGAAAGGAGAAAAAATATGAATTCATATAGGCTACCAAAATTGCTTGCAACCACGGCAGTTTTGATCTATTTGGTGATTGGAGTTGCTGTTGTCCAAGCAACAGACTTGACTGTCGACGGCCTGCCGGATGAATATTTTGGCATGCCTGGCGAGGGTGTTGTTGTAGAGTGGGAGTTCACTAATAATACAAATGGTGAGCTTTGTGTTCCCGAATTCAGCTTTGAAAACTCCGCGGGTTGGGAATATGTAATAATTACGGGCTATGCTGGTCCGGGAAGGAAAGTTCAGCCGGGAGAAAGTGTTAAGGTAGCTATTGAGGTCTTTATTCCCGAGAACGCCAAACCAGGAGATGAGACCATAGTCACAATGACATATTCTGACCCGCTCCAGTCCTCCAAAAAGGTCATAGTAGGAGCACCTGAGCCGGTTGATCCCGGCACCGATGGTCTGATAGCCTACTACACAATGGAGAACGATGCGAATGACAGTTCCGGCAACGGTCTCAATGGTACTATAGTTGGCGACCCGAACTTTGTCGAAGGAATAGCAGGCATGGCGCTGGATTTTAATGGCGATGACTATGTGGACTGTGGGAATGACGAGAGATTTAGTGTCACGGAATATCTGACCGTTGCCTTATGGGTGAATATCAGGACGATACCCACTGCCTGGACGGGAGTTATCACCAAAGGGAATACTGCATGGAGAATATCCAACTTTCAGACAACTCAAAGAATGCATTTTGCATTCGAGAATGGTTCCAGGGGTTGGCAGGCAGCCAATTCGGAAACTGAGCTGAATGCAGACGAGTGGTATCATGTCTGTGGAGTGTATGATATAAATGTTGGAGCAAAGATTTATATTAATGGTGTCGAAGACGGTAGCAATCCGGATACAGGAGGTATCACCCAGAATACATCCATCGTAGCTATCGGTACGAACTCCGATGCCACGTATCCGGAGCAGGCCTGGGACGGTCTTCTCGATGAAATTATGATCTTCGACCGGGCTTTGTCTGAGGATGAGGTTAAATATCTTGCAGGTGAACGAGCACCTAAAGCTAATATAATCTTTGTTTCCTTCCATGGAGCTGATGACGCACCCTCGGCCGGTGCTGCTGATGCTGGCTTCACCGAGGCGTCCGATAAGGGGTACACCGATCTGCTCACTGCTGCTGGCTACGGCGTGACGCGTTATATCCAGACGGGCACTCCCGATGTGAACATGCTCAATGCGGCGGACCTGGTAATCATCAGCCGTGCTTGCGGCAGCACCAGCTTCCAGGGCGATGCGGCCACGAGGTGGAACACTACGATCACCGCACCCATCATCAACTTGCACGCATGGACGGTACGCAAGAGCCGTTTGGGCTTCGTCACCGCGAGCAACAACCCCGCGGATGCCACCGGCAACATCAAGCTGACGGCCACTGACCCGACGCACCCGATCTTCGCGGGAATCTCGATGGACGCCAATAACGTCATGACCAACGACTTTGGCGGCGCCCCGCAGGTGTATCCTGATGGGACGCTAACGTTGGGTGTCTCGATCTCTACCGATCCGGTGAACGCTGAAGGGACGGTTCTGGCCACGGTTTCCGCCGGTTCTACGACGGGGCCCGAGAACGCCATGGTGATCGCCGAGTGGCCGGCCGGCGCGACCCTGACACACGATGGCGGGGCCGGCACGGACGTGCTGGCTGGTCGCCGAATGGTGTTATACACCGGCTCTCGCGAGAACGGCGGCAAGAGCGGTGAAGGCACAGGCGTGTTCGATCTGGCCGCCGATGGCGCTCAGATCTTCCTGAACGCCGTAGCTTATATGCTCCCTGTTAAGCCGACTGCTCCCGTACACTCATACACCTTCGAGGACGGTACAACCAACGATAGTGTCGGCGGTGCCGATGGCGTATTGGTTGGTGGTGCAGAAGTTATCGATGGAGCAATGGTAACAACTGCTCAAGACCAATGGATGGAAATGCCCGGCGATGTCATTGCTATGGGTACCTACCCAGAGGTTACAATCGAAGCCTGGTATACCCCGACCGCTGGGGCAAACACGGGTTGGTCCATGCTG
>Ga0315551_10000659_pt1 | contig 27536 bp, 22 predicted proteins | sample SalMarSW160290MG_FD_203678 | JGI IMG/M metagenome (GOLD analysis project Ga0315551, IMG submission 203678) | Salt marsh sediment microbial communities from the Plum Island Ecosystem LTER, Massachusetts, United States - Salt Marsh Sediment SW1602-90 ...
ACCATTTCGTCCACGTGCCGATGAAAATGGCTGTCGCCAAAAAGAACCATATCGACCCCGACGGTTCTCTCTGGCGCGACGTCATCGAAGCCACAGGCCAGCCCCTGCTTATGACTAATCCCTGACCAGCTTTTAGCTCTACATCATCTGTTTTATTTCATCAACACTGAGAACCTTACCAGCCGATACAACCTTACCGTCAATTGCAAGGGCCGGTGTCATCATCACGCCAAAACTCATAATCTTATTTATATCGGTGACTTTTTCTATTTCGCATTCAATCCCCGATTCTTTCGCAGCAGCTTCTACGTTTTCCGCTAATCTTTTACACTTCGGACAGCCTGTGCCGAGTATTTGTATCTTTATCATAATCCTGTCCCTCAAAAAAACGCACCGAAAATCAGCCCTGTTATGCAGGCCATAACAATTACCAGCGTTATATAAACCAAGGTTTTTTGCGTCCCCAGAACAGAACGTATCACAAGCATATTCGGCAGACTCAATGCCGGCCCTGCCAAAAGAAGTGCAAGTGCAGGTCCTTTGCCCATACCGGAACCCAAAAGCCCCTGCAGAATCGGCACCTCTGTCAGTGTTGCAAAATACATAAATGCACCGGCAACCGCAGCGAAAAGATTTGCACGAACAGAATTTCCCCCTACAGCAGCATTGACCCACTTCGAAGGTATAAGGCCCTGCTCACCCGGCCTGCCAAGAAGAAAACCGGCGACAAGAACACCGATAAAAAGTAAAGGCAGAATCTGAACTGCAAAGCCCCACGTTGACTCAGCCCAGTCTTTAAGCTCACCGGCCTTGAACCACAGTGATAATGAAATAATCAAAATCAAAGTAAATATGCCTGTGATAATCCATTTAATTGAAAAAATTGTATGCCAGAGTTCGGACTGCCCGGCTGGTTTTGCCCAATTGGCAAAAACCAAAATGCCGACCATCGAAGCGAAATATATTATATTTTTCCATAACGGCCGGCCGCTTTCTGTTTGGGGCGTTATCGTTTGGCTGACTGCTTTGGTAATCTGCTCTTTGCGGTATATCAGGTGCATCAGCAGGCCTACGATAATACTGAATGTAATTGCGCCGACGGCCCTGGCAATGCCAATTTGAAGCCCTAAAACTCTTGCTGTCAGGATTACTGCAAGGATATTTATTGCAGGACCGGAGTATAGAAATGTTGTTGCGGGCCCCAGACCTGCTCCCATTTTATATATCCCCGCAAAAAGAGGCAGAACCGTGCAGGAACAAACGGCGAGAATCGAACCTGAAACGGAGGCAACGCCGTAAGCTAAAAATTTATTCGCACCAGCTCCCAGATATTTCATTACCGATGCACTGCTCAAAAAAACCGAAATTGCACCGGCTATGAAAAAGGCTGGAACAAGGCACAAAAGTACATGCTCTCTTGCATAGTCTTTTGCGAGTCTTAAAGATTCACCCAACGCATTATTAAACCTCGGCGAGTCAGCCGGTAGAAAGTAGAAAACTAAAAAAACACCTCCTATCAACGACAGCTTTTTCCAGTTGTTCTTAAACCACATAAAACTGCCTTTATACCGCTCTGAGCAATTTGCGCTCTTCTTTCGCCTGCTGTTTTAAGACTCCGTTGATACAGCTTAAAAAATCCAGCACGCAGGGGCACTTAAGTTTATAGATGACTTTCAGCCCTTCTTTTCGATACCCTATTATGCCGGCATTTACCATAATCGATAAATGTTTTGAAACATTGGAGCGCTCCGAGCCGACAAACCGGGCAATATCGCAAACGCACTGCTCGCCGTTCTTTAGAAATTCAGCGACGGCAATTCTTATCGGATGTGAAATTGCTTTTAAGATTAAGGCCTGCTTTTCCAGAAGGAAAAACTTGTTTTTACTTATCATTGTCTGAGCCCTTAAATATATAACTATGTGAATATATACTCATATAGTAACATATTGTTCGAAAATTGTCAATAAAGTTTTTCCCGCCAAGTAGGCAGAATTTCCAGAAAATTCTGTAATCCCGTCCAAAATCTCTGCGCTCTACGCGAGCTCTGCTGTGGGATTTCTTTTTTATTTTTAATTTGAATTTTCTATTTTTACTTTTTTATATTTAATATAACTCTCGTGTCTTTTCGCAAAAACCTGCTGTTGGATTTTATCCTTGCGACCGCGATATATCGATGAAAAGCAATATACATCCCCTGATACCCCTAATGAAAACAGAAAATAAATTTATTTTTTTTCTTTAAGATTAAACCGGATTTTTCTGAACCGCTGCTGACTTGCGTCTGTATTATAAAGAAATTGTGGGCGGGATTAGACACAACAGAAAAATAGAGGTAGTATCTGTAAACTTTGTATTAACTTTTTAAGGAGCGATTATGATGAAGTCTAAGTATGTATTGATTTTAGCAGCGATTGCTGCTGTACTAATGATTGGTTTGGTGGCCGCTGTTTCTGTAAATTCGACTGCAAAGGCCGGCGGCAGTAGCCAGCAGGGCATTTCAACAAATGCCTGTCCTTTTGTTTCCTCTGCTGTCCAGCAGGTTTCCGACGGCTGTTGTAAAAGCAAATGCAACCTGAGCTGCGCTAAAGATTGCTGCAAAAAGAAATGTGACCCGAACTGCACTAAAGATTGCTGCAAAAACAAATGTGATCACAATTGCACCAAGTAGTGCGGTTAAAACATTTTTCAAGTATTCGAAAAAGAGCTGTGCATAAGGCACAGCTCTTTTTATTTTTCTACATTATTCACTAATTTTTTTCGTTAGTATCTTTTCAAGCAATTTCGTTGTTGATTTTTTTCTTTTGACTTGTGACTTTTGACCTACCTCTTAGTGTTTATTTGTGTTAATTCGTGGCTATTTTTTCTTTTGACTTTTGCTCTTGTGACTTGTGCACTTATTTTCTCTGTGCTCTCAGATAACTTTGCAGTTAATCTTATCTTAAATCAATTATTTTTTTTGTTCAATTTCATGGTTCAATTTTTTAATCTGTGTCAATCTGTGTAAATCCGTGTCTGATGAATTTCTTTTTTTCCGCGTTCTCGGTTAGCTCTGCGGTAAATATGTTATGCAAAAAGAGCTTCGACGAATTTTCCCGGGTCGAACTCGGCAATATCTTCCGGTTTTTCTCCCAGGCCGACGAACTTTACCGGTATGTCGAGCTGGTCCTTTATCGCTATAACAATCCCCCCGCGGGCGGTACCGTCCAGCTTTGCTAAAAATATTCCGCTGACGTCGATAGCTTCGGTGAACATCTTCGCCTGCGCGATTGCGTTCTGACCCGTCGTCGCATCGAGCACCAATAGAACCTCATTCGGCGTCCCTTCAATCTTCTTTGCCACGACGTCCCTGATTTTTGTCAGCTCCCGCATAAGGTCTTTTTGCGTATGCAGCCTGCCCGCCGTATCGAGTATCAGAAAATCCGCACCTCTGGCCAGTGCCGCCTCGCAGGCATCGAACGCAACAGCAGCCGGGTCGGAACCGCTCTTTTGTTTGACTATTTGTACCCCGATTCTTTCCGCCCATATACTCAATTGCTCAACCGCCGCCGCCCGGAATGTATCGCACGCAGCAACGATTACTTGTTTATCGTTCCTGCTTAAAATATATCCTAATTTTGCGATACTGGTCGTTTTGCCTGAGCCGTTCACGCCCGCAACCAGAATCACCGTGGGCGGGCTTTGCGACATATTCAGCTCTCTGTCTCTTTTGGGCCAGTAGCTTTTGATATGCTCTTTTAGAAACGGCACAATATCGTCGGTCTTCTCGATTTGTCTTTTTCTGTAAGCCTCCCGCAGGTCCGTTATCAGTTTGTCGGTAGTCTCTACACCGATATCATCGCTTATCAGGGTTTGCTCGAGCTCGTCAAGCAGCTCGTCGTCTATATTTCTGCCGAGACTTATTATGCTCGTCAGCGAACTGCTTATCTTGTCTCGCGTCTTGCCAAGCCGCTCCTTTATATACTGTGCCGTTTTAGTGAATATTCCCATTTCTATATACCTTTGTAAGGTTCTTACCTGTAAAGCCTTAATGATATGGGTATTGACTAAGAATTCAAGACATTTGCTTGTTTTATCCAAATTAAAATATATGCAAAGATTTTCAAATCAGACTTTTTTCCTTTGACAAAGCACAACTGCAAGGTTAGATTTCACAGTTGTTATCAAACCGGTGTTGTAAAGCGTTTTTTTATTCATAGTTTTTTAATTTAGCAGGGATGCTTGTCGGCAGAAATGCCTGTAGGTGTCTTGGATTCAGAAGGGACAGTTTTGGCGGCGAAGACGGTTGAGGAAGTTTTTAGCCAGATAGTCGAGCGCACAAAAGCGCTCGACCCGGCTAACGCACGCAAGTGGTTCGATGAGCTTGCACCAGCTCGTTTTAATGGCGGCCTGCTGCTGGTTGCCTGTCCCGACACCGCCACCGTCGAGTTTCTGCGCGATAACTGCAGCTCAAGTTTCACTCGTGCTGCTCAGCAGGTTACAGGCCATCTCGTTACTGTAGATTTCGAATGTTTGCCTGCTGAGAGTTTTGCTAAAAAGGCTCAGCGTACTGACGGCCGCCTCAAGCTGCATCCCGATTACACGTTTTCAAATTTCGTTGTCGGCCCGAGCAATCGCCTCGCCCACGCTTCCTGCGTCGCCGTCAGCCAGTCGCCCGGCAATACCTACAATCCTCTTTTTCTTTACGGCAATTCAGGCCTGGGCAAAACGCATCTGCTGCACGCCGTCTGCAAAGAAAGTAGCGACAAAAACGGTAAAATGGTAATTCAGCTTCTCAGCTGTGAGGATTTCGTCAACCGTTTTATCCGCGCAATTGAGCAGGGCAACCTCGCAGGCTTTCAAAGCCAGTTCCGCTCCGTAGATATGCTCGTCATCGACGACATTCAATTTCTCAGTGAGCGCGAGCAGAGCCAGGAGGAATTCTTCCACACATTCAATACTCTTTATCACAACAGCAAACAGATTATCCTAAGCGCTGACAGCCCGCCCGCTGAGATACCTTCGCTCGAAGAGCGTCTTATCAGCAGATTCAACTGGGGCCTGGTAACACGAATCGACCCCCCAAGTCACGATACAAGGGTCGCAATCGTCCAGAAGAAAGCCCATCTTAGAGGCCTGGACATCTCCGAACCCGTTGCAGACTACATCGCAAGAAAGGCCCAGTCCAATATCAGAGAGCTCGAAGGCGCCTTAACCGCTATTTACGCAGTAGCTACGACTACCGGCTCCGAAATTACGCTCGAACTGGCCCAGACCGCCCTTAACGGCCAGCTCGAATCCGCAGCCAGGCACATCTCCATCAGCGACATCATTGACGTTGTTACCGACCATTTCGACGTCCGCCTCGCCGATTTGCAGAGCAAGAAGCGCAGCCAGTCCATCACACTGCCGCGTCAGATTTGTATGTACCTCGCCAGAAATCTGACCCGTCACAGCCTCGAGGAGATTGGCGGCCATCTTGGCGGCCGAGACCACACCACCGTTATGCACGCCTGCGGCAAAGTTGACAACTTAAAAAACGCCGACCCCAAAATGAACGCCACACTCGCCGACCTTGAAAGAAGAATCACTCAGCCTTCAAAAGTTTAACGTCGTCTAATCCCGCACCTATTTGATTTATTCCAGGGAAATAAAAAAGAGAACAGTGATTGGCCTGTATAATCAATTCTTAAAGCCAGGATTGAATCCGGCTTTATAAGTACCCTTAAGAAAAAAATGAGTTTTCCAACTGTTTAATACGACTGAATCGAATAAAAAAGGCCGTGCTATCTATCACGGCCCTTTGATTAATTAAAAAATCAAACCTGAATCTATGCTTTACGTTTTCTCAGCAAAGCCAGACCTCCAAGACCGAATAACAGCATCGAGGCTGGTTCGGGAATAGCCCTGACCTCGATAACAAAGTCGTTAAAGTCTCTGTCAGATGAAGGATAGCTGCCCGTAAGGTCTTCCCAGAACAGCAGCCAGACCGTCCAGTCGGTTTCAAGGCCTTCGACTTTATAGGTGACCATATGGTCCAGCTCGTCATCATTGTAAGAATCTTTTGACCAGTACTCGTCACCGTTTGGTTTAGTGCCCCAGAGGAAATCACCTGAAATACTAATCGGAACGACTGTCCCGAGGCTAACGTCGTCGTGAGTGAGCAGCTGATAATAATCGGTTCCTGACCCGCCTCCGTTCCAGCCGAATGACTGGTCGTGTGCGGCATACTTGGCCTGAGCGGTAACGCTGGTCAGGCCGTCGGTCCAGACCTGATCTACATTGCCCTCATCTCCGGTAACGATGTGGATGATTTCAGTAAGGTCATCGGTGTCAAAAACACGAAGTGCCGTAACTGTGCCGTTTGAAAATTCCGTCCAGTGGCCGTAACCTAAATCTGTTCCGCTTCCTGTAAAAGTCCCGCCGTAAATATCATCGAGTATTTCACTATGGCTTAATTCCACTCCCGGAGGCTCTCTGACCTCAGTATAACTCCACGCAGCAAAAACGGGGCTGCAGCTCCATATAAACAGCAGAACCGCAACAACTATGAAGCACCCTTCTCTTCTTCTCACCACCTGCTCCTCTTCTTCTCTTTTCATCCTTTTACACGATAAAAAGCTTTATCGTGTACTTAAAACGGTGGGGTCTACTCCAAACCGCACCTCCTGTTTATTAAAGATATTTTATATCGGACCTTCGGCGAAGTCAATAAAAAAATAGAAAAATTTTTATTTTTTTTGTCTTATTTTCGACTTTTCTATAAAAATCCCACTTTTGGGCTGAAAACCGGTTTTTAGCCGAAAAAACCCTTTTTCAGCCTTTTTTTCCTTAATATATTGAATCTAATCGCTGATTTCGCTGATTGACACTGATTCTTTTATATTTAGCCTGCGGTTCTTGTCCGCCGTAGTCTTGACGAAGGCGGATTACCGCAGGTTTTCTGTTGATTTTAACCGCAGATTTGCGCAGATTTTCACAGATTTTATTATCTGTCATTCCCGCGGAGGCGGGAATCCATAACTTTTTAGCCCCTTGCACTGCAAGGGTTTTTCTTTTCGCCATAGAGCCTCAACCGTAAGGTAGGGGTTATTGTTTTATATTTAGCCTGCCGTTTCACGGCAGGTTTGTTTATTTATTGAGGGTTGTCGTTAAAATTGTTTAGCAGTCGCCGGCCTGTCCTGAGCAATGTCGAAGGATTTGCCGCAGGTTTTCTGTTGATTTTAACCGCAGATTAATACGGATTTTCGCTTTTATTTATTTTTTTGCTGCTTGTTTATACTCCTTTAATAAGCTCAATACTATTTCTTCATAACCTCTAATGTTGGTTCTGTTTCTTTTGAATTCTGGCACTGTCAAAAGTTGCTCAATTGTTGTAGGTGGATTGTTAAGTATAGCCTCAATAGTGACATTAAACAAAACAGCAAAATTTGGGATTCTTTTATCATCAGCTATTACCCATCTTAACTTTACAAATACGCTCCTGAAGTATTCTTTTACTTCTTGTATTTTCTTGGGGACTTTTCTGTTTTTTGGTCTCACAGAGTCCAGGATATTTTTAGATTTCTCTGGTGTTAAATCAAGTACCTCCTCGGGAATTATGTATCCTGTTCCATGAAGGTAATCCTTTAATCGTGGATAGTTTTTAGATACGACAGAGAAAACTTTTTGTAACTTCGATTTACTATCTGTTCTGATCATCATTTCGTTTGTGCGATGGTTAAACGAGAGCACATTTAAGCTTCCAGCATATAATATATGAGTATCTATAGCAACTATTTTTTCATGGGTGCCATAATGTTGATATATTTCTATTCCTATATTTTTTAGTTTATTGTGTAGTTCTTCTAGCTCTTCAGCTCTTGTCATTTGCTCCCTTGGGGGTTTAGTAAATATCTTAATTTTTACTCCCTTAGATAAAAGATTGGTGAAGTGAGGCATTAACCTCTCTATTCGATTAGTGCTCATATAACCTGATATGAAAATAACCTCTTTCGCAGCATTTTTTAAATCTTTAATCAGGTGTGGATAAAAACTCTTTTGGTTGAACACTGCTTCTTTTCCTAGAATTTCCTCTTCCTCGAATAGCACTAAGTCTGGTGATTCATCAGCAGGTACATAATAGGGAACGAGACAAGATCCATCTATGACTACCTCTCTGTTTACCAAATCAGATATAATATTTCTAATGACTGAATTCCCGGGCAAGTTGTTTAACATATGCTTATTATGAGATATTATGACTAATTTCTCCCTCGGCCTTGAAAACGCCACGGTAAGCAATCTCAGCGCATTATTCTCACTTTTTTTCTTTCCTTTATATACTTCGTGTTGATCATTTACTAAAACTCCAATTTTTTTTCCTCCGGGTGCCTCTACAAGATCGAATATTACATATTTCCTTTCTATTCCTTGGAAGGTATGGACGGTTCCTAAGTCCACACCTTTAAAACCTGAATCCATCAACATTTCTCTTCCAAAACCAGACTGGCTTCTATAAGGAGTTATGATTCCTATATCTTCTTGTTTAATGTGATTGTCATCAATTAAATCGTGAAGAATTCTCTCGGTTATCTGAGTATGGTAAAGGTTGTAACGGGAGGAGGATTTTGGTCCAGTTTTTTCAGTTGACATACAAGCATTTGCATTTGAGGTATCTATTATGATTACCCGATGTTCGGGGATTGGAATTAGATTATTATATTTGTTGTATTGCTTATCAATTTTCGGCCTTCTGTCATGTAATTTTCCATTGTAGAACCTAATATTCACAATTTTAAATATTTCATCATGCATTCTATATTGATTATTCAAACTCCGAATGCGAGTGTCGTCAGGCTTCTCTTCTACAGCATCTGCTTCTTGGAATACATCCTTTTTGAGCCATCTTTCAGCAGCAATTGTGTTTGCTAATTTTATGGGTGCTAACTGGTTGGGATCTCCAAATATTAGTACTTTGTGCTTACTCAAAGAACATACATAAAACAACATTGGTAAAGGCGCAATGCTGGCCTCATCTATAGCGACAACGTCAAACTGCATGTTCATCAAAATTGGATCGGTGAATGTTTTTGCTAATGTACTCACTACCACATTTGCATTATTTATAACTCCTTCGTTTAATTTAGAAATCCTTTCATCAATATCAGTGATCTTTGACCTTGTCTCCTCTAAAGCGCTTCACGTTTCTTTTAAAACACTTTCTATGTGCTCTATGTTTATCTCCTCTGTAAGACTATCAAGCTTCTCCGAAAGAGAAGTATTCAGTTTCTCTAGTTCATTTGAAAGCAATCTCAATCGTTTCTCTTCCTCAAGTCGATTTCTAATTTTTCCTTTCTTTATATTATTCAAATTCTGAACAGCTAATCTCAGCTTTTTTGGCCATGTTCCTTTGAAAAAATTAATTATTGCGTTTCTTCTCTCTGCGATGGATAAGAGTTCATACTTTTCAGAGATAACCCGGTTTAACTCGTTCTCTTCCTGGGTGTATTTTTCTATAACATGTTTGCTTGCAGAAATATTTTCTTTGCATCTTTCTACTCTTTCTTTTGTTTTTTCGCATTCCAAGAATATTTGCTTACATTCATAATATCTCTTATTCTTTTCGATAAGGGAGTTTATTAAATCGGTTAGTTGTTGTTTTTCTTCTCCTAATTCTTTGGTTAAACGGTCGTATATTGTATCGATTGTAAGAGACTTTATCCTTGGATTCTGCAAAACAGGTGTCCCAATCCTGACAATTTCACCCTTAGTAAGCAAACTCTCGATTGTTTCTTCGTGTTCGTACCTAATAAAATGCTCGATTACATTATCGCAAGCAATATTAGTATGACAGGACACCAAAACTTTCAGCCCATTGTTAGCGAAATCATTGACAACATTGACTAGGGTTCTTGTCTTACCTGTCCCAGGAGGCCCATGAATAAAAGAAACTTCGTTTCCAAGACAAGCCTCTATGGCGCTTGTTTGATAAGAGTCAGGTTCTTTTCCGTTATTGTCTAGTAAGGTAAAAGTCGGTTTCCCTGCGGCACATTTTACAGGAATGTAATTGAATACCTTTAACGGCAAATTAGCACTCCGTGCTCTAAAACCCAATAACAACAATGCTTCTTTTAATTTTCTAAGCACATAGGTTGCATCTATTTTTAAAAGAGCAAAAGGGATTTGTGCACCATCAAAACCTGTAATGCGAACGTTAATCTTGAATTCTAAAAAGCTGACGATTGACGCTCTATAATTTCTCCCCATAATTTCTATTTGCGCAGGTGTTTCATCTGCAACTGGCACTTTTCTTTCTACACTGAATTGATATATCCTTTCTCTTGCTATCTCTCCGATACATTTGCCTTCTTTCAATACTAAGGTTCTATCTCCTCCCAAAGTTTTGACTGCTTTTATTTCATCTTCTAAAGCTTTATCAAACTCAGCTAATAATCCACTAAAATCATGAGGAGTTTTCTCCTCTTGCATCGAATAATCAAAGGACGTTTTACATTTAGGACAAGTTACTTTTAACGTGCTTGAAATATTGGGTATCCTTAATTTTTGCCTACAATCAGGGTTTTGGCAAATAACTATAATTTTATCTTCGAGGATTTCTTCTGTCGGATCTTCTATTTTGTAAAGTTCACCCCTATCTTTGTTAAAAAAGAAAGTTTTAGAGCAATCATCGTAAGGACATATATATCGACCTGAGTCTAAAACTTCTGATATATCTAATAACTTTTCACAGTAAGGACATTTTTTATTCATAAGCTAATGCTCAATCCTGAAAAATGGTTCTGATTTCTTACAATATGAAATGTTATTATCGCATTTTCGAATAAATTGACAAGTAATTTAATCTTTTAAGATAAAAGAAATCATCGTAATCAGCAATTGTATAGTTCGTTTCTTTTCGTGGCTATTTCTATGCGGTTTCTGCCTTCCTCCGTCCACTGTCATCTGTCCTCCGCCAGAAACTCACATTTTCGCTGACTTAAAGGAGACGAAAGATTTGTTTTTGGGGTGAAAGTGCATTTTTCTGCTGACTTATAAATATAAGCGATTGTATTGCTTACGGGGACGAGGAAGGTTTTGCTGTAATATTGTTTTTATTTGCTGACTTAAAGAAATGAAAGCGAAAAATCGCTTTCGTGGACGAAGGATTTTTTTGTGGAACAGCTTGCTTTTCAAAGCAAAAAATCCTGAGTACACCCAAGTCAGCAAAATATCCTATCAATCCTGTTATCTTGTCTAAAAAACAGTGTTAATCGGTGTAAATCAGGGTCAGAAATCTCTGTGAACTTTGCGTTCTCGGTGGCAAAAAAATCTAAAATTTTTATTGATAAAACGGCCTTAACTTGTATAATACCTTTGTGTGTTAGAAAACACACGTAGGGAGGAAAGCATGCCCGACCGTAGCTTCGAGAGAAGCGTAGGCGGGTTCCTCAAGCGGCTTGTCTCGCCGAAGTCTTGACGTAGGCGGAAGAACCGCACGGTTCAGAACAGCAGTTCAAGTAAAATCAATTGTAAATTCTTATGTAACAAGGACTAACAAATGTCCAACACTACGAGAATCAACTATCCGGCATCGAAAATCGATAAACTAATTAACAAATTCACCTGTCCTGAGCAACGTCGAAGGACCAATTCACCAATTAACTTTCTAAACCCAGCGCGCAAAAATAACATTTTTTTGCAAAACGAACCCAATTCGTACCACGGGCATCCTGCCCGTGGCTCATCGCTAAGTATTTGTAATATAAGTGGATATGCAACTTTTCAGCCCTTCGAACCGCACGAAAACCGCCAAAAAAACGAACCCAAACGAACCCAAAACGAACCCAATTTTAGCCCAAAATTGGCTTTGTTTTTCACCATATCGGCTTTGTTTTTCACCAATGTCAGCGATATAATGATTACCGAGCTCGCAAAGGAAAGTCTGATTGAAAGTAAAGTAACAAAAAAATAAAAAGGAAATACGATTTATGGCTAATAATAAACAGAATAAAGATATAAGCAAACCCGCTTCGCCGAATCGAGGCGAGTTGACATTCGAGCAGGCGATAAAGCAGCTCACGGATATCGTTGGCAAAATCGAGCTGGGTGAGATACCGCTGCAGCAGAGCCTTGAGCAGTACGAAAAGGGAATGGAGCTGATAAAGCACTGCAGGGATATTCTGAAAAAGGCCGAAGAACGAATCGAGAAGATCACGAAAGAAGATGACAGAAGACAGAAAGCAGACGACAGATAACGAAAAAGTGAACGTAGAACAATATACGAAATACGCAATACGATATACGATTTGCGAGCGTGGCGGAACTGGCAGACGCGCAAGGTTTAGGTCCTTGTGTCCCGTTGGGACGTGTAGGTTCGACTCCTATCGCTCGCAGTTGTTCTGAAAAAGACGCTCTAAAAGGAGGCAAAATGAAAGACCTTTTTTCAACACGGTTTGCATCGAAGATGCACTACTCGAAAATAGCACTCGTAATTATTATGGCTGCCATCAATTTCTTTGCCGGCTGCTGCCGTCAGTATTCCTCGCAAGCTCCTCCAGTAAGTGATAAAGTCGAGCCGATGCTGACAGGCAAGTTCGAGCCGACCTGGGAATCGCTGAAGCAGTACAAATGCCCGGAGTGGTACAGGGATGCGAAATTTGGTATCTGGGCGCACTGGGGGCCGCAATGTGAGCCTGAACGAGGAGATTGGTATGCAAGGAATATGTACAGCGAACGCGGCTGGCAGGCCAGGTCACATCGGGAAAATTACGGGCACCCTTCGCAGTTCGGATTCAAGGATGTTATCAACGAATGGAAGGCTGAGAACTGGAACCCGGACAAGCTGATGCAGCTATACAAACGGGCAGGTGCTCAATACTTTTTCGCACTGGCCAATCACCACGACAACTTCGACAATTACGACAGTAAGTACCAGCCGTGGAATTCTGTGAATATCGGGCCTAAGAAAGATATCATCGGCCTCTGGGCAAAAGCCGCTCGCAAATATGGTTTGCGTTTCGGTGTCAGTGCGCATGCCGCCCACGCGTGGACATGGTACGAAACTGCACAGGGAGCCGACGCCAACGGTGAATATGCAGGAGTGCCATATGATGGAAAGCTAACAAAGGAGGATGGAAAAGGAAAATGGTGGGAAGGATATGACCCGCAGGATTTGTATGCACAAAATCATGAACCAGGCAGCAATAGAAATATCCACGAAATCTGGCATTGGGATAAAAGCAAAGGCTGCAGTATTCCCGATGACGCTTATTGCGAAAAGTTTTACAACAGAACAATCGACCTTATTAATAAATATAAGCCGGATGCAATTTACTTTGATGATACTGTCCTGCCGCTCTATCCTGTCAGTGATGTCGGAATGCGTATCGCTGCACATTTCTATAACACCAGCATGAAGTGGAATAAAGGTAAGCTCGAAGCCGTTCTAACCGGCAAAATTCTGAATGAACAGCAGCGTCAATGCCTGATATGGGATATCGAACGAGGCCAAAGCAACAAAATCGAACCTTATGTCTGGCAGACCTGCACCTGCATCGGAAGCTGGCACTACGACCGCGGCATCTATGACAGGCATAGGTACAAAAAAGTCAAAGACGTTGTGCATATGCTAATTGATATCGTCAGCAAAAACGGCAATATGCTCCTGAGCATTCCCATCAGAGGTGACGGCACGATTGACGATGACGAGGTAGCTTTTCTGGAAGGCATGGCAGAATGGATGGACATCAATCGAGAATGTATTTTCGGCACACGACCCTGGAAGGTTTTTGGCGAAGGCCCTGCGATGGAAGAGGCAGCTGAGCTCAATGCTCAGGGATTTAATGAGGGAAGAGGCAAACCTTTCAGCTCTGAAGATGTGCGCTTTACAACAAAAGGTGATACCCTCTATGCGATAGTGCTCGGCTGGCCGACGAAAGAGTTACATATCAAGTCTCTCGGCACCGCTTCGGGACTTGTCGATAAGCCGATTAAGGATATCGAGCTTCTTGGCAGTTCTGAAGAAATTAAGTGGTCGCGGGACGAGCAGGCCCTGACAATCAAGCCTGCAACTAACAAGCCGTCGGATATTGCAGTAGTATTCAAGATTAAGATGTGACAACTGTTTAATTAATTACCAAAATCTGTTGAAAATCAGCATGGACATGTTTGTCTAAAACCTATCGCTCACCGCTGTTTATTGAAAAAGATTTGCAACAACTATAACAATCTTACCATCAACACAAATTAACAACAATGCAAAATCCATAAGTTCACATCATTAATCTATCAACTCTTGCCATACACCAATATGATCCAAGTAAAGTACTATGCAAATCGCAAGCACCAATAACAAAAACCAAACCAGCAAACACGTTAATGCTATTTTACTGGATATCTTCTTTGCTTTTTGCAATACTGGGTCTTTACCCATAAGTGACCTCAAAGACTTACTGGCTTCATATCTTCTTTTTATAGAGTAGCTAAAGGACACTTTGAGTGCTTTAGAATCAAGTTTTGCACATCGCCAAATGCTTAATATTCCATAGATAAGAGCAAGCAACCCTATGATAACCATGGTTAAGACAAAACTAAGAAAACCAAAAATTACTAAAAATGGATACGTTTCGATACCTATAATAATTACAACACACAAAAGAACAGCAATTCCTATAATTCCAATAACAACCAAAAGAATTTTTTTAAGGCTTGGTAGTCTCTGGATACCGAACATAAGGTTTATAGTTGGAACGGACAGTTTTGCAGCATCAGCTTTAAAACTAAGAACTATTATTACGAACATCGAAACAAAAAAGAAGGCAAATGCAGGAAATGGCCCCTGAATAAACCATAACCATATAGGTGTACTTATTATAATTGATTTTTGACCTGATGGAGTTTGCTTTACAATCCGTGGAAACAAGAAACCTTTGAAAGTATACCTGTTTCCAGATGAGTCATAAGCATAATTTTTCATATAGTGACTATAATCTGTTCCTTCGCGCTCGCTTCTTTCGGTGCTTATCAAATTACCTTCGCCATTGTAAACTTTCGTACGGTGTACAGAACTTTTGTAGTCTTTCGACATACCTGAAACAGTAATGCACAGTTGATCTTCCTCATTAATCGCAAAGCCAAAATCACTTCCCCTACCAGTTCCACCTTCGGTATCATATCCACGGGCAAATCTGCCGTCAGGATAATATTTTTGTATTCTGCCGTAGAATTTAGAGCCACAGTAAATGTTTCCGTTACTGTCTAAGACAATGCCATGTCGTTCAGTATTGGGAGATTCCGTTGTCGGACGAGAAGGCCAGCCACAAAAAGGCAAAAACCATCCAATCGCTCCGAGTAATAAAAAGAATGTCGCGACAATTTTCAAAATATCTAATTTTTGTGTTTGTTTAAACACTCAGTATTTCCATATTTAATAAAGCAATTTTTTTTAATTCGATTTAAATAGTTTATCAATTCAATATAAAAAGGCAACAATTATTATAAGCTCCTCTCTTCGAAGTAGAGAGATGCGATTCGGCTTTTTGGTATGCTCCCCGAAAACTTATCCAATTTTAGTAAGAATATAATCGGAATGTTTGAAAAATAATTCCTACTACTCCTCTAAAAAAATTTGCAAAGTGAAAACAATTTCTCCCTAATTTCCGGTGAAAAAAATGCAACGACTTTGAATCCGCCTTGTCAATTGTTATCTAATCTTCTGCCTATTTGTGAGGGCTATCAATGGCTGGTTTTTTTTGCTCTGAAAATCCTTCTCACTATGAATTTCGCATATTTATCTTCATAGGTCCGAACAATATAAGTATGACCGATAACACACGGTTTTTTAGTTGTATGGTAGCCGTCTTCAGCAACTTCTTCGACAGATTCAAAATCCACATCGCCTGCATCGTAGAAGCCGTTTCGTCCTCGGCAATAGAAGACCCGAAATTCCAGATTATTCTGGTCCTGTCTCAGCTCGATATCCCGCGGCGAATCTGGTTCGTACTTCTCAACTTTTGCATCCGAGAAATCAATCCCGCCTTCACCGACAGTCCATTCGATTGTGCCTTCTTGTGAATCTCCATCGGTAAAAGTGCTGCTGCCATCTGCCTGATATACATAGTCAATGACGATGCAACTATTCGGGTAAAGTTTCAGCTCTTTCTTCACCGTTTCTGCCGGAGCAGGTGTAAAATTAAGGTAATGGTATGCATAACCCGGCGCTGATGCTACGAGTGAATACTCGGCTGAAGATAATCCCTCGAAGGAGAATTTGCCATTCTTACCTGTAACGTATGACCTGTAAGGACTATTGTTTATTCCATAGTTGGCAAATGGAAATGAAAGGCTGACTTCTGCTCCCTCAAACGGTTCATTATGGTCATTTACAACCACGCCTTTAACCGTTGCCAAATATTCATCAGGTAGTTTCCGCATCGTGAATTGCAGGTATGTTATTTGCCCTTTTAGAATAGTGACGGATACATCATCAGGTTCGTATCCAAAAGCTCGAAGTACCAACTTGCCTATTTCTCCGCCATAATGTGAAGGAAGTACACTGTCCAGCATAAACCATCCATCCTTATATATCCTAAAAGGCTCGTCAATACCGTGATACAGGTTTACCATTACATCCTTTCCACTGCTGATGGGCGCTCCATCACTCATTGTTACCCTGCCCGCGATGAATACGCCCCCGCTTGTTTTTAGCTCCTCGGACTTTTTATCGAGGACATTCTGGAGGTCCGCTGGAAAATCATCCCGACTGAGCAACTCACCTGATAATTGATTGAACAAATCCCATAAATCCTTATCTACGTTTTCAAGAGAGATATTAAATCTCTCGGCAGCCTGATGAAAGCTGAGAATGCCGGATGTTTTTTTCAACCGGTCAATGTCATAAGAATCAATCCTGTCTGCTGTCCTAACAACAAGTTTATTAAAATCATTATCTACATAAATGTCTCTTTTTTCTTCTGAATCCGCCAGCAGTTCAATAGTTGGTTCTAACAGCGGTATTTTTGAAAGGAGTACCCTGTTTTGACAGTCAAGTATGAAAATGCAATTGAGATCGTGTGCAATCTGCACCTTTGTCGGTGGATCGAAAAGTTCAATAATTTTTAATTGTCCGCTTTTAATGCAATAAGATTCAACGCAGCCTCTCTGTCCGTTTCCTAAAACGGCCAACCTTAATAAGTAAGCATCGTTATCAATAAATTCAATATCAACTGTTCTTCTATAGCGGTCTGACGTTAGAAGCTTAACTTCGCTGGTTAAAGTGTAATAATCGCCGTCGAAATTTTCCTTTTCCGCTCTCAAGTTGTCATAAATGAATATCCTTCCGTCATCGGTTGCAAACGCTTCCAGGTCGCCTTTTTGACCTTCTGCTGTGGAAGTTATAATGCCGCCGGTCCGGCTCATTGCTTCGGCGGCGGTAAAATTAAGAGCTTTTTGTACTGCGTAAGGTGCTTTTAATCTGGTCTTTGTTTTATATTTGATTTTTTCGCTATATGGTCTGAGTTTATCAAGTTCGATTATTTTTTCTTCTGTAAATAGAACGTATCTGTATGTCGAGACTGCAGCTCTTCTTCCAAAGGGAAATTTCTGTATTACTTTTCCGGACTTACAGTCAATAATTCCTGATTCTCTTTTTGGGCTGGCATAAACCAAATATCTTCCATCTGCGAGAAATCTAACCAACACATTATTATGAGCGGCTCCATGGAACTCATTTACTTTTTGCAGAGTCTCCGTATTGTAAATTTTAATTGATTCATACTTTCCAACAGCAATAAGATTTTTTTGTGGAAGGTAGTCAGCGTCCAAGCCTGTCTCGGGTGCAATTGTTTTTATCTGGTCCATCGTTGATGGATTTACTATCTTTATATTGCCATTTATGCCGAGCATAAGCTCATTATTCTTCAAGTAACGTATCGGACTGACAGGCCCTTTTACCGGCTCAATCTTAATTAAAGATAAATCACTGGTATTCAGAAAGTATAAACCGGGCTCATCGCTGTTCTTGTAATACGCAGCAATAGTAGTTGCATCGGGGGAAAAACTCATCTTTATGGATGATAGCGATTCCGGTTTTTCTTTTCGGAATGAAAATTTTCCGACAATTTTTTCTGATTCAACGTCAATTAGTTCCATATTTCCCAGGTTATCTGATACAACAGCGTATTTTCCATTCGCAGAGGCATTTATATTAAAAAGCTTTATTGTGCTTTCTCGGATAGAAACGCTTTTGGTTTCAAATGTTATAAGGTCAAGCCTTACAATGTTATTGCCACTTCGATAAAAAACAAATTTTTGGTTATCAGAAACGGCATAAGGCCCATGTGAATAATGCGGCTCTACATATTCGACGTAAGGAAAATCACTGTGCATCATATCCATAGCCTTGATTTTTAATTGCCCTATACCGGGGTCTGATTCAAAGGCGGCGGCTAAATAGACTTTTCCAAGATTGTTTTGTCCTTTCAAAAAGGAAAGTTCTGCTTTTGCAAGAAAAGCCTGCCCAAGAGCACATCTAAAGGAATTGGAATCAGGCGATGCCATAATGTCGTCTGTGCAGAAAGATATAATTGAAAGAGATGCAGTTAAAAAAAGCACGATTGTATTATTGATTGGCCTGTTGTCCTGTTTCATTATCAAGTCCTCCATACGCATTTATAAAAAAAGGCGGTAAGTACTTTATTTATACCTAAATATAACAGACAAGTCAAGTTTTTATTCTATCAAAATAATATTTAAATATAGTAAGATATAATTATTGTATTAATAGCTAAAGCCTGAGAGGCCACTTTCTAACTTTCCCCCCAAATAAATTTGCAAAGTGAAAACAATTTCTCTGTATTTTCCGGTGAGAAGATTAAATGACTTCGAAGCCGTTTAATTAATTTTGCCCAATATGTGGTAAAATTTAGATTGTATCTGATATGTTACTTTGTCCGATGAGCGATGCTCACATCAGTTCGACAAGATAAATCAACTTCAGGTCCATACCTTTTTATTGCATCTGTTCTGATATAATCCATAATTCGAGAAAGATGAATTGCAGGCTTAAATCGCCTTCGGCGATGACCTTTGTCCTTATAGACGATATCAAGTATAGCTTTTCCTTCCCAAACTTTCGGTTTGATTTCAATTTCAGCTGAAAATCCATAATCGGAAAGAAGCTTAAGGTCGGGAACCTGTAACGGCTGCGGCTCTGCTGCTTTACACTTAGAGGAGAAAGGCAGAAGCGTTGGTGTAATGAAGCCGTCATCAAGACCAAGGTCAAAATTTCTCTTTTTCATGTCAGCAAAAAATAAAAGACATGTGAACCATGAGCCGTTTACGCTTTCTGCAGCACGTCTTGAGATATATGCCGGCTGTGCATTTAATTTTTTAAGCTCTTCTTCAAAGGCCAGCGTAATCGCCTGGTTATATGTATGTATAGAGTCTCCAAGAGCAATAACTGCAATATGAGTACCGAAAAGATTTGAATAGTTATCTTCCCATGTGAATGCAGAGCAGTATTCCGATATCAACCCCGCGCTCTTAAAACCGAACCAGGTTATGATTTCATGCCACGTAACCCCCAAAAAGGCAAGATACTGTCCTAAACTAACGGAAACCTCATAAGTGATATGTTCCTTCTGTTCTCTTGACATATCGTCCCAGTTTTTGGGATAAGTAAGCTTAACATAATATACCGAAGGCTCATGCATTTTAAATGAGAACTTGGTTTTTTTCTTTTCTATTTGCTGATATGTTTTAGCCGCAAGAAAAGCCGTCCAATCAGCTGCTTTTCGTGCATGACTGATATCAATCTGACCTGCTTTACAGGTATAGACTATTCCATTTTTTTCAGATGGATTAGGTCTGTACCCATGCTGTCCCAAGCTTTGTATGTCCAGAAATTTTGTAGTTAATATCGGGCCGGGCAGGTATCCAAGGCGAGCTCGAGGTTTTGTTTTAAGGTTGTTACATATAAACTTATCTGCCAGGCCTGAATCGCCGACTTTGGTATTCTTATGATAAACCGGTGCTGCGGCTCTTTGGCACCCAACTGCTCCCAAAGATAGCGACAATAAAAGAATATAAACTAACAGCCGAAACATAATGCCGCATGTTAAAGGATGTAAAATCTTATGGTACAAAAGTAAGACCCTGCAGATGTATAGTTTCTTATTTGTTTTAAGTATATTTTTTCGCTTCCAACAAATTTACAGACTGTCACACTCAAATATGTGCAGGTAATTAGTTCCAATATATTATCAATATGTTCTTAAAAAATCAAGCACTAAATTCAAATATTTAGCGACTGATATGAATCAATATTATTGAACTCCCCTCTGGGGGATATCCCCGCCCCTCTAAAAAAATTCAAAGTGTAAACAATCTCTCTAAATACTTTCCGGTGAAAATTCTGGTGAAAAAATTCAACGACTTTGAATCCGGACTTTAAATTCCCATTAATTTCTTTCTGAAATATGTCTATATTTCCCTATAAATGACTATCGAGTTGACAGGGAGTATGAATTTGAAGAAATTAGGGTGTTTATTTACTCCCCTTTCAATAGGGTATGGTATCACCGAAGAAAATGTTCCTTAAATGCGTTGACTCCCAGTTCACCCCGTTTGAGGATATGAAACAACTCACCGGTATCCGAAAAATCCAGTCTTTCAGTCGGTGGGTAATAGTCAAACGCTGCTTTCCAGTATTTTCCATAATTCGGGTGAGCCAGAGCGGCCTTGACGAACACCACATCGCCGCCTTTGATATTCAGGTACCGGTTAGCATCGTTAATACGAATGTAGGTTGCCATATTCTTGACATACGCCAGTGCTTCTGGAGTCGTCTGTTCCTCGTTCCAGTCACTGTGCTGAACAACGAAGATACGATCTTGGATTTTGAGATTAGAATCGGTTCGAACGATTCTTTTAATAACATCTGCTGTCATATCTGATTGCCCGCCTTCTTTGATCCAGATATTGCCCCCATTATTGATTATCTTGAGCCATTTGTCTGTCAATGCCTCAACGGCCGCCTGCCAGTCGTCGTTTGCTGCGATCCAACCGACATCGCCCCAGACCGCATCCATCACCTTATCCGATTGCTTATTAAATGTATCTTTATTCAGCCCATAAGTACCGGAGACAGCTACGGTATGATGCTTAATCCACTCCTGTGACATTAATGTTTGCAGCATCGAACGGTCAGCGGCGGCACTCTGTCCGTCATCCTTATCCGGAGCATAGTCATAATGCAGACTGATTAGGTCCTTGTACGGATTAAAATCAGTACGAGATCGAACGAGATCAGTGCCTTGTCCTGCACATCCGCAGAAAACAATCAATACGGCTGAATATAGGATTGACCTTTTCATTGTCATTCCTCTCTTTAAACTGACATTTACCATTTACAAATTTAGAAATAACGTGTTACTCCTTAATATATCTACAATCCTATCCAAAAGCTTGTTTCAAAGTCAAGGAAATAGATTTTCATTGAACTTAGCTGTGAAAAGCCGCTAAATGAGATAATATATGAAATGCCCGTAAAGAAAAATGAGTTAGATACGGCAAAGCTAAAGCTACCATAATTTAGTTTGGGATAACGTATCCTTGTCTGCCTTTTTTGCTGCAGGTTTTCTGGTTTCTTTTATGTCAATTTTTGTTTTTCTTCTGCAAATCCTTGGATACTCGCCAAGCCAGCAATACAAACAAAGTTTCTCTCTCGGCAGCCCAATCGCTTCGACCATATCATCCACTGTTTGATACCTTAAAGTGGTTACATTCAGGTCTCGTGCAATCCATTCAACCATTCGTCTGTACTTATCGGAAGTTGGGTCGGTATATTCAGAAACATCCTTAAGGTCGTGTCCTTCAAGCTGCCTTATAGCCTTTCGTGCAGCCAATTCATGAATGGAGCGCGTGGAGAGATTGAACTTGCATGGAAACATCAGCGGCGGACAGGCTGGTCTTATGTGGATCTCTTTAGCATTACAATCCCATAGTTTTTTAATTGTGAAATTCTTGAGCTGTGTACCCCTGACGATTGAGTCTTCGCAAACAACAATACTGTTGCCTTCAATTACTTCTTTAATCGCAACAAGCTTCATCTTTGCAACAAGGTCACGAGTTCTTTGAGAAGGTGGAGTATAACTCCTGCCATATCCGGGGGTGTACTTCACGAGTGGTCTGCGGAATGGTTTGCCGGATTCCATCGCATACCCCAAACCGTGAGCAAAGCCTGAATCAGGAACTCCTGATACAATATCAACATGAATGTCAGTGTCATGTTTTGCCAAAAGGCGGCCGCATTTTTCTCTTACGACTTCTACATTAATCCCTTCGTAGCTTGATGCAGGAAATCCTGTATATATCCACAGGAATGCGCATATCTGATTTGTCTTCAATATACCCGGCCTCCTTTGAACAATCCCATCCTCGTTTATCAGGATGATTTCTCCAGGCCCAAGGTCCCTGATTACTTCAAAGCCGGTATTGTGAAAAGCCGATGTCTCACTGGTTACCGCCCAGGCATTATCTTTTTTCCCGATAATCAGAGGAGTATGGCCAAACCTGTCCCGTGCGGCATAAATACCACTTCTGTTCAGCAAAAGCAAAGAGCATGAGCCTTCGATAACATCGAACATTTTTTCTATGCCATCTACTAAATCGTTTCCCCGATTAACTAATTTCGCTATAAGTTCCGTATGATTAACAGTTTTGCTGCTGACTTCACTGAAGGAAATACCTTTTTTCAGAAGAATTGCGGCCAGCTCTTCAGCATTTTCTATAAATCCATTTGTAGCCAGACAAAAAGAACCGAATTTTGAGTTCAGATAAATCGGCTGTTCGCTGAATGCACTGATTACACCGATTCCTTTATTGCCTTTCATCTGTTCGTAATCATTAAAGAACTTCGATTTGAATTGACTTTGACCTAAAGCGTGGATTTGCCGTGTGAACGTTGTTCCAAGAACAGCCATGCCGCCATATTCAGTACCCAAATGAGAATGATAATCCGTACCATAAAATAGAATCTCAGAACAATTGTCTTTTGAGACAACTCCAAAAATGCCACTCATACTATTTCCTCCTTATTGGAATACTCAATAGCAGCCGATGAGTAAAATTCACTCTCTTTCCATAGTATCCCCAAGACAAAAAAATAAATATATCCTACAAGAGGGCTATAGCATTTGTGGCTTGAAAAGTCAAGACCTTATGTTGAACCTTCGTAAGACGTGAAAACACAGGGAGCGAAAATGCCGGTGAAGAAATTCAACGACTTTACCGCATTAGCATCTTTAGGGACGTGCAGGTTCGAGGCCTATCGCTCGTAGTTGTTTACCGGCAAGGACAGTCTGCTCAAGTATTAAGAGCTTTTTCTTCCACCGCAGTTTCCTCTCGTCTTTTCTGGAGCACATACTTGATTATATCCTGTCGGCTGATTAAGCCTATGACTTTTCCTTCCGAGGTGACCGGCACCCTTCTGAAATGATAGTTTTTCAGGCATAGACAAACATCCATTACACTTTCATTCTCATCAAAGAAGATAACCGGTGTACTCATAAAATCGCTGACCTTCTTGTCCTGCTCTTCAGGATTACCGTATAGCAGACTCGATTCATCATGGAACAAATGCATCACATCCTGCTCGGTGATTATGCCGAGAAGTCTTTTATTTTTATCAACGACAGGCATTCCCGTAATGTCCATCTCCGCGAGCAGCTCGACAGCCTTATCAATAGGAGTGTCTTCCTGCACTGTTATAACGTTTTTGGTCATTATATCCCGTGCTTTTAACATTTTTCTCTCCCTTAAATAATCCTTCCCATAAACACTGTGCAAACAACACTATTTCTATCGGCAAAAAACTTAACCTTCTTGATAATTAAGACTTTTTATTTTATAATTTTTTAGTTTAATATAGATTTATAAGACCAGGGACTTAACGAGCGGGCCCTTTAAACAGATAATTGTAACTTATGCTTTCAAAAGGCAATATATTGCATAACTTATTGTCATCCGCAGACTTATCAACATATTTTCAATCAGCAGAGGAACAAAGTTTAACCTGGATTTGATTTACAAAACAATTCTTGAAACCAAGAAAACTGACTGTATGATTAATGAGGATAGAGTCGAGATTGCATTTTAATCTGGAAGGCAAAAAAGGAAGTTTTCAATGTTTCCGAGAATAGGGGCAGTGCCAACATATTCGATTTTTTATGCTATTAGTATTATTATATATTTTATTATTTGTAAAAAAACTGCCCACAGGTGGGGACTTCGCAATCGCGTGTACATAACAGCCAGCCTATGTTATATAGTGGGTATGGTTTTTGTTGCCAAGATTTTATACGACATTCATCACTCCCAGTTCAACTTTCAGCAATTGTTTTCATTAAGGCATTATCTTGGCGGCGGATTATGGGCAGGTCAATTAGCCTACTTGGGCTTAGGAGTCCCCTTAGTTTTGCTTGTCTCAAAATCCAGAGCCGCCGCTATCGATTTATTGGCGTGGAGTATTGCGATACCATTGAGTATAACCAAAATAGGATGTTTCTTTAATGGGTGTTGTTACGGCCGGGAATGCTCGCTGCCCTGGGCCATCACCTTCCCCGAAGGGGCGGCAGCGCCGGCGGTTGTGCCGCTCCATCCTACCCAGATTTATGAAATAATTTTATTGGTGTGTATCTGGTTGTTTTTAAAAGGTTTGAAAATCGAGCGATGGCGGGGAACTATGCTACTGTGGTTTCTCTGCCTTTACGGTTTCGGGAGGATGGGCATTGATTTTTTCAGAGGGGATACAGACCGTTACATATATGTCGGCCCAATCACCCTGACACAGCTTTTCTGTCTTATCGCCGCCTTAGTTTCAATTTTTATTCTATTATTACAGAACAAATTATTAAAACACAAATGAACATTGACTATAACTGATACAAGCTGCAAAACTGTTTTACAGCCGGTGGAAACAGCGGATCCTGATTTTTAAAACAATACTTGATAGAAAAAAATTTAACTGTACACTATTAAATATTAGGAGCTCAGGCTGTGGCTTAGGAGAAGCAGAAAATGGTTAACAGATATTTTCAGCTCCGTCAAAAGCAAACAAGTATAAGAATCGAATTCGTCGCAGGCATCACGACATTTCTTACTATGGCCTATATCATCTTCGCCAATCCTTTAATACTCAGCGATACCGGAATGGACAAAAATGCACTGATAATCGTAACCTGCCTGGTCAGCGGCCTGGCTACTCTCACAGTAGGACTTCTCGCAAACGCACCCATTGCCATGGCGCCGGGTATGGGACTAAATGCCTTTTTTGCATTTCTCGTTGCCACAGGAAAAATGAGCTGGCAGACTGCTCTCGGTGTTGTCTTTCTGTCAGGTATCCTTTTTTTAATCTTTACACTCTTCGGGCTGAGAAAAAAAATCGTCGAGGCAATACCCTCTTCACTCATTTCTGCTATTGCGGTCGGCATCGGTTTGTTTATCACTTTCATAGGCCTGAAAAAACTCGGAATCGTAATAGCCGATGAGCATACACTCGTAAAAGCCGGGCCGATAAAGCTCGAAGTTCTAATCGGGCTGTTCGGCCTGATTGTAATGCTGCTGTTCGAAATCAAAAAGATAAAAGGCGGGCTGGTCGTCGGTATCATCGCATCGACAGCACTGGCATGCCTGCTCGCAAAAAAACTCGGCATCTCTTATCAGCCGGAACCGTTAAGCTTTGATATCAGCCCTGTTGCTTTTCAACTGGATATTCTCAGTGCCCTTAAATGGTCTTTCTTTGCAACTATTTTCACTATGACATTTATGGACATGTTTGACAGCATCGGCACGCTCATCACATGCTGCAACGAGGCGAACATCGTAGATGAGCAAAAGAAAATAAAATCTCTCGACCAGCTGCTCGGTATCGATGCTGCTGCAACCGTATTCGGCGCCCTTTTCGGAACTTCAACGACAACCGCCTATATCGAATCAATTGCCGGCATTGAGCAAGGAGGCCGTACAGGGCTTACTTCAATAGTTACCGGTATTTGCTTTCTGCTGGCGATACTGCTTGTGCCGCTGGTCAGAATCGTACCCGAATATGCAACGGCACCGGCACTTATTATGGTCGGCCTGTTTATGATTAAAGAGGTTAAAAAAATTGACCTTGCAAACATCGAACAGGCCTTCCCTGCCTTTATCATTATGGTAATGATAGCCTTAAGCTACAGCATAAGTACCGGCCTGGCCTTCGGCTTTATCTCCTATACGATTATTCAATTACTCTGCGGCAAAGTAAAAGAGATAAAAATTACCATGTGGATAATCTTCGTTTTTTCCGTTTTGTTTCTTACCATAACATAAAAGGAGTCTGAAATGGATATCAAACTTACAAGTTCGGCCTTCGAAGAAGGCGGGATGATTCCTTCAAAGTACACCTGTGACGGCCAGGATATCTCACCGCCGCTGACCTGGGACGATGTCCCTGCAAATACAGAAAGCATAGCTGTCATCTGTGACGACCCCGACGCTCCGATGGGCACCTGGGTCCACTGGGTTCTCTTCAATCTTCCGGCTGAAAAAAGAGAGCTTGCCGAGAATGTCCCCGACGACGAAACACTGCCTGACGGCACAAGACAGGGAGTCACCGATTTTGGCTCAACCGGTTACGGCGGGCCTTGTCCGCCCAGCGGAACGCACCGATACTTCTTTAAGATTTACGCACTCGGTATTCCTATCGATATCGTCTCTCTCGCAGACAAAGAAACTCTGCTGGAACATATGGCCGGCCACATCCTCGCTGAAGGACAATTAATGGGAAAATACAAAAGAACTTAGCTTCTGCAGGAAAAACGCCTCTCCCAAAGATATTGCTGCGGCTGATTTGAAGGTCAAAAGTTTCTCAGGATTGCGGCGGTGTGAATTGAAAGCAGCATCATATAATCCAGGTCGCTGAGGCTGTAGTGGTCATGTGACATATCATTATCCACGTACAGGACTCCGTAACAGCCGTCCTTGCTGATAATCGGCCCAATCATTACCGAGTTTATTCCAAGCTCTTCGCGCAGCTCAACCGGAGCCCGCGGTATAAGCAGAAACTGCTTTTTTTCGATAGCCTCGGTAATCTTATCGTTTAGTTTTATCTGGTTAAACTGTACTCTTGAGCCGTCCCTGCACCTGCCCGAATGAGATGTCATCGCACCCGCAGGCGTACCCCTCAATGCACACCAGCTGTGATATGCGTCGAACTGGCTGTGCGCAACCTCAAGCAAAGTGGCGATTATTTCATCTTCACTGTTGGCCTTGCAAATCCCTTCGGTAGCTTTGATAAAATCTCTCGCCCTTTTGGCAGGAAATCTCATCTCAGGGGCATGCTTAAAATCCGTCCTCCGTGTTATAACCTGAGGCTGCCGGCCAAACGAAGTATCATCAAAATCATAAGCTGTCTTTTCAAGCGTATCCTCAAGGTCAATATCCTTATCGCTTTCAGGAACATCCTCCATACTTATCTCGATAGTAAAATCCGCTATTCGAATGACGCTGTTGTCACCAACCTCGGTCCTGTGCACTTGTTCAC
>Ga0315551_10000661_pt1 | contig 27519 bp, 25 predicted proteins | sample SalMarSW160290MG_FD_203678 | JGI IMG/M metagenome (GOLD analysis project Ga0315551, IMG submission 203678) | Salt marsh sediment microbial communities from the Plum Island Ecosystem LTER, Massachusetts, United States - Salt Marsh Sediment SW1602-90 ...
CTCGTATTTACCCCCGCGTCTTCCTGTCGGAAGACAGGAGCGGGGGTTTACACTTCCCTGGCTTTTTAGCCAACGACAGTTCGGCGCTACTCCCGTCATTGCGAGCCAACCATAAGGTTGGCGTGGTAATCTCATCCCCTATGTTTTGAGATTGCTTCGCTGCGCTCGCAATGACAAACGCTTAGACGCCGGCCCCAACTTTTTGCCTGCGGCTTTTGCTCGTCGTTGAGGTTTTCTTTTTGCCCTGGGCCTTACGTGTCCCGCTACGGCTCGGCGAGCCTCCGCCGAGACGAGTTGCCTGCTTGACTGTGGTTACTTTTTCGCCCGCTTCGATCCTTGGCATTACCCCGCTTTTTCTTAGCTTTGCCAGGGTCGCGCTCATACCCTTCCAGGCTTTCTTTGCCTGAGCCATATCAGAGCTATACTCGCCCACAAGCTTGTCGGCGTCACCCAGGATTCTTTCAACTTCAGCCTCGATATCCTTAATCTCTCGGGTGAGTTTAGCCTTCAGCTCCTTGGACATATGCTTGTGGTCTTTTTGGAAACCATCCAGCATTGAGCCAACACCGGTAACCAGATCATTGACAAAGTCTGCTAAATTCTTTGCTTGTTCCCTGCTCATCTGCATATTGTCTTTGTGGAACTGCTGGACCATGTTTCGGGCACTTTTTAGCATACCTTGCACGTCCTTTGATAATCCATTCACAAAACCAGCCAGGTCCCTGGTCTGCTGAGCAGCCATCTTTTTTCTATCCATAGAAAATCCATTCAGGGTTTTATGGGTATCAGTCACCAAGCTGCCCAGTGCTTTCAGCCGAACATCATTGGAAATAATGATGTTCTCCGTCAGTTTTTTCATGTCTTCTGCTATTGCCATTACCATTTTGGCTCTCCTTTCAAAACACTTTTAAATTTTCTGTAAAACTCTTAAATTACCATTACTAAACGTTGTTGCCTTCGGCATTTCTGAGACTGGTATACTTTCAGTCCTTCCAGACTGGCCAATGGTACTTATTATGCCTTCAACTTGAGTTATCTCACCTTTGTCGTTGAAAACGGGCTCACCCTTATCAACGACATAGCGAAGTGTCCCATCTTTATGAATGATGTGATATTCAATTTCAAATGAAGTCCCCGAATTCTTACACAGAGCGAAAGCATCGAAAACTCGCTCCTGGTCATCAGGGTGAATTATATTTGCCCAGTGCTGCCTGCCGGCCAATATCTCATTAGCATCATAGCCGGTTAATTCCTTGATTCTTCCAGCAAAGCAAATAACCTCTGGATTCTCCGAAGGCAAGGCAATATAAGGAACGTCACCAACGGTATCAATAAACCGGTAGAGCTCCTTATTCAGCCGTTCTAAAATATATTGGATTTTCAACTCTTGCATCTTTTTATGCTTTTAAATTCATCAGACACTTTGACTTTTCCCCATCGCTCTTAACTAATTTTATAACGGAGCAGTTAAATATTTTTTCCAGTTGGTCATCACCAGTGTTTTGTATCCTGGCCCGGGAATCTTCTTTAACGTTTTGGGGAGATTTTTTCATAGATTTATTCAACTTTCCTCTATTTGCTACTGCGAGAACAGTGTTTCGAACTCGAGGAAGCTTGGCAAAACTGCTTGTAATACTATGGGCGAAGTTAATCAGATAACCAGTTGAAGCATTGGTAGTCTCTTCCAAGGCCTTATCAAACTCCTGTAGTTTCTGTCCAATACTGGCTTCAAGCTCCTTTATTTCCTTATCAATCTTTTCTTCAAAGGTCTGACTTTCCTGAAAGCGATTGAGTAATGAACTTACATTCCCGGTTAAAGTCTTAACGAAGACTGCAAACTCGGTCATAGCGCTCACCTGCCTGTCAGTCAACTGATGCTGCCTTCTGTTTTTGCGGTCCTTGAGAAAATAAAACTTGGCTAACATATTATTCAAATTCATGGTCAAGTCCTTTACGAAATTCTCTATTCTTTTCGCTTGCTCATCAGCTTTTGTTTCTTTTTCAGATTGCCCTAAAGCCTTCTGGGTATTAGCCAGTAAAATAGTCAAGGTCTCTGCCTGCATCTGATAAAAATTTATAATGTTATTAATGATACCTCTCATAATAGTGAGTCTTGTGCATTTTATGCTTCCCGCTGCTCAGCAAGACGCTCTTGCCCCGCTTGCGTGCGTTTGGCCCTGAACCGGTCAAGCATTTTTCTGACTTTCCTGCGCCTTTCTTCTTTGCTGGCTATCCGGTCAGAATGATAAAGTTTGAACCTTTTGAGCATCGCCTTAAAATCCCTTATTCTCAGTTCTTCTCCCTTGGCTAAGAGGTCTCTGATCATTTTTGAAGTTTGTTGCTGCCCTTGTTGAAATTCTTTTAGCTTCGAAGTGACCTTGTTCTTATTCTCGTCCTGTTTAGTCAGGATTTCTTTTATCATCGCTTGCAGCTCCTTAACTCTCTGGGACTGGCCTTGGGTAAGGGCATCTTTAAAGTCTCTCAGGCCTTGTCTTAATTGCTGCACCAGCTTTGTTTGTTCGCTAAGATATTTTTGGGACAGCCCTCTTACTTCCTGTTCACTTTGGTCTAAATGTGATGAAATAACACCCATCATCCGGTCAAAATCTTTCTTCCGCAGAGACCCGTTCCTGGCAAGGCTATCCCTCAGCTGGCCATTGATTTTTTCCCGCTCTTCTCTCGTAGCAAGAACAGAGTCCTGAAAATCCTGAAAAATCTGACCGGTGGCATCAAAAAACGCTTCAATACTTTGTATTCTACTTTCGTATGAAGATATGATGCTCTCAAGGATATTTTCTTTATCAGTAGCTAAAAGCATTGTCATAATTTCCCTTTTGGTAAGAATCCGCTTGCAGAGAAGAGGTTCTTCTTGGCGAGTCATGCTTTCTGCTTCCCCCATATTGATGCATAAGGATGGCTCGGCAAGAACCCTCTGTTAGGTTGGGAGTTCGTTTCCTGCGGTTCCTTAGGCCGCTGTTGCGGTCAGACCTATCGCCTCGGCGTATTTCAGATAGGTCTCAACCGATGCAGCAACAACTCTGGCTTCGATGGCGAGCAGCTCAATGCCCACCAAAGAGACTCTCACCCAGGCATCGACAACGATACCCTTGTCCAGGATTCGGTCAATAACTTCAACCAAACTGCTGGAACCAATTGTTTTTTCAACTGCCATTCTAACTCTCCTTTTCTTTCCCCTTAGGGGAAACGATAAAAAATAGAAATAAAAAACGCACGTTACACACGTGCGTTTAAACTTAACTGGCTTATATCCAGGCCGGAGATTACAACTCGGTTGGCGACGATTCTATTGTTCATTGCCTTTCTGCTGGATATGGCATGTTTCTTAGCGGTTCCCCCTTGCAACCCCATTTTGCGCCCCCATTAAAAATCCATTTGTTAATTGCATCAGCCAAGAAGGACAAAGTCGCCTCTCCATAAAAGGCCACATCCACAAGGCAGCTTTTCTCGGACTTTAATATCAATATTTTCTTGCTTCGGCATCATTGCAGATAAGATTGAGAAGCTTTTACCTGCCTTCAGACTAACCTAAAGATAGGTAAACCGGGGGAAAGTATGAGTAGTTAAAGGTGATTTGGGGAATTAAAGTGGTTGAAGGGTATCTCTTTTAAAAGATTGGATTTTATTAGTGAGAGATTTTGGCTTTTTCAATACTGATAACTACCTTTACCACCAAAATCGTGGCAGCAAGCAAGATTATATCCAAAGGAGGGTTAAATGATAACCATTGGTTATTTTGAAACTCCTCTGGATAAAGCGGTGTGATTAATTACTTTGTCAGTAAGTCTGATTTTTGGGTTGAGGCAGTCGTCAGGCCCTGGCGGATTGCGTACTTAGTCAAATCCGCAAGGTTGTCAACCTCCGTCTTCTCCATAATCTGTCTGCGGTTCGATTCAATGGTCTTGACACTCAGACCAAGCTGCGAAGAGATTTGTTTTGCTGTTCTACCTTCTGTTAAGAGTTGAAGGATTTGCTTGTCTCTGGGGGAAAGAAGCTCATACCTGTTACTGGTAACATCGAAAATATTGTTTTTTGTAATACCCTCCAGAACAATGCTTGCAATCTGCGGGCTCAGGTATGATTGATTATTCATAACAGCCTTAACGGCCCGGACTAAATCGTCAAGTACGCACTCCTTGACCATATAGCCCGAGACACCTGCTTTTACCATATCGAGCACAAACTCTCTCTTGGCATGTACCGACAAAGCCAGTATTTTAACTTCCGGCAGTTCGCTTTTAATCTGGCGTGTCGCCTCAATGCCGTTCAATACCGGCATTGATACGTCCATAAGAACCACATCAGGTCGAAGCTCACGGGCCATTTTTACTGCGGTTAACCCATTATCAGCCTCACCAATTACTTCCATATCACTTTGTTTTTCAATCAAGGCGGTAATACCCTGTCGCAAAATTCCATGATTATCAGCCACCAAAATCCTTATACTCATAATAGACCTCCCTATCGAGTCGGTTTTTCCACATTTCTCCCACACTTTATTGGTGCTGCTAATGTAACCTGCGTACCCTCTCCGGGTTTGGATTCAATCTCTACACTGCCGCCAAGATAGCTTAATCTTTCTCGGATGCTGAATAGCCCAAAACCTGCTGTTTTGCCTGAACCAAATCCTTCTGTAGGCGGTTTGAAGCCGACCCCGTCATCGATAACATTAATGCGTACGTTGTTGTTATCTTTGCAAAGGGAAACCTTTACATGCTGAGCTTGAGCGTGTTTGACAACATTAATCAGTAATTCCCGCACTGCTCGGTACAGAATAGCACAGACATCACCGTCTAATGGCTTGGCTTGAGCATCATCTTCGAATTCGGTCTTAATCCCGTGTTTTTGCTGAATTTCCTCGTTAAGATATTCTCGCACCGCAGCTTCAAGGCCAAGCTCGTATAAGGTGGGAGAGCCCAAATCAAATATCAAGGAGCGCATATCACCGATTATCTGGTCGAGGTGTTTATAGATTTCATCCAATGGCTTAACCAATCCTCCTGATAAACTTTTATCCAGTAATTCACCTAAGTTGATTTTGAACAAAATCAGATTTTGTGTAACCTGGTCATGCAATTCGATTGCAATGTGCTTGCGTTCGCGCTCTTCGGTTAATGACATTTCTGAAGTAAGGTCTCGAAGTCGTTTCTGGTAAGCCAACAGTTTTCTTTGAGCCTGTCTTTGTGTGGTGATGTCCCAGAAAATGCCTAATATCCCCGCAACATTACCTTCTTTATCTCTAAGAGGCGTCTTGATAGTATGGACAATTACTTCTCGTCCGTTCTGAATGTACTTCTCGTTAACATCTTCTGTTCTGCCGGATTTCATAATCCTTCTGTCGTCGGCCCTGTATTTTTCAGCCAATTCCCTGGGATAGAAATCGTAATCTGTTTTTCCGACAATTTCCTCGGCCTTAATCCTCAAATCCTTTGTGTAATTCTCATTGCAGGATACATAGACCGAATTTTTATCTTTAAGGAAAATCTTTTGAGGAAGGTTCTCGAGAAGCGTTCTATACTTACTCTCAGACGCCTTCAGTCTCTTCTTTGCCTTTTTGCGCTGAGCGATTCTTCCTAATCGCTCAGCAATACCTTCTATTAATCCTCTCTCTTCATTTGAGAATGGGCCTTCGTCAATCTCCGGTCTTTTTTCTAGGTAATAGACTTCAAGAACACCGGATTTCTTTCCTTCTACCACAATATCAGCTGACTGTTTCCATTCGGTTAATTTGAAGTTATCTGTCTTAAACTCCCTGTCCTCAAAAACTATCCTTGCACAAGTAATATCCGGATATTGCCATGCGGGCGGGAGCAGATCCATCATCCTCCGGAATATTCCTTCCAATGAGATATTGGGTTCCTCGACTATCTTGGAGAGTCCGTAGAGGCAGTTGAGTTTTTTGGCCCGTTCTCCAAGGTTATGCGCTGTTCTTTCCAGCACTTCCTCCGCCTTCTCGTGCTCGGTGCTTTCAACAAGCTGCCACTTACCTTCCTGTCTGATAAGACTGGACTGATGGCTGTTAACCACATCTATAATTTCTGATGCACCACATTCATCAATACAATAGCTGCAAATAGCAATCATCCGATATTTGTCAATCGCCTTATTTACCTCTTTTTCATAGTCAGCAAACTCTTTCCAAACCCCTTTCTCAAACCCACTTCCACTACCTGTTACCCTTACGCCCTCAAAACCATTGTCAAGGGCTTGATTAACTTTATCAATCCAGTCATTAAGGACTCTTTGCATATTAAAAACACCGTTCATGAGATACCATTGAGTATGTGGGATAATTTCTATCTGATTTGCTTCAATGTATCGATCAAAATCAGGTATAGCGGCACTCAAAGCGTCCCTGGCCTTTTTTTCGTTAAGAGGTTCCGAAGTTACCCACATGCAGAACTCATTGTTTTCCAGGCCAGCTTTAAAGTAGGGAACTAAAATATCAATCAAATCTTTCTCGGTTTCGTAAAACAGACAAAGATGTGTACCCCAGGGAACATTGCCTAAGATGTCAATTCCAGTTCTTCTGCCGGATTGTTGCCTTCTGCTCAGCATCCTTGGTCTTGCAAAAAACCTTGATAATAAGAATAGGATACCACGTGGGCAGCAGTGGCATACGCTACGCCGTGTGCCAGTATCCCACTGTGGTTGGCCGGGTTATTTTCTCAAAGGAAGGGCATTGCAAATGCATAACAGCTCGCTGCAAAAAATTTACCGTGGGATTGCCCTTTCTATGTGTCCCCAAACGCTAACTAAAAGCCGCCCCATTTTCGACACATAGGTAACCGCTAAACCAGCAATATACCTATTCCCCGCCATATTTATTTCCAGTTACATAATATATCGGATTATATGGCCCGGAAAGAGTAAGTCAAATAAAAATCCCCATTAATTGGGATAGCCAAGGAACATCGTACACCCCCTGGTGAGGATAATAAGATGTGTGGCCTGGGACCAGCAGCTCGAGACTTGCGACTGGTGTAAATATCGCGTTCAAACTGTATCAATTAATGCAAATGCCAAAAGCATTGGCCCTGCCGAAGTGAAAGGAACAGCCCCATCTCTGTGCCCCCAATGCGGCGGACCTATGCAGTTCAAGAAGGCGAGTATGGTAATTTTTGGTCATCCCTTAGCTATCCAGAATATAAAGGGATGCGTAATCTACCGGAGGCAGATACGTGTTCAGCTCGGTGTCAAAAAAGTGTCAGTCGCCACCGGTAAACCACTACTAGTTACACTTGTTACTTACTTGTTAACCACTTGTAATCCTCATTTTTGGCTCAAAAAAGCCGCTGTAAGCCATTATAAGAAAAGCACTTATAAGAGGAAATTTGGATTCGAAGTCCGGCACTCTATCCAATTGAGCTACGGGCGCAAAAGTTCATAAACTCAAAAAATGACCAAATCCCCTTTAATTAATATCTATCAGGTATGAATTCTTATCGCATAATCCAGCGTTTATCTTTGTAAGTTAGATTAGCCTCAGACCGCATCGCCGGGTCGCTTGTCAGGTCATAACTTAATTCAAGAGTCCTTCTCAGATAAACTTTGACGGGCTTACCTGTCCGTTTGTCCTTCGCTACCGGATGGTCTATCGCCACCGTTTCATTGCTCAAACCAGCTATAAATATTTTTATATTGCCGGCTTTAGCATCAAAATCATGCCATACGACAGCAATATCTTTGGTGTTATCCTCACCTTGAAGAATCTTATTGCTCGTATTTTCCAATGACTCAAGAAACGGGTATTTGTCCTGATGCCGGTTTTTTATTTGCTCAAAAACCACAGCCGGCACCTCTTTGCCCGCTGGTATAATTTGAAATGTATCCGTCATCAAGTCGCACTCAGGATAAAAATCAACGTCTTGGCCTGTTTTATTCGCCAGTGTCAGTATCGTATACCAGAATCGTATCGGCCTGCCGCTACTACTTCTCTGCAACACAATCTGCTGCGGATGCGTAAACGTTGCATTTACCATCCACATACCCGGCCCGGGCACAATAGAGGGCTGCGGTGCAGCTAAACACACACAAGCAAAAACTGCCATAGCTAACATACTTATACAAACCAAAGCTCTCATTGTATATCCCTTTCTATAAGTGCCTAAAGTGAACTAAAGTGAACTAAAGTGCAAAAATAATATGCCATAGGCGTATAAATCCACAATTTTAGGCACTTTACATTTTAGGCACTTTTAATTTTAGCTAATGTATTCTATACAAAAACCGCCTGATTGCAAGGACATTTTGCCCATAATCAGGCTAAAACGAAAGCAGAAAATCATTGCTCAACAAAAGAAATTAAGCTATTTTATGCTGGTATTTGTGAGAGCTCACTGGGAAAAATATAAGCTTTCTACCTGCAAAAGCAGGTATCTGTGGTTAGAAAAAGGCGAGGTGAGATATTCGGGCAGAGCAATTAAAAAAGCTGTTAGAGCAGGTCAAAAGCGGCAAGATTGATGTCAATGAAGCAGTTGAAAAGCTCCGGCATCTGCCGTTTGAGGATTTGGGCTTTGCGTGTATAGACCACCATCGCCAAATCCGACAGGGTTTCCCGGAAGTCATTTACTGCCCCGGCAAAACAACAGAACAAATAATCAAAATCTTCGAGAGCTTAGCGGCAAAAGGCAATAATGTCCTTGCCACGAGGGCTGAGCCGAAAGTTTTCAGGGCGCTGGCTAAAACAAAAAAGTTCCCCAAGGCACGATACGAAAAATCAGCCAGGGCAATAATCCTTGAGCAGAAAAAACTGCCTGTCTCGAAAACCGCCCTTCCAATAGTTACTGCCGGCACTTCCGATTTGCCGGTCGCAGCCGAGGCAAAAGTAACCGCGGAGATTATGGGGCAACGGACAGAATTGATTTGTGATGTTGGAGTAGCTGGCATTCACAGGTTGTTCGGACATCTTGAGAAACTGCAAAAGGCAAATGTCATAATCGTTATAGCAGGAATGGAAGGAGCTTTAGCGTCTGTGGTGGGAGGTCTGGTTAACTGCCCGGTAATCGCAGTTCCAACCAGTGTAGGTTATGGCTCGAGCTTTGAGGGGCTTTCTGCCCTTCTGACAATGTTAAATAGTTGTGCTGCGGGCGTTACCGTGGTAAATATTGATAACGGTTTTTCTGCAGCGGTAACAGCGACACTTATAAACAGAAAAATAGAAGCAAAGAAATAATTAAGGGACAAAGGGACATAGGGACAAAGAATGCGGATAATAGAACAAATTCCGAAATTAAAGCCGCGGGTGGTTGACGCCCATAAAGGAGACTTCGGCAAGGTGTGTATCATTGCCGGCAGTATTGGAATGAGCGGTGCCGCAGCCCTTGCGGGCCGAGCGGCCTTGCGGGCTGGCGCCGGCCTTGTGCGAGTGGCAACGCCCAAAAGTGTGCTGCCAATAGTCGCTTCAATCGAGCCGTCCTTTACCACTATCGCTCTTCCCGAAGATAGTGCCGGCAGAATATCTGCAAAAGCAATCAATGCAATTCTTGACGCTGTGAATGAAAATGACGCTGTGGCTTTCGGTCCGGGTATTGGCGTCAGTGGCGCACTAAAGACGATACTTCAAACACTTCTTGAACAAGAAAATCTCCGGCTGATTATAGATGCGGACGGCCTGAATAATCTTGCCGGTATAAAAGACTGGCCTGCCAAGCTGAAAGCAGAAGTGATTTTGACGCCGCATCCGGGCGAAATGAAAAGATTATGGCAAGGGCTGTTTAGAGAAGAGCTGCCATCTGAGCGTCAGCAACAGGCAATGCAATTAGCGCAACAGACTAAAACCATTGTCGCCTTAAAAGGTGCAGGGACGGTCGTCAGCGGCGGCGAAAAAGTTTATATCAATAAGACAGGTAATCCCGGAATGGCTACAGCCGGCTCAGGTGACGTCTTGACGGGGGTCATAACGGCACTTATGGGTCAGAATCTCAGCAACTTCGATGCAACGGTTTTGGGCGTTTACATACACGGCTTAGCAGGTGACATCGCAGCGGAAAAAACCGGACAGGTCAGCTTGATAGCAACTGACATAGTAGAAGCATTAAGCAATGCCTTTATAAAAATTAAGGCGGATTCTTAGGATAGGGCAACAGTAGCAGGATTTAAGCGGGACGATATTTTTATTGTGATTAGCAGCAAAGATAATATAATGACATGCGATTTAGTGATATGGGCTAAAGAAATAAACCTCTTACTAATGGGGCAAATTACAAGTGATAAAAAGTGAAATGAAAGGAAGGTATATATTATGGAACTAACCTGGCTTGATATTAGTGTATTTCTGGCATTTTTCGGTGTGGTGGTCGGTGTCAGTATGTACAAGAGCCGACGAGAAAAGACAAGCGAGGATTTCTTTCTGGCCAGCCGGGGTTTGCTCTGGCCTTTCATTGGGCTTTCACTGATAGCAGCCAATATTTCGACCGAGCACTTTGTAGGAATGGCCGGCCAGGGAGCCGGTATAGCAGGTATGGCTATTGCCAGCTACGAATGGATGGCAGCGATTGTGCTGGTTTTTGTGGCGGTTTTATTTCTGCCGAAGTTCCTGCGAAGCGGAATATTCACAATACCGGAGTATCTGGAATACCGGTACAACCCGTCGGCACGAGCAATCATGGCCTTTTATACAATGGTGATATATGTCGGTGTTACAATTGCGGCAGTGGTATACTCCGGAGGTCTAACATTACAAACAATATTCGGCGATTCAGAGAATCCAAGACACCTGTTGTACGGCGTATGGGTCATAGGTGGTATAGCGGCCCTGTATACGATTTGGGGCGGGTTAAAGGCAGTGGCCTGGGCAGACCTTTTCCAGGGTTCGGCCCTGATAGCAGGCGGAGCTATTACTATGATACTCGGCTTCAAAGTAATAGGTGTAGGAAACTTCTTCGAGCATAACGCCGACAAGCTTCACATGATACTTCCCAAGGGCCACTCGGTGCTGCCGTGGACGGCACTTGTAATTGGTTTGTGGATTCCCAATTTTTACTATTGGGGTCTTAATCAGTATATTTGCCAGAGAACATTAGCGGCAAAGACCCTCAGACAAGGGCAGCTTGGAATCATCTTTGCAGCAGCTTTGAAACTAACCATTCCTTTTATAATCATTTTTCCCGGTATTATGGCGCTTCAGCTCTATGGTGACCAGATGACTGCTGAAGGTGGAACCGACAGAGCATATCCCTTACTGATAAGGAATCTCGTGGGGCCGGGTGTCAGGGCATTTATATTTGCGGCTATAAGCGGCGCTGTTATAAGTTCACTGGCGTCGATGCTTAATTCGGCATCAACGATATTTACAATGGATTTGTTCAAGCGTCACTTCAAGAAAGATGCCAGTCAGAGGACGCTTGTACTGACGGGTCGTATCATGACAGCTGTGTTTGTGCTGATTGGGATGTATATAGCTCCAAAGTTAGGAGACCCGAGATTTATGGGGATATTCACCTACATCCAGGAGTTCCAGGGATATATTTCACCGGGTATTCTGGCAGTATTTGTATTCGGTATGATTTTCAAAAAGGCCCCACCGATGGCTGGTGTAACCGGTTTGCTTATTACCGTTCCGGTTTACGGCTTTTTGCACTGGCAATTTGGTGAAATCGCATTTTTGAACAGGATGGCTATCACGTTTGGGGTGGTGCTTTTGGTAATGCTCATTATTACCCTGGTCAAACCGCTGACGGAGCCGAAAGTTTTGCCGGTTCGAGAGGAGTTTGATATGAAACCGGCACCCTCGGTTATCTGGCTTGGGGTGTTGGTTATAATTGTTACGCTTGCGCTTTACGCTATATTCTGGTAGAAGATGAGGTTGACTAAATGCAGCTAACGAAAGAAGGACAATCGGCTTTAGATAAGATACAGAAATTTGCGAAAGACAACGGTATCGATATCACCGGTGCAAAAGTAAGGAGGACATCATCGCGATTCTGCCTCGGTGTCGAGCATGGCGATTATAACGGTACGGAACTATTCGGCGTGGGGACCGATAGATTTATCTGGATGGCCTATAAGCCGAATGGAACCGATACCGTTAAGCTATTCAGCGGGAATTTTCCCGACGATGGAGTCATTGAATTCAAACTTGGCGATGTTCCTGAGCCAAAGTCAGCGGCTATAGCCGAAACATGGGGACGCTTTCCGTACGGAGTTGATTATATCCTGAAAAGAGAAGGCATTAAGCTAACTGAGGGTATCAACGGAGTCATATACGGTAATATCCCCGGCGGCGGGATGAGCCGCTCAGCTTCTCTGAGTCTTAATCTGATATTGTCGCTGCTGGATGTAAACCAGATAAAGATAGAGGACAAGATGAAACTCGTGGACCTGGCGCAGGCGGTGGAGAACGACTACATCGGTTCTCCGTGCGGCAAGCTCGACCAGATTATGATATTGTTCGCCCGAGAGGCGATGGGAACGTATTATAACCCGGCTAAAAGGTCTGTGGATTACGTACAGCTTGGTGCCGGTGCAAGCGATTTTCGTATAGTGGTGCTTGATACCGGCACGGTTCGGCCGGGCCTTGAAAAATCCACCTATAAAATAAGAAGAGCCGAGTGCGAAGAGCTGGTTTCAATACTACAAAAATCAAATCACGATATATCCTGCCTTGCAGACATCAAGGATGAAAAAATCTATGAAAAAATTATGGCTGAGCTCGGCAAGAGCTACCCCGACTTGTGCGGCCGGCTAAAATATATCTTCGGCGCTCAAAAGAGGTTTTATAAGATGCTCGATGCCTGGAAGGGCGGTGACATCGAAACCGTAGGCCGGATATTCAGAGAAGACGGCATTGGGCTGCGAGATGATTATAAGATATCAGGGCCGGAACTGGAGACGATGTGCGATATCGCCCGGACGGTGCCGGGTGTTTTAGGAGAACGGATGTTAGGCGGTGGTGACAAAGGAGCGTCAGGCGCTCTGGTTCGAGCTGAAAGTGTCGAAGAGCTTAAACAAGCTGTCGATACAAACTATCCTCGCAAGTACCCCGACCTTGCCGAAAAATATGCCGTTCATATCTGCAAAGTGGTAGATGGCGTGAAGGTTTATGAAGGTTTGCTCTAAAAGCGGTTGCGGTGTGTAGCAACTCTTTGCCGGACAAAGCATTATTGTAAAAGGTTCTTATGCCAGAAAAAAACTCATCGTCAGATAAAGGGCAATTCTGCGCAACGGTCCGTGCGAATAAGCAGATTGGCGGGCGATTCTATCGGCTCGACTTGGAATTTCAAGCAGCTGCAGCAAAGACCTTCGCTAAATTTCGGCCGGGGCAGTTCGCCGAGTTTGACCTTTCCAACACCGCCCTGCCACCGGCAGAAAAGATACCGGAGGATTTGACTGATGCAGCTGGGCGAAATGTTTTATTGCGGAGGCCTTTTAGTTTCGTAGATGTTAATGCTAAAAAGGACAAAACCTTAGCTGAGGTTCTTTATTGCGTTGTCGGCCCTGCCAGCCTGCGAATGACAACTTTAGCTGCGGGCGATTCAGTGAGCGTAATCGGGCCTTTAGGCAACGGTTTTTGGGTGCCGGAGGGTAAGAAAAGGGCGCTGCTGGTTTCCGGAGGGATGGGTGCTCCGCCATTGCTGCATCTGGCGAAGGTACTTACAGGCGATTATCCCGATATCGAGGTCATTGCATTTGCGGGTGCGAAGACGGCAAAAGATTTGCCTTTCGAGAAGCAACTGGATGGGATATCACAGCAATTGGGCTTTACATTGCCGGAGTTTGCAAAATACGGTATTAATTCACAGGTGGCGACGGAAGACAGCTCAGCCGGCTTTGCCGGAATGGTTACCGATTGTTTCAAGCAATGGCTCGAGAATTCTAATTTGGCTCGCGACAGCGCTATCATTTACGCCTGTGGACCTGAGCCGATGCTGGCGCAGGTTGCGGAAATCGCAAAAGAAAAACAAATAGACTGCCAGATAAGTATGGAGCGAAGAATGGCCTGCGGGATTGGCATCTGCCAGAGCTGCGCAGTACTATGCAGAGTGGACGGTTCACAAGAAACCGTTTACAAGCTATGCTGTGAGGATGGGCCGGTGTTTGATAGTAAAGAAATCGTCTTTAGTGGATAATCGTTAGTATTTAGCTATATGACAGAAGCAATTGACATATCGGTGGATTTTGCGGGGTTGAGGTTGGCCAATCCGGTGTTTACGGCTTCAGGGACGTGCGGATATGCGGATGAGTTAGCTGATTTTATAGATATAAATCAGCTCGGCGGGTTTATTACAAAAAGTATTACCGCAAAACCAAGGAAAGGAAATCCAACGCCGCGGATTGTCGAGACAGACGCAGGGATGCTCAACGCAATTGGATGGGCAAATGTCGGCCTGGATAAATTCATCGAAGAAAAACTGCCTGTTATTGAAAAGCTTAGTGTGCCTGTTTTTATTAATGTGGCAGGCGAAACAATCAGTGAATATATAGCTGTGGTTGAGCGATTAGCGGCAGAGCAGACTATAGCGGGATTTGAATTGAATATAAGCTGTCCTAATGTGGAAAAAGGAGGTATAAATTTTGGGACCGACCCTGAGCAGGTAAAAGAAATCACGTCTGCAGTAAAGAAAACCTGCGGTGGTAAAATGTTGATGGTGAAGCTGGCGCCGGCAGTTACGGATATCAGCGTAATTGCTCGTGCTGCGGTTGAGGCAGGTGCAGATGCACTTAGCTTAATAAATACGTTTACAGCGATGGTTATAGATATTGAAACCCGCAGGCCGGTTCTTGCAAATAAAACAGGCGGGCTATCCGGCCCAGCCATAAAGCCAATAGCGGTTTATCTGGTAAATAAGGTTTACAATGAGGTTGCAAAACAGCGTAGGATACCGATTTTGGGGATGGGTGGAATAAGAAACGCATCGGATGCCATCGAATTTATTATCGCCGGCGCATCAGCGGTAGCGGCAGGTACTGCGAATTTCATCGAGCCGGGATGCGCAGTAAAAATTATCGAAGGCATAAAAAAATATTGCATCAGCCATAATATAACTAATATAAAAGATTTGGTCGGCTCACTTGGAACAGGTTAACAGAATGGAAACGTTGAAATTATTACGCGATTATTTTCCGACGGCGGTATATACCGGCAAGTGCCTGGTCTTCATAAGCGAGGACTGGCGTGTTGAGCTTACCGAGCATAAAGACAGTGATTTCAGCAAGGCGAAAGCTGAGCCATCCGTTATACGAGTAAGGATTTTCAAAAAGGCACTCGACGGCGAGTTTATATCCGGCCATTATGAAGATTTCCAGCTTGAGTCGTTGGGTGAGCTTGCCGAGCAGATTGAAAAGTATGTTCAGTTTGCAGTCGGAGTAAACCTGAGGGAAATTGTTGAATAACATACTGGATACTGGAGGATGCCTGCTACCCGATTGAATTTAACTTTCTATGGCGAACCCGGCAGTACAAAAAGTTGTGGATTCGATGAACTCACCACGGGATGATGGCGTTGTCTTTTCGGTAAAGGTAGTGCCCGGCAGCAGCAAGACGGCAGTTTGCGGCCTGCTTGACGGCATAATTAAGATTAAGATTTCTGCGGCACCGGAGAAGGGAAAAGCCAATAAGTGTTTGTTAGAGTTTTTGGCTAAGCAGCTCGGCGTAAAGAAAAATGCTGTTCGTATAATTTCCGGCAAGACCAATCCAATCAAGCACATCCAGGTTCAGGGTCTCTGCCCAGAGACACTTTTGAAGAAGCTGAACTTAAATAAAACGAGACTTTAGTAAATGAACGATAAGTCAAGACTCGAAATTAGAGATGGTGTAGACGAGACATCACTCGGATATATGCTCAAGCTGGCAACCCCAATGGTGGTAACGACCATATCGTTTACTATTATGCAGTTTGTAGACAGATTTATGGTTTCACGTCTCGGGACGGAGGCACTGGCGGCCATTTTACCGGCTGGGGTCGTTAGTTTCGTACCCGGTGCTTTTGCAATCGGGGCGATGACGAGCTTAAACACGTTTGTAAGTCAAAGCTTAGGCAGAGGCGACAAGATTAGCTGCTCGAATTATTTCTGGCAGGTGATGTATATAGGAGTTGCGTATTTAGCGGTTGTGTTGGCGATTATGTGGCCGGCAGCGCCACATATTTTTAAAATGATGGGACAACCGCCGGCAGTTTGTGTTATGGAAGTAATATATCTACGAATTATGCTTTACGCCCAAATAGTGGCGATTATTAACTGGGCAAGCAGCCAATTTTTTATGGGTATCCATCGGCCTATTATTACGATGTATGCAGCGTTGTGCGGGCAGGTGGTCAATGTTATAGCTAATTATGTATTGATTTTTGGTAAGTTCGGTTTTCCCCGGCTGGAGATTGCAGGTGCGGGCTGGGGGACATTTATCGGGATAGCTGTAATGGCCGGCATAAATTTGACCGTGCTTTTGGGCGGCAATATAAACGCAACTTTCCATTCCAGGCGGACGTTTAATATTGATTTTGGCAAGATGTATGATTTGCTAAAAGTGGGACTTCCAGCTGGTTTTGACCTTATGATAAATGTTGCCTTTTGGGGAGTGGTTCTGTTCGGTTTGGTCGGCAGATTCGGCACAGAGGCATTAGCTGCGACAAGCGCGGTACTATCTTATACAAATGTTTCAGTTATGCCAATTGTTGGAATATCAACGGCGTTGACGGCGGCGGTGGGTAAGACAATCGGGCAGGGACGAAAGGAGCTTGCAGCAAAACAAACAAGCATCTGCCTGCGAGTTGCGCTGGTTTATATGGGAACGATAGGGATTTGTTTTCTTTTATTTAGAGAGCCACTAATGCGGTTTTGGACATCTGATGCCAAAGTGATTGAAGCAGGGATTAATATCCTGATTTGTGCTGCTATATACCAGGTTTTCCATGCTGCCCGGATTATTTACAGCGGCCCCTTGCGTGGTGCAGGTGATACAGTGTGGCTTGCAATCGTATCGTCGCTGGGGGCGGTGATAATATTAGGAGCAGGCGGTGTGCTTATAGTTATATTTTTCCCCTCTCTTGGTCCTTTAGGGCCGTGGATAGCCGCTGCAATCAGTATTATTGCGGTTGGGCTGGCCAATCGCTGGAGATTCAAAAGCAACAAATGGATGCAGATAGATTTGTTTAAGCGACGCCCTGTGGGTGTGCCGGTGGAAGTTTAGATTTTACAACAGTTATTTAATCAATCAGGCCAATTTTTGGTATTATAATTCTCGAAAACACAAAATATAAAGCAGCTTCCTGACGATAAGATTCGTAAGATATGGGTACTTACTATCATAAACCAATGAAAAAGACCTTTTTAGTAATGATTTGTATTTTGATTGTCCCTTCGGCGCTGCAGGCACGCCGAGACAGGCCTTTGGCCAATGAGGGTAAAAGCGGTCTGTACGCAAAGTCGATTGAACAGGTCCTGCGATTAAGTGAAGACGAGATTGACCTGGCCACTGCTGCTCTAATTATCTCGGAGAACTGGAGCGATTTGGTGCACGGCCGACGACACCTGACAACATTAGACGATATGGCCCTGGAAATTCGCGAGCGGCTCGACAGCAAAGGACCGGGGGTAAATTATAGAGCGATTGCGGTTATAAATGAGTATTTGTTCGATGAGCTTGGGTTCGAATCTATTTCAGAAGCAACTGACCCGAATGATTTATTTTTACACACTGTGCTGGATAAAAAACGAGGATATTGTCTGAGTCTATCAATTCTTTATCTGTCAGTGGCAGAACGGCTTGGCCTTGCTTTATATGGGGTGGTTGTGCCGGGGCACTTTTTTGTTAGATACGATGACGGGCAGGTGAGATTCAACATTGAAACAACAAGCAAGGGAGGGGTCGCTTCCGATGAACACTACATAAATAAATTTAAGGTGCCTGAGGGTAACAGCAGCATTTATATGAAGAATCTCAATAAAATTCAGACATTGGGTTGTTTTTTCAATAATCTTGGTAATAGCTACAGCGACATCGGCAATAAGGAGTCTGCGTTGCGCGCACTTGAAACTGCAGTCGAGATAAATCCATCATTGGCTGAGGCACTGGCAAACTTAGGCAATATCTATCTTGAAATGGGTCGGTTGCAGGATGCAATATACCAGTATCAAGCAGCTTTGGATATCAATCCTGGCGATGCCAAGACACACAACAACCTGGGTAATGCTTACACTGAACAAGACCAGTTATACTATGCTATTTCACAATACCACCAAGCACTCAAGTTAGACCCGAATTTCATAGATGCTTACAAAAACCTGGCTTTAGCCTACAGCAAACAGCAGCGATTTTTCCAGGCAATAACAGAATTGAAAAAAGCACTTAGTTTGGAGCCGAAAGACGCTTCTCTGTACAGCCAATTAGGCAATGTTTACAGCCAGACGGGCAATTATCAAGGTGCAATACTTCAATATGAAAATGCTTTGAAGATAAACAGCGATTTAGCCAAAGCGTATTTCGGCCTGGCTTTTTGTTACAACAAATTAGGATTGGTTGATGACGAGATTCAAGCATACGAAAGGGCTCTGGCTATCGAACCCAATATGCTGGCTGCCCTGATAAATCTGGGAAATGCATATTCCAGTATACAAAATTACGATGCGGCAATCGAGCTGTATAAAAAAGCAATTCAGATAAAGCCGGATGAGAGTATGATTCATTACAATCTGGGCTCTTCATATTCCAACAAGGGTCTGTATAAACAAGCGGTGGCTGCATTCTTAAAGGTAGTTGAGATAGAACCAAAGATGGGTGATGCTCATTTTGGTCTTGCTGTTGGGTATTATAATTTAAAGAAGTATGAACTGGCCCTCAAGCATATAAAAATTGCCCAGGAACTGGGCGTGAAGGTTACCGAAGAGCAGCTTAATGCTATCAAAAGCCATCTGAAATAGAACAAATCACGAGCGAATTCCATTCGCACATCTTTGTTTGGATGGTGCAAACCTTATAATAAAAACCAACAGTGCTATTGATTTGTGAAATAATCACGCTAAAATCACTTCCATAAACCTTTGACAAAACAGGCTGGCCGATGGGAAGGTTTGGTTATGCAGACAAACGATAACATTCTGAATTTGCTAAGAGAAAAGGGTGCCCAAGCATCAAGACAGACTCATCGGGCAGTGATACTTCAGCCGGGAGCGATAGGCGATTGTATATTGACTATTCCATTAGCTGAATTCATGAAAGATTCGCTCGGATTGGGTGGAATTTATATTCTGGGGCACACCGACTACATCGGTATTTTGTCGGGCAGAACCTGTATCGATGGTATTCACTCCATAGATTCAGTGGATTTACATCGGTTGTTTGCGGAGGCGAAGACGTTTGACCTCGCCGACGGAGACCCTTTGATAAACGCTTTTGATAGTTATGACTGGATTGTGACATTTTTGGGTGAGCCGGACAGTAACTTTGAACAAAACTTAATTTATACAGTCAACTGCAGCCACAGCGCGGAGGTTATAACATTGCCTATGAAGCCGCCATCTGTGGCGAGGCAACCACAGGTGCAGACAAAAGACTTCACCGGCCACTTAACCGACTTTTATATACAACAGTTTATCGAACAAAGTGGCTTGTCTTTAGAGCCACAGAAAGCTGAACCCAACGAGGCCCTGATAAAAGCAACCGAAGCGGACAAACACAGAGGTAACGAACTGCTGAAGGAAATAGACGTTGATTTTGGTGAGAAGCTGGTGATTATCCAGCCGGGCAGCGGCGGGCCGAACAAATGCTGGCACTTAGATAATTTTTTAACTATAGCCAAACAGCTTGGCTCAAAAGGTATTGAAGTGGTATTTTTACTCGGGCCTGCTGAGTTAGAAAGATTTAGCAAAACGACGATACAAAAGATAAGTAGCGTTGCAAAATGTCTTACGGATTTGTCTTTGACGCAGGTAGTTAGTCTTTTGAGCTGTGCGGATTGCTATTTAGGCAATGATAGCGGGATTACTCATCTGGCTGCCGCACTGGGTATCAAGACCTTTGCTGTTTTTGGGCCAACGAATCCGGCTGTATATGGCCCCATCGGGCCGGCTGTAACAGTATTCGCGAAAAAGACAGCATCTTTTGCAAAGAGACCGTCACCGAGTTTTCAGAAAAAACTTATGGGTGCTTTATTGGATTAATACATCAGCATCCAGATTGGAGTGTCAAACTGTGTCAAAAAAATCCGTGCCATCTGTAGAATCCGTGGTTATAATAAAATAGCTATGGAATTACCGAAACTACAAAATAGCGAAAGATACGTCGGCTTGTATATATTCGACTTCGGCGACGACGCCGGCGTGGGCTTTACTGCTAAAGAAGTGGCCGAGCTTCTGGAAAGTGAAAAGTATAAAGACTGCAAGGTCTATAAAATCCACAAGGCCTATCCAGACGGCCGACTCGAACTAAAAGGTGTTCCTGCCCAGACCTTTCAGCTTGAGGCAGGTATGTTCTTTTATTCGGCTGACCTCGAAACAGCCAATAGAGATTTCAAGCAGCTTGTAAATTTAGCGGTAAAGACTACCCCACCTTGTCGAGCAAAGGTTCATCTTGCCAAATACGGTGTTGATAAGTTCGTCGTCGCTATTATTCATCCTGCTGAGTACGACGATGAAGTTAGCTCGTGGCTTTTGGAAGGCGAATATAAAACCGCCGGCGCAGCAGAAGGCGGCACCGGCGCGGTGCAAAGATATTATGACCAAAAGCCGCAAATCCTCGAAAGACACCAATTGTTCGGCAAATATGCTTTTGAAAGCAGAACGGGAGAACAGTTATTGGCCAGTGTAAAATTGGCCGTACAGAGATAAATCGTGTCTCATACAAAAACGATAAGCCCCACCCCTAACAGGGGCGGAACGAGCGACGAAATAAATGGCAGAACATTCGAAAACAAATTCATTTCTTGGCTTTCTTGCCGGCCTATTTTCTTTATTTGGCAAATCCCGAACCAAACCAACAGTTGAGGATTTCAAACGGACGGAATTTAGGACCAGCACGCAACGTATCGGGCTTCGATTTACCGAGAAGATTCGCGATGTCTTTCGCTTCAGATGGCTTACCAAAAGGCGTGGCGTCTAAAGTCTTTGAAAATACAGACTTACCCCGTTAGAAAGCCCGTTTGAAAATCTGTCCACCATTCGGAGTCAAATTCCAGATGTCTCATTTCTAAAAGGGTTTACATCAATTATCGCTCTCTAATCACTATTTATCGAACCTTTAGCCGCTCGCAGCGTAGTTAAAAACAGGTAATTAAAGTTACGTTTCGCTGTTGCCGATAACAGGGAAGAATTGAATATAATTTTTTCTCCCCTCCGGAAAACATCGAGTAGCGCAAGTTGCTCGATGTTTTCTTTTATTAACCAATTACTCCTAACGGCATAGAAATACAACAGTTACGCCAATTTTACAAGTTTCTTCCACAGCATTTTTTATATTTTTTCCCACTACCACATGGGCAGGGGTCGTTTCTTCCGACCTTTGGCTTTTCGAGCCGAATCTGTTTTACTTTAATTTCCCCTTGCGGGGCCTGTGCGGCGGCTCGCTGACGCTCGGCCATTGCGAACTGGCCTACCTCATCATGCGCTGTTTGACTTACCGTCCAGACACTCCTGGCTCTGGCGCCAGCTTCCAAGCGTACCTTGAAGATAATATCCGTAACCCGGTCCTCAATCGTCTCGAGCATCTCTTCGAACATTCTGAAGCCTTCACGCTTATACTCTATCTTGGGGTCTTTTTCAGCAAAAGAGCGTGTCCAGATGCTATCTTTTAGATGGTCCATCGTGTAGAGATGGTCTTTCCAGGTGCTGTCATAAACTTGTATCAAAACATATTTTTCGAGGTCACTGAGTTCAGCACGCAAAAACTCTCTTGCCCTTTCATGTAGCTTTTCTTTAAGCTCCAGTTCATCGCCAAGGTCTTCTTCGGTCAAAGAAGCATCAAATCTTTCATTGGCCCAATTGATTAGCTCGGCAGTATTTAAATTTGCACTTTTTTCAGCGAGTTCTCGGTCCAATTCTCCGTTATTATAGCTTTCACTTAATTCGAGCAGTTGTTTATGTACCAGTCGAGGCTTGGTGTTCTGTAACTGCTCGATTGTCAGGCCGGCGTCATATTTTTTATTGGCCCAGTCGGCCAGCGCCTCAAATGCATAGACATTAGCCCCCTGCGGCCCATAGACCATATTCATTGCAAATTCTACAGGATACTCAATCTCCCGGCGCTTGTATTTAGCTGCGCTTCTCTCGGTAAGAAGCTGACGGATTTGGGAGTCATTGAGACTCACCAGCTCACTAACGCCCAGTTTTATATCGAACTTAGCTCGTGCCAATTCGGCAAATGTGCGAATGGCAAAATCTTCCTTCAAAAATTCGTTCAACTGGGAACAGTCTTTTCTGTCAATTTGCTCGGCAGCCGCTGTTACCAATTGCTCTTCAATTTCCTGCGGCGATTGGTCCTTGACTTTGGAGGGGCTTAAACTGACTTTAAATGCACTCATAGCCCATTTGGATAAGCCCGCAATATCCCAGCTTCGCACGTCACTGTAGTCTTCTAAGTATTCTCCCAAAGAAAGCGATATGTTATTAGCTACATTATCTTTTGCCTTTTCTTTTATTAGTTTTTCAATTTCTTGTGGTTTAGCGCTGGCAATATCTGAGGGCTTCAAATCAATGCCAAAATTTGTTCTGGCCCACTCGATAATGCAATTATGAGGATAATCCTCACCAAGTATTGTATCGCAATGCTTTTCAATCGTTGCTTCAATCATCTGCTGGATGATACTTTTTAGCCTTTGACCAGCCAGTATCTGTCGTCTACGTGAGTAAAAGATTTTTCGCTGGTAGTCCATAACCTCATCATATTCGAGCAGGCTCTTGCGAATCTCATAGTTTCGCTCTTCGACTTTCTTCTGGGCCTTTTCAATGCCCTTGCTTATTCGGCCGTGTACGATTGGCTGACCTTCCTCCCAGCCAATCCACGAAAGCGCCTTGACCGTCCATTCCGGGGCGAAGGTTCGCATTAAATCATCATCAAAACTGAGGAAGAATTGACTCGAGCCGGCGTCGCCCTGCCTGCCACATCGGCCTCGAAGCTGATTATCTATTCTCCTGGCCTCGTGTCGTTCAGTGCCGAGTACATGCAGCCCGCCAAGCTCAGCAACGCCGGGTCCCAGAACAATATCTGTTCCGCGACCGGCCATATTTGTGGCGATTGTTACATTACCGTGCATTTTGCCGTCCCGCCCTTTGTGCTGCTGGCCGGCTTTCGCTACAATGGCGGCTTCTCTGTCGTGCTGCTTTGCGTTGAGAACCTCATGTTCAAGACCGAACCTTTTTGAAAGAGCTGCAGAAAGGGCCTCGTTTTTTTCTACGCTAACCGTGCCAACAAGCACCGGCCGACCGGAAGCGCTGACCTCGTTTATTGCTTCTACTGTAGCGATAAACTTTTCTCGCATCGTTTTATAGATTACATCCTCATGGTCGTCCCTGATACATGGTTTGTTGGTTGGTACTACAACAACGTCAAGATTATATATCTTCATAAACTCTTCCGATTCGGTAGCGGCTGTACCGGTCATTCCCGCTATCTGGTCATAGAGTTTGAAGAAATTCTGTAGTGTGATAGTAGCAAGTGTTTGTGATTCCTCTTTTACGGTAACGTTTTCCTTTGCCTCGACCGCCTGATGGAGCCCGTCGGACCACTGCCTGCCGTGCATTAACCGGCCGGTAAATTCGTCAACGATAACAACCTTGCCATCCATAACGATGTAGTCTTTCTCTTTTTCAAAGGTCACATGAGCGCGCAGGCTTTGTTCCAAAAGATGGGGCCATTCCATATTCGAGCCGGTAAAAAATGACCCTAAACCCGCTATCTCCTGTGCAGCCCCTACTCCTTCATGAGTCAGATGAACTGCTTTTCTGTCGTATTCGACTTCGTAATACTGGGTTATTTCTGTCAGGCGAGCTTCTGCACTGGCAATATCCTGCTGACTTTTTTCTATCACCTTCTGGGCTTTTTCGATTCGCTTATTATCTTTGTCTTTTTTCGCTTCAGCTAATTCACCCTGAGCGCTGGCAAGTGTTCGCTGGGCTGAATCAATTTGTTTTTTAATACGGTCATAGCTGCTTTGCAAACCGAGCAGCTTTCTTGCTACTTCATCCGCTTTTTTATATCTACTGACATCATCGAAAGCCGGCCCCGATATAATCAACGGCGTCCTGGCTTCATCAATCAGAATCGAATCGACTTCATCAATTATGGCATATTGCAGCCGGCTCTGGACCATCTGTTCGAGCGATAATTTCATATTGTCTCGCAGGTAATCAAAGCCGAACTCGTTGTTTGTGCCGTAGGTAACATCACAGGCATACTGGCCTTTTCGTTCGTCGCCGCTTGTGTCCATATCCGCCTGAATTGCCCCCACGGTCATTCCCATAGCCCTGTAAATAGGCCCCATCCATTCTGCATCGCGTTTGGCAAGATAATCGTTAACAGTAACTATATGGACATTCCTTCCGGTAAGATAAACAAGGTATGCTGCCAGTGTTGCCACGAGGGTTTTTCCCTCACCGGTAGCCATTTCAGCAATTTTACCCTCGTAAAGGACATTGCCACCGATGAGCTGAACGTCGAAATGCCGCATCTTGACGTTGCGCCTTGCTGCTTCACGGACGACCGCAAAGACCTCAGCTAAAATATCCTCCGCTTTTGTGCCGGCCTTTAACCTGGCCTTGAACTCTGCGGATTTGGCCTTTAGTGATTCGTCGTTGAGCTTTTGTACTTGCTCTTCATATTCACCCGCCTGGCGGGCGATTGGTGTGTAGACATTCTTTAATAGCCGCTCATTTCGCGAGCCAAAAACCTTCAACAGGGTTTTGCTTATTTCGCCAGACATCGTGACTAAAAAAGTAGTGAGCTAAAATGAACTAAAGTATAGAGTGAACTAAAGTGAAAAAATAATCCAAAACTTTACACTTTAGCTCACTTTAGGCACTTTAGCTCACTTCTTACTCTTTTACTCTTGTTAAATACTCTCCACTGCGAGTATCGACACGGATAACATCGCCAACTTTAATAAAAGGCGGGACCTGTACGACAAGACCTGTTTCGAGTGTTGCGGGCTTATTTTGATTGGTTGCTGTAGCGCCTTTAATTTCTGGCGCAGTGTCGGTTACTTCCAAATCCACAGTATTAGGCAGAGTAACTACAACGGGCTTGCCCTGGTACATACTGACCTGAAGCTGCTCATTCGGCTTTAGATACTTCTGGCCGTCTCCGAATGCGTCGTCATCGAGTGTAATCTGGTCGTAGGTCTGTGTATCCATCAGCATGTGTTCACTTCCGGAAGAATACAGGTATTCGTATGTTCTTTTATCCAGATACGCCTCTTCTACATTCTCTTCAGAGCGCAGCCGAACAGTTTGAACCAATCCATCAGTTAAGCTCTTTATTTTTGTCTGATAAACTGCTCCGCCTTTGCCGAGTTTTACATGCTGGTAGTCAACAATAACATATAATTTGCCGTCGATTTCAATGGTCTGACCTTTTTGCATTTGCGATGCTCTCATCTTATTCTCCGAGTATTTAGTCGATAGTATTTAGTTGTTAGTACTTAGCTTTTTGATTAAGCTCATCGTCATTTTGCTAATTTCATCGACTTCATCTAACAGCTTATCAGCTTTATCCTTATCAACATACCTAAGTCGTGACGCAATAACAAGCTGTGTCGTAAGTTCGGTGCAGCTTCCGAGAGACACATACAAGAATTGCCTGTACTCTTTGTTGTGTAATCCGGCAAATCCTTCTGAAATATTCGAGGGTATTGATATCACCGGTCGCTTTAACTGACTCGCCAAGGCGTATTTTTCTTCTTTTGGAAAGGACTTGGTAGCTATGTACACATCTTCAACCAAATTGATACCCCTTTCCCATATTTCCAAGTCCTTAAAGCTCTTTATTTTACCAACCGGCTTTTCGGTCATAAGACGCTCTCTACTAAACACTAAATACTACCCACTAACGACTATTCACTAATAAAGTATCCCAAAAATTCCGCAAAGTGTCAAGCAGCCGATGAGCTTGCTGCCTGCTTTACGCTCATAACGGCTCTACAGGGACCACATTTAACTGGCGTGCAGGAACATTCACAGAGACTATACGCACTTTCACTGATTTTCCAAGGCGGATATTGCGTCCGGTTTGACTGACGATGCTTTGAGACCTTTTGTTAAATTTCCATCGGCCAGGTCCCAAATCGCTCATCTGGATAAGGCCTTCAATGCCATACTTTTTGGACTGAACAAATACACCGAAGTTTGTTAAACCTGTAACTACACAGTCAAGCTCATCTCCAATTCGTTTGCTCAACATTTGCAGTATCAAAACTGTCGTCAACTCTCTTTCGGCATCTTCAGCCCGCTGTTCCGTAAAAGTAATGTGTTTTCCAATCTCTGTTAAATCCAATCCGGCTGAAGCCTGCTTTGCTAAATCCAGACGGTTTTGCAGATAGTATTGCAGGACCCGATGGACGAGCAAGTCTGCATATCGACGTATCGGACTGGTAAAGTGGCAATAATGAGTCGATGCCAAAGCGAAATGACCGATATGCGATGGTGCGTACTCGGCTTTTTCAAAACTTCGCAATACCGCTATATTCACCGCAAATGAGCTGTCCCTGCCTTTAACATAATCCAATAAATCCTGTATATCGGTTCGGCGAGGTGTTTTCGGCAGACTATAACCAAACGCCCTGACAAGCTGCGACAGGTTTTTCATACTCAAAGTATCCGGCTCGGGATGAATCCGCCGCATAAAGGAAACATTATGCTTATCGAGAAGTGATGCAACCGCTTCATTGGCCTCGACCATAAACATTTCTATCATCGTGTGTGGATAGCTGGTATCAGCAGGGTGAGCGTCCACAACCCGGCCGGATTCGTCCATCACCAATTCGGTCTCCGGCAAATCAAGATGGAGCATTCCATTCTTTGTTCGCCTCTTCTCAATTATTCGGCTGAGCGTCTCCATACTCTTCAGCAATTCAATTACTTCGGGTTTAATATCTTTTGTATGGCCTTTCAAAACTCTATCAGCCTGTTGATACGTCAAACGCTGCGCTGAATCAATAATACTGTTCGCAAATCGTCGGGATAAGACATTACCCTGCTGGTCATAGGTTAAATATACACTTTTACAAAATCGCTTTTGGCCTGGCTGAAGACTGCAAATACCATTGCTTAGAACCTCCGGCAGCATCGGAATTGTCTTGCCCGGCAGATATACGCTGTTTCCTCGCATCTTTGCTTGCCTATCCAATGGAGAATCATCCGGCATAAAACAACTTACATCGGCGATATGGACCCCCAATACCCAGTTACCCTCTGAATTTTTCTCCAGGCTTATCGCATCGTCGAAATCTTTTGCATCCGGCGGGTCGATTGTAATAATTGTTTTGTTGGTAATGTCTTCTCTGGCATCACTTTGTTTGTCGTCAAATTCATTGGCGACCTTACGTGCGTGCTCAATACATTCATCATCGAATTCTTCAG
>Ga0315551_10000662_pt1 | contig 27511 bp, 33 predicted proteins | sample SalMarSW160290MG_FD_203678 | JGI IMG/M metagenome (GOLD analysis project Ga0315551, IMG submission 203678) | Salt marsh sediment microbial communities from the Plum Island Ecosystem LTER, Massachusetts, United States - Salt Marsh Sediment SW1602-90 ...
GGTGACATGGCTGCTTGAGCTAAAAATTGAGTGTGCGGTGCTAATTTTGCAGAGAGAATTTGCTGGCCGCCTTGTGGCAGCTGTGGGCAGTGAGGATTACGGGTGGTTGACAATTGTCGCTTGCCACACTGCGGAAGTTGAGCTTTTGGACGCGGTTCCCAAATCGCTGTTTTATCCCCCGTCAGAAGTCGATTCAGTAATAGTGCGCTTAACGCCTTGGAAAGCGGCGCCTTTCGAAGTGAAGGATGCGGCGTTTTTTAGGCGGCTGGTGCAGTGGCTCTTCACGCAACGCAACAAAAAGCTCCGCAACGCGCTTCCGCCGTTCCTCAAGAGTACGCTTAAAACGTCAAAGGAAGACGCTGAGAAGCTGGCTTGTGCCTTCCCATTCTGCGATAAACGTGTGAGAGAATTGTCTCCCAAAGATTTTGGAGTTTTAGCTAATGCCCTCGTCAACTAAAAGAGTATATTTTGGCGATTACAGTTTCAGTGTGTGGGAGAACGTGTATGAGCCTGCTGAAGACTCATTTCTCTTCGCCGAAAACCTTGAGGTAGAAGCGGGCGAGAGCGTGCTGGACATGGGCACAGGGTGCGGCATACTGAGCATACTCGCCGCGAAGAAAGCTAGCGCTGTGGTGGCTGTGGACGTGAACCCGTACGCTGTTCGCTGCGCAAGAGAAAACGCGACGTTCAACAATGTACGTGGTAAGATGGCTTTCATACAGGGCGATTTGTTCACGCCTTTACGCGAGGCGACAAAGTTTGATGTGATTCTTTTCAACGCGCCTTACTTGCCCGCAGACGAGCGCGAAGCGGATTCTTGGATTGACCGAGCATGGGCAGGAGGTGCTACGGGGCGGCGAATCATTGACCGTTTTATTTTCGGGGCGCCGAGGCACTTGAAACGGTTGGGGCGCGTTCTCTTGATGCAGTCTACACTGGCGGATGTGGATGAGACGGTGCGCAGATTTGAGGAGTGTGGTATGGGCGCTAGGGTCATGGCGGAGCGTACTTTACCGTTTTTTGAGACGATAATTCTCTTTGAAGCCAGCTTTCGGTGACTGCTCCGAGATTCATATTGGAAAGACAGAAGCATTATATCAAATGTTTTTGTTTAACCGCATTTGGTGTTCATGTTTGGAATCCGATGCTGCAAGTCCAGTTCGTACTTCGACAAATGTAGCAAAACCCAAAAGTCATGTTAAGCTTGTAGCAGTTATAGCTGTGGCGGTTATCGCCGTTGTGGTTGGAGCTTTCCTCGTTAGCGCTTTACTTTCAAGTCCTCAAGGTCAAGATGCTTGGTTGTTTAAGGGCGCGTACGCAGAATATGAGGGTTCAACCTCGATGACGGTTATGACTATCGACGTTGCGGTTAGTTTTGCGGTGCGACAAGAAGTGGTTGACTTTAACAGTACGCATGTGCTGGTTTCTACCTCCTTCCAAATGAGTTCATCGGTCGGCGAATCCGTTGAAGACGAAAACACCACATGGGTCCCACTTTCACAAGCGGGCTTCATTAATGCTTTCGATGAAGATGACTTCACAGAAAGCTATGAGGCTACTGTGGATATACCTGGCATTGGGACACGAACCTGCACAGTTTACGAGTTTGAAATTTCAGATGACGGTCTAACAATGACCGTGTATGTCGATAAGGCGGTTGGCTGGCCATTGAAGATGACGGTAAGCACAGACGAAGACCTGTTAGGATTAGATTTAGAATTAGACATAAACTTAGTCGAAACAAACATACCCTCCCTAAAATAGCAGCATAGTAACTGTAAAAGCTTAGTTTTTCTATTTTTGGTGGAATTATTTCCAATGCTCATTCGTCGTAATATGTTTCGCTACTTTGACTGGAGAAGGTAACCCCTGGAAATCGCTTAGTGCCTAAGCTGAACGTGCAAGTCACTGGCTAATTCAAGGTATATATAAGGGAGGGGGTAGTCTCCAAGAGCACACTAGCCCACAAAACAGTAAATAAACAGCAGCGATAACAAGAAACACGAAGGCGACAAGCAAAATGCCCACCAATATCAGCTCACTTTACAAGAAACTCTTGACCCGAACCAAAGACCTTATCGTGCTATCATCCGCTCAAAGCGTTATACACTGGGACATGGAAACCATGATGCCGCCAAAAGCAGTGGAACAACGCAGCCAGCAACTCGCGCTCTTAAGCCGCATCAGTCACAAGATGAGCACGGCACCAGAAATTGGAAAGCTCTTAAACGCCCTGCTCGTAAGCTCACAATACGACGCGCTAACCGAAATAGAAAAGCGCAATGTCTACCTCATCAAGAAAAACTATGATGAACAAACTGCGCTGCCAGAAAAACTCGTCGCAGAAACCGCCAAACAGCAAGCTATAACTGTAAACACTTGGAAAAAAGCAAAAGCCGCAAAGCGCTTCAGCCTCCTCAAGCCCGAACTACAAAAACTCGTAAACCTCAACCGAAAAACAGCAGAAATCCTCATGAAAGTCAAGGCGACAGCCACACCCTACGACGCGCTCATAGATATTTTCGAACCAAAAATGACCGCAACCACCATCACGCAGGTCTTCAACGAACTCCAACAAGGACTAACCGCATTGCTGAAGAAAATCCAAAACGCTCCAAACCAACCCAACACAACCATACTTCAACACAGAATCCCAATAGAAACACAACGCCAAATCGCGAAAGCCCTCACAGAAACAGTCGGATACGACACCACCTCACCAAACGCTGCAGGAAGAATCGACGAAACGGAGCATCCTTTCACCTCAGGATACTACGACGACATAAGAATCACAACACACTACCACCCAGAAAACTTTACATCCTCAATCTTTTCAGTACTCCACGAAACAGGTCACGCCCTATACGAGCAAGGCCTACCGCAAGAGTGGAAATACCAACCCATCGGTTCAACATGCTCCTACGGCATACACGAATCCCAATCCCGTTTCATAGAAAACATCATAGGACGCTCCCGAGAATTCTGGACCAGCTTCCTCCCCAAACTAAAAAAGATTACAGAACCAAGCCTAACGCGGCTCGAATTGGACCCGTTTGTACGCGCCATAAACCAGGTTAAGCCCTCAAAAATCCGCGTCGAAGCCGACGAAGTAACCTACTGCCTGCATATAACAATACGGTTCCAGATCGAAAGAACTCTCTTCGAAAACAAAATCGAAGTTAACCAACTGCCAGAGATATGGAACCAAAAATACGAAGAAAATCTCGGCCTAAGAATCGAAAACGACTCCGAAGGAGTAATGCAAGACACGCACTGGGCAAGCGGCTTGTACGGCTATTTCCCAAGCTACGCCCTAGGCAACATCTACAGCGGGCAAATACTCGCCGCCCTCGCAAAAGATATACAAGACTGGCGCAGCCAACTCGCCCAAGGCAATCTAAAAAACATAAAGGGCTGGCTGATCAAAAACGTCCACAGCCACGGAGACCTGTACGACCCAACCGACCTAATAAGGAGAATAACTGGAAAGAAACTAGACGCCGAACCCTACTTACAGTATCTTCAGGAAAAATACAGCAAGCTCTACGGGTTCTGAACTTCCACTTTCTTTGTCAGCTCGTTATAAATGTAAAAAAGAAGAAAAACCAGAATTCCCCCGATCATAAGGTAAACACCAACCCAACCGATAACGGCATCGTAGAAGTTGGCTCCGTAAAGAAAAAGCACAAACCCCAATATGACCATGCCTAAACACGCCAAATCAAACCGCGACATTCAAGCACCTACACACACTGAATGCTAACACTCAGTACACGCTAAAATATAGAGTTACCGATGAAAACCTAAGAAAACACAAATTCACCACCAACACAATATACACCGCACGGTTCCGAAAAAGGCAACACCCATATCTAACCGACAGCCACCGAAAAAATAGCTCCAATTTCAATAAAAATTTCCTTCTATTCCGACACTCTTATATACAAGATGCCACACACAGAACACAGAGGCGACATAAATGTCGGGAACAGATACAAAAAAACCTGAAACACGAGAAGAACTTATCAGGCTTCTGGCAGAAGCTGCCAAAAAAGAGGTAGAAGCTAAGCATTCTCGAAAAAATAAACCGACAAAACCGACAATATCTGGAACAGCTAAGGCACTGAACGTGCACAGAGATACACTTTACACGTGGCTAAAGGAATTTAACGTCGACTTTAAAGAGGTGTTGGGCAACATGTCGGCACTACAATCAAACGGTGCTGTCGGATATTTGGGAAGTACCTACCTAATCGGTGAATCTCTTGTCGGGGAAGGCAACGAAGTTGCGCACGTAGACCTTTTGATGGGCGACAAAGACGGGCCAGTCGGTAAAGCGTTTGCCGCGGGTTTGTCAAATCTTTCAGCAGGACACACGCCTTTGCTGGCGGTTATACGACCCAATCTTCCGCCTAAACCACACACGCTGCTGGTGCCTAAAGTAACTGTTAAGAACATGGAGGATACGGGGAAAATCTTTGGGCCTGCGCAGGCGGCAGTTGCGAAGGCGGTTGCGGATTCCGTGGAGGAAGGAGTTATTCCCGCTGATAAAGTGGATGACTGGGTAATTATCTGCAGCGTTTTCATTCACCCGCAAGCTGCCGATTACCGCAAAATATACCAGTACAACTACGGTGCCACAAAGATGGCTCTGCAAAGAGCGTTGAAGAAGTATCCATCCCTCGAGAAAATAAATTATGACAAGGACCGAGCAAAACATCCGATAATGGGCTTCAAAGTTCCACGCTTATGGAGACCACCATACCTGCAAATTTCGCTTGATAATCCATCGCTTGAAAGCGCCAAGAAAGTGATTGCTCAAATCCCAGGAAGCGACAGAATCATCATTGAAGTTGGAACACCGCTCATAAAGCACTACGGAACAAGAGTAATCAGCGACCTAAGGCAAGTAGCAAAAGACACGTTTATGGTTGCCGATCTAAAGACACTGGATGTCGGAAAAGTCGAAGCAGACATAGCCTACGAAGACACTGCAGACGCAGTCGTTGCTGCAGGACTAGCACCACCTGAAACTCTTGACGCGTTCGTGCATGAGGCAAAAAGACTTGGAATCTACGCTGTCATAGACATGCTAAACGTCGACGACATTCTTGAAAAACTCAGATCGCTCAAAGATTTCCCAGACATCGTCATTCTGCACAGGGGCATAGACCAAGAAAGCGGAAGAACAAGTGGACTGGAACGCATAAAAATGATACGCCAAGCTTTTCCAAACAAAAAGTTTCTGATTGCCGTTGCGGGTGGAATAGTTCCGGAAACAGCCAAGGAAGCCTTAGAACAAGGTGCAGACATACTCATCGTCGGAAGGTATGTGACGCAGTCAAAAGATACCGAACGTGCAGTAAGAGACTTCTTAGAATTGACGCCAAGCATGCGCGAAGACATCGACTTGTTCAGAGTCCACACAGAATAAAACGTGGACAAGCTTTCTTTTTCTTTTTTATGAAAAAATTTTGAGAACCAAATAAGCCAAAGAGTGGAGATGCCCAAGTTTTCATAAATCCTTAATAGAGAGATGCCCAACTTCATACTCCGCTGGAGAGTTAACCTCACATGGCTAAGTTCAAGGTAATAGTATCTGACCCAGAGGCTGGAACCTCAAAAGTGGTTGAGCTTGAAGAGGCACGTGCAGTTCCGTTCATCGGAAGGAAAATCGGAGAAACAGTAGACGGCGCTGTAGTGGATTTGCCCGCGCACAAACTGCAGATAATGGGCGGTTCAGACAAAGATGGCGTGCCCATGAGACCAAGCGTTCATGGTGGAGTCCGCCGAAACGTTGTGCTGAGTGGAGGAACTGGGTTTAACCCTCAAGACAAGGGAGAACGAAGACGGAAGACCGTTCGAGGAAACGTAGTAACAGACGAAATTGTGCAGATTAACACGAAAATTATTGAAAAGCCGAAAAAGCCTGCTGAGAGCAAAAAAGAACAGGCTACTCAAGAAGCTTAAGTTTTGGTCAATGCGTGCATGCTCAAAACTTATTAACTGCCATCATTTATTCCTTCACTAATTCATGAATATTTGTGGACAAGAGAATGACTAAGACAAGTAAAGCCCTGCCTAAACAGCCAGAAGTCAACATCGGCACCATAGGGCACGTAGACCACGGAAAAACAACGTTAGTGCAAGCGTTAACTGGCGTTTGGGCATCACGGCACAGCGAAGAACTGAAAAGAGGCATAACCATACGCTTAGGCTACGCTGACATGACAATCTACAAATGCCCAAAATGCGAAACACCGAAAAACTATTCGACTAAGCCCATCTGCGCCAACTGCGCCTCCGAAGCAGTTTTCGTCCGCGCCGTAAGCTTCGTCGATGCCCCAGGACACGAAGCGCTAATGGCAACCATGCTTTCGGGAGCAGCTATAATGGACGGCGCAATCCTTGTGATAGCTGCTGACGAACCATGCCCTCAACCGCAGACACGAGAACATCTGGCAGCGGCACAGGTTATCGGTATAAAGAACATAATCATCGTCCAGAACAAGATCGACATTGTCGAGGAGAAAAGAGCACGCAAAAGTTACGAAGAAATCAAGGCGTTCGTTAAGGGAACAATCGCCGAAAACGCGCCCATAATTCCTGTTTCGGCACAGCGTGCAATAAACGTCGACGTGTTGCTCAACGCGATAGAGGAGATTATACTCACGCCGAAAAGGGATGAAACGAAACCTCCACTCATGTTCATCGTTCGCTCCTTCGACGTAAACAAACCTGGAACTTCCATTGAGGATTTGGAGGGAGGAATCATCGGAGGCACTATAGCCCAAGGCAAGTTTAAAGTTGGAGACGAAATAGAAATACGACCAGGCATCAGCGTTGAGAGAGAAGGCAAAACCATCTATGACCCGTTGATAAGCGAAATAGTCAGTTTACACGCAGGCGAAAGGAACGTGAAAGAGGTGACATGCGGAGGATTAGTCGGCGTGGGAACCCTGCTAGACCCATCCTACTCAAAAGCAGACGGCTTGAACGGAAACATAGCTGGAAAAACAGGTACGCTTCCACCAATATTATCAGAACTAACTTTAGAAACACATATTTTAGAGCGGGCTGTAGGCACCAAAGAGCTTTTGAAAGTCGAAAAAATCAACCCTGATGAAACATTGCTCCTTCACGTAGGCGCAGCTGTGAACCTTGGAAAAGTCATGTCAATCAAGAACAATGTTGTAAAAATTAAATTGAGCAGACCAATCTGCGCGCAGCCAAACGCGAGAGTTGCCATAAGCAGGAAAATCACAGCGCGTTGGAGACTTATAGGATACGGAATAATGTTAGATAAGTCCCAGTAACCAAGGTTTATCCAGAGGAGCCTATTATCCCCCGAGCTTTTAATAGCTCATGTGCTTTTTGTAGCGCTGCTTTGGCGTTTTTGAAAGTGAGTCTTTCCATGGCATTCGGATAATCTAGCCAAGTGTAACCAACATGTTCGTAGGATAATTCGACTTTTTTCGTGTGGGTTTCGATTAGAAAGAAGATTACCTCTTTGTGTATTGTTGAGCCTTGCCTTCTGTAGAAGTATTCTATTTTTTCCCTGAAACCTTCGATAAATTGCGCGTCGGCTATTCCTGTTTCCTCTCGGAGTTCTCGGATAACCGTGTCTTTTTCACTTTCGTTGGGTTCAACATTACCTTTTACAAAGTCCCAGTGACCAGCCTCATAATGTAGGAGAAGATATTTAACCTCCGTATTTTTCAGGAACACTACAGCACCACAGGATTTTTCACGAAGCAACAGCCTTCACCAATTCCATTCTTACTCTGCTCATTCTAAGCAGTTGTGATTTAAAAGTGATACGTAAATTCTGGATACGCAGATAGGACATATACGTGCCGTGTTGCGGCTACCTAAATGCTGGAGTGGAATCGCAATTTTTCATTGGAATACGCACAAAAAAACAAACAGTTTTAAGCTTACCCGCAGAGAACCTAAAGAAAAAGAGAACAGCAGTTTTAGAGCATAGTGGAGCGCAGGGTTAAATGGCATTTACACCAGCACAAAGGGAAACTTTTAAGGTAATTCTGGACTCAAACGCCTTGTTTGTTCCGTTTCAATTCAAAATTGACATCTTCAATGAGCTAAAACGGCTGTTGAACAGGAACTTTGAATTGATTTTGCTATCTCCAGTCAAACGTGAACTGGAAGCCCTCGCTGAAAAAGGCTCACCTAAAATGCGTAAAAACGCCTCTTATGCGTTGAAACTTGCTGAGAAATGTAAGTATGTTGAAGTTTCCGTGTCAGCCTCAGCTCTCACTGATGATATAATAGTTAAAATAGCCAAAGAATGGGGGTTCCCAGTGTTTACCAATGATAGACAGCTCAAGAAGAGGCTAAGAGATATAAGTGTGCCAGTGATTTATGTGAGACAAAAATCGCGTCTCGAGATTGACGGGATGATATAATTAAATGTTTAAGCTCATAGATATGCAGGATACTATCCGCATTCCGCCTGAGACCTTCGGTAACCCTCTTGAAAAAGTAGGTCGTGACCAAGTCAAGACGAAATACGAGGGAATAGTGGACGAAGAATTGGGCTACGTCATAGCAGTGATTAGCGTTGAAGTAAGCCCCATAGGAAAGATAATTCCTGGCGACGGCGCAACTTATCACAAAGTAACATTTTCTCTGTTAACGTTCTATCCTGTCATTCAGGAAATAGTTGAGGGAGACGTGGTGGAAATCGCAGATTTCGGAGCATTCGTGCGCATAGGCCCTGTAGACGCGTTGCTCCATGTTTCGCAACTCATGGATGACTACATGTCTTATGACGAAAAACAAGGCGTTTTGCTGGGAAAGGAAACCAAAAGAAGACTGACGAGCGGAGACCACATGCGCGTCAGGATAACAGCGGTTTCTCTCGGCAGGGCGGGAAGCTCAGGGAAAATTGGCGTAACTGCTAGACAACCGTTTCTGGGCAAATTAGAATGGCTCAAGCTTGAAGCTTCCAAAACAAAAGAAGCAGCAGAGAAGAAAGCAACGGAAAGCAAAGAAGAAAGTAGCGCAGAACAGGAGTGACGTGGAATGCATGAGAAAGCGTGTACAAACTGCCATTTCATCACCAAAGAAAACGTATGCCCGAAATGCCGGTCAACAAGTCTAAGCGAAGACTTCAGCGGCATAGTCATAATGTTTGATCCGGAAAATTCGGCTATCGCAAAAGCTATGAACATAACCGAGAAAGGGCGTTATGCGTTAAAGGTCAGATGAGGCTTAACTTCCACGTTAAAGTTGCTACCTGCACAATGAGCGCGTTTAGGGTAAGCTGTGCCAGTTCGAGGTTGAAAAGAAAATGGCTATTGCCTATAGTGTTACTCCAGAACTGCGTGCGAGACTCAAAGAACCTTTTGGTATGTTAATTCGCGGCTCATTTGCTGAAACCATGGGCAAAATGGATAACATCGTGAAAAGAGAAAAACCGCCCGTGGTGGTGTCTGTCGGAGACACGGTTTCCCGAAATCTTCATGAACATCAGCTGAATCCTCAACTTTCGATTACCGACAACAAACGCATGAGAAAGAGAATAAAACCAAGAATATTTACAGCCAAGCTTTTTCATGTTAAAAATCCTCAAGGAACAATAACTGAAGAAGCGATCACGGCGATAAAAGAGGCTTTGGAAGGTGACGAACGCGTTCATATAATCGTGGACGGAGAGGAAGACTTGCTGACACTTATTGCCGTTTTGTACGCGCCAGAAAACTCGTTGGTTGTTTATGGACAACCGTATGAGGGCATAGTGGTCGTTAAAGTTACATCTGAAAAAAAGGATGAAGCCACGGAAATTCTAAAAGCGATGAAAACTGTTCGAAAAGCTAAATAAGAAGTAAACTGTATGAACTCACCACTCTAAACAAGTGATAGCGCGATGGAAGTTAAAATAGTATCAAAGAAGGACAATCCACTTTTGAAACGAAAGGAAGTAGATTTCAGGGTGGAACATGGTCCAAAAGGAAAAACACCGGCTAGGTTAGAAGTTAAAAAAGCTGTAGCCGCCGAATTGAAGATAAGCGAAGAGATGGTTTTTGTTAAGAGAATGCGAACTATGACGGGAACAAACACTGCCGTTGGAATTGCTAACGTTTATGAAACGGTAGAACAGGCAAAATTCATCGAGCCAGAGTACATAAGAAAACGTAACAGCCCTCCAGAAAAACCGAAAGAAGAGGCGGAGGAATAAGATGTCCAAGAAAGTGACTAAAAAAGAAGAGACACCCGCCAAAGAGCCAGAAAAGGAAGAGAAAATAGAAGAGGTAAAACCTCAAAAAGTCGAAAAGGCTAAGCCAGAAAAGAAGAAAAAAGAGGAAAAGGGTGTTCACGCCTTGTACAAAATAGAGGGCGAGAAGGTTACGAGACTGCGCCCAACCTGCGAGAGATGCGGTCCAGGATACTTCATGGCTAATCACAAAGACAGATACACCTGTGGGCATTGTGGTTTTACACGGTACAAGCAGGTTGAAAAATAAGCAGTTTTAAATTCTTAACACGCACATACTTCTGATGATTTAGATGATCAGAGTTAATGTAGTCATAACAAATATTTCTGCAGAACGCTTCTGGGACATTAGGAAACCGATTCCGCCCATCCAAATAGGCACGAACATCAACATTGTAGGGATGGAGAAGAAGGCGGATGGCACGCTTGAAGTCCCGTTTGTTTTGGCAATAAACTATAATCCTTCGATAGCGCAGTTAAGCCTGAAAGGAAGCGCTTACGTCTCGGGCGACAAAAACGAAATCGAGAAAGTCCTCAAGGATTATGAGGAAAAGAAGCCGCCGCTGCCTCTGATCGTGCAGTCGATATCCAACGTTGTCTTCATTGAATCGGTGCTTATTTCGAGGACGCTGAACATTCCACCGCCGATACCGTTGCCGCAAATACCACAAGCAAAAGCGCCGGGCGCAAAACCGAAGGGAAGAGACTACAGCGCTTAGCCTTAAAGACAGGTTCGGTATTTTTAAATATCAATTGGCACAAGCGCTACAGTCAAGTTAAGAACATAATCGAGATCGATTATGCTATCAATTTCTGGAAATAACTAGTAATTCACTGCAAGTTTCAGCCTTTAAATAAGGGGGGTATAGTCTTCTCCGAGCACTAGAGACCCAATTGAAAAACCATGCTGAAAACACGCATGCGCATCATCAACGAATTAAACCAGAAAAACGTCAGCTTATTTCAAAGGTACGTACATTGAAGATCGAGACGCGCCGATTCCAGGAGTGCCATGTCTAACAGGCTTGTTTGTTATCGCAAACTCGCCCAAGTAGTGCCCAATCATCTCTGGCTTGATTTCCACGGGGAAAAATTCTTTGCCGTTGTGAACCAGAATTTTCACTCCGACCATTTCTGGCAGAATAATCATGTCCCGCACATGAGTTTTTATGGTGACATCTTCCCCCTTCTTGACGGCTTCTTGAGCTTCGCGTATCTTTTCCAGCAGTATCCGCTGCTCAGGCGTCAAGCCCCGTTGGAGACTTCGCCTCTGCCTAGAAGGAAGCAGATTAATGAATTCGTCCATGGACATGCCTTGCAAACTGCCAAGCGTATGGCCACGATACATGAATTCTTTCGGCATTTCTCTTCACCTTTTTTTAAATTCTTTAAATGCTATAAACGTTCCCTTATCTTGTTCTTCGCTTCTTCTTTTGCCCCGCACCCCGAGCCGCAATCAACCCGACTTTTTGCCCTGGCGGCGCACCATGGGAAACCGTGGTTCCCTTGCGAGCGCTTTTCTTGCTACTACCATACGGGTGCACAGCAGCCACCATCGCTCTTCCGCGAGTTCTCGGATACTTGTGCCCCTTTGCTTTCATCAGATGGAATTTTTCTCCCGCCTTAAGGAAAGGTTTCTCTGTTCTGCCCGCACCGGAAACCACGCCTATGGTTGCCATACAATAATCATTAATGTACCTTGTATGTCCAGATGGCAATCTGACCATTGTGCCTTGCGGCGTATGACCCACGACTGTAGCGTAGGCACCTGAAGATTTTGCCATCTTACCCCCATCGCCTGGTCGAAGTTCAAGATTGCAGACCATAGTGCCCTCTGGAACTTTTCCCAATGGAAGAATGTTGCCCACTTCCGCGGAAGCCTTTCCGCCTAAGCTGATCTGCTGTCCCTTGAAAACGCCTTCAGGAGTTACAGTGTAACATGTTTCACCGTTTTCGAAACGCACAAACGCCAAAGGTGCTCCACGTCCAGGATCATGGACAAGCGCTTCTATTACGCCGTTAATTGAAGCCTCAAAAGATTCCTTAGGAGTTATCTTGGGTGGATACTGAGCAGGAGCAACTCTCTTGTGGGTGGAAGCTCTGAAGGTTGAGCCACCGCGCCCGCGTCTTTGAACACGAATTCTTTTGCCCATTAATCATGCCTCCATGCGATTTTACAAAATGCCAAGTTTGATGGCGACATCTGACGCCTTATACTCTGGGTCAAGTTTAACGAAGGCTTTTTTCTCGCCTTGCGGAGTTATTAGCATCGTAACTTTGTCCACTTTCACTTCGTAAAGCCGCTCAACCGCCCTTTTCACATCACTTTTGCCTGCCTTCAAGTTGACTATGAAAATTAGCTTGTTATCTTTTTCCACCATGAGGCTGGCAGATTCCGTCATCAAAGGATAAAATATAACCTCAGCGGGATCCATTACGCACCTTTTCCTCCGCCATAAAGTTTATCCAGCCGTTCAATGGCGCCGTTTGTCCACAGTGTCAATCTGCCTGAATGGGTGCCTGGCGCCAGCATTTCTGCGTTAAGATTGTTAATCATGGCGACATCTACGCCTGGAAGGTTACTTGCCGCGTTAAATATGCCTTTGTTTTCAGCCACTACAATTAGGGGACCTATGGCTTGTTTCATTTTTCTGCCCCTGCGTTTGCCTTTTCCAGCACGGATTTTTCGGCTATCTTTTACACGGTAGAGGTCAGATAAAACACCCAAATTCGTAAGCGCTGCTTCCAATTCACTGGTTTTCATCAGCCCCTCAATTGAATCTGTAACTATCAAGGGAATTCCAGGAACATCCTCGATTCGATGCCCTCTTGAGGTTATAGCGTCTTTAGATGCTGTAGCGGCTATGGCTGAAAGCAGAGCAAGATGCGCTTCTTTTTTGGGAATACGTTTCACTATCTTCTTTTCAGACCTCGGTGGGTGAGGTTGCCTGCCGCCTACTGTGCTGGGAGCGAAGGCAGCTCTTCCTCCTCCGCCTTTTACGCGGGGTACTCGTGCTATGCCCATGCCTGTGCCGCGGGATTCTGCGGAGGTTCTTTTTCCCGCCATTGGGTCGCGACCTTGTGGTTGGAGCCTGCTGGATTGGATGGCGAGGACAGCGCGTTTTATGACATCTGGTCTTAGGGGCGTTGCGAAAACATCAGGGAGTGTTGCTTTACCTATGGGCTTTCCCTGAAGGTCGAAGATTTTTACGGTTTTTTTGGCAGGCATAGTTTTGTCTCCGCTATTTTCCTTGGGGCGACTCCAGTGATACGTAGGTGATCTGTGGTGGTGATTCGGGTATTTCTTTTGGTGGTCTTGCTGGGTGGCGTAGACGTATGGAGCGTTTTTCTGTGCCCGCTATGCTGCCTTCTATGAGGATGTAGGGTCCTTTTAGTTGGCCGTAGCGTATGTAGCCGCCTTTTACCGTGATTTCTTTGCCGTCTTTGCCAATTTTGAGTATGCGTTTGTTATATTCTGTTCGTTGATGGTAGCCCATTTGTCCTGCACGTGGGACTGAGTACATGACGTGGTGAGGGTTCCAAGGGCCTAGTGTGGCTACGCCGCGTTTGGTTTTTCGTCCTTTGTGTTGGAGTATTGCGACGCCCCAGCGTTTGACTGGACCTTGGAAGCCTTTGCCTGTGGTGACTGCGGCGATGTCGATGTATTGCCCATCTTTGAAAACTTCTTCAGCGGTTACTGTTTTGCCCAAAAGCGTTTTTGCGTATTCGAGTTGTTGTGGGATGGTGGCACCGCCAATTTCGATTTCGGTTATGTCGGGTTTTTTCTTGGCGAGGCTGGTTTGTTTGGGTTGTGTTGCTGTGATAACGCGGATAATGGTTGTTTGGGGTAGGCTTTGCTCGAGTTTTTGGAGCCTCTGTTCAGTGTCAAAGTTTTCTGGTAAGACCAAAACCCGGTCGAGTTCCGCTGGTGGGTCTTTCATCCAGGCTTCGGTGAGGTTCTTAAGTCCATACGGGGTTTTGGTGTAAGTGCGTATGCCGCATATGAGTATGGGCGGCGTTTCGAGGATGGTGGCGGCGCGCACGACCTCTTTCCCGAAGTTCGGGCTGCGTTTTCGGTCTTCTATGGTGAAGACGTAGGTCATGCCCGCTTTGTAACCTGTGAAGCCTAAAAGCCGAGGTTGATCCGCGTCGAGTTTTGGCCAGTAACGGATTCGCGCGACTGGACTTTTGGCGCGTTTCCTAGGCAAATAGGCGAGTGAGCCATGTTTTGGGGCGTGTTTTTTTCGGTGACCCATTGTATTTCCGCTTCGCGTCTTTTAGCAATGATAAACTAAAGTAATAAACGTTACCGTCAGTTTTGGGGGTCTGCGTGTTTTCTAGGCTGCTCTGCGAGACTATACTCTGCTTATTTATAGGGTGAGTTTTTGGGTAGGTTCCTATCGGTTTCTCAGCCCTTTTCCCGTCTGTCTTTTTGTATTGCTGAGGTTTTTGGCTGAAAAACAGGCAATACCGATAGACCCTCTATAAGTTTCTGCATAGATTGGCTATTAGGCGCCAAATATGAAGAGACTTTGAGCGGAATGCGCATCTTTTTAACCGAGCGTTCACCGTTATATCATATTCAATCTGGGTTTGGTAGCGTAATGATGCAAGCCGTTCTGTCGCTCCTCAAAAAACACAAGAATACGCTGTTGAAGCTGTTGCCGTTGATGGCGTTTGCCGTGCCGCTCCTATGGCTGTACTTGTTGCACCCCGAATCATTCGAGCTGATGTGGAAAGGCAGAACCTTCCAACTCTTCTTCATATGGCTGATAGCTTTAGAGTTAATTCTCAGCTGGGAGAACATCCAACCAAACAGGATTGCCAAGCCCTTCTCCGCCAGAAACATCGCCTTCATAACGGTGCTTCTGCTTCCCACCGTGTACGTGGTATTATCCAACTATCTGGGATTAAACGTTGCCATCGCAGAAACGGCACGACAAAACGGCGTCGCATGGGCTGACTCCATGCCCCTCTCAACCGAATACCTCGTTTTCACGGTGCTCTTCTGTCTCATGATTTTTCTGCAGTTTGGAAAAAAAGGTCTCATGGATTTTTCGGTTCCCGCTTTCTTCCTCGGAGCTGTCGGCGCATTATACACAATCGACAACGTTTATCCTTACGGGCAATTCACGCCTTTTCAGCTGCTTGTGCCCACCACAGCCATGCTCGCAGCCGCCGTGCTAAACGCAATGGGCTACCAAACCAGCTTAACCACTTCAGGCAGCATGCCGCGCCTAACTGCAACCGACCCCGCCAACCCCCTAAGAACCGCCACGTTCGACATAGCTTGGCCATGCGCAGGCATCGAAAGCCTCCTCATCTTCACTGTCGTCGCTCTGCTGTTCCTGAAACGGATGCCCATTCCCTTGAAAGCCAAAATAGGCTACTTCGCCATCGGCGCCGCCGTCACCTACCTCATCAACATCATGAGGACAGTTGCTATCTTCACAATTGGAATGAACGGCGGAGATGTGCAAACGTTTCACTTCTACTACGGTCCACTATACTCAATCGCGTGGATCGCAGCGTATCCCCTGGTAATCCTTTTAAGCCAAAGCCTATGGCGCAAAATCACCAGCAAAGCGAACGGCAAACAGCCCCCAGCCGCAGCGAAAGAGACTCACACTTGAGCTAAGACAGCCGTGCTCAGCCTACGACGCCTCAACCAGCTCCGCCAAGCCCTGCTTAATCAAAATTTTAGCGTTCTCCACAGGCACAGACGCCACATCCTCCACCAGAAAAGGCCCATAAGTCTTCATGTCAGCGCCAATTACCGCAGGAATCTCTTTAACAAACCGTAAGGCAACCCTCTTATGTGCTTTCGCCGTGCTCACTACTGAAACCTGACCCCGCAAAAGGTCCTCCGCAAACTTCTGATACGCCTCTGCAAAAGAAAGAAACCCCGCGCACAGCTTCGCCTCTTCAACCGCCAACAAACCCGAAGGAACCTTCTGATTCTCACTGATAATACGCAGCAACTTTTTGTACCGCAACCAAACCAGTTCCCGCAACATGCGCTTAACATGCCGCACCTCATGTTCAAGGAGGCTTGCCTTCACCGTTTTCTTATCAAGCATCCTGCTTTCTTCTTTAATCCTCCGCAAGTAATCCGCAATCCGCGCGTAAAAGTCAGGAGGCAAGCTTCCCATCGCAGCGCTTTCCACTTCACACCGCCACGCAGCACAAAGCTCATCATACATGCCTATTTCGCCACCTCGGCTCTGCCCTTGCAGATAAGCAGCACAGCCGCTGCTGTCGGCAACTCAACCGCCTGATTCTTGTAAGGACCCAACACGCTGTCACCCAACCTGAATTCTGGTGCGTCCGAGACAAACACTTTCACTGTGCCCTCTTTAAAAGCTACTGCCTCTTTGAACGGATCGAAATCTTTGAGGTTTTTGGCGGGGGACTCGACTTTTTTCAGGCCCGTTTTGCCGTGTAAGGTTCCGTTCATTCGGATCAAGCGGTGCGTGTCCGTTGTGACAACCGTGTCAATCTTGGCAGATTCAAGATCCTTTACGTATTCAGCTAGTTTTTTCCACGTTCCAACGCCGATGCCTTTGACGCTGTCCCATCGACCTTCTTCCAAACAACGTTTCAGAATAGCCTCTCTGTTTTCCAAAATGGCAGCATAGCCTTTTATTCCAGCGTTTTTCAGGTCTTCTTTTGTGGCATTCATGAGGAATTTTTGGAGTCCCAGTTTTAGGCGCTTGTTCCAGCCGAAATCGTGCAAGCTAAAAACACGCGAACCGCGTCTCCTCTTAGACCCATATTTCGCTTGATCATCTATCATGGACAGTCCAAGTCCCGAAACGTAATCAACTATTTCCTTGCGTGCCATAACATCAAGCGTCTTAACCGCCTCATTTTCAATGTGAACGTGGTATCCGCGATGACCTGAAAAAAACACGCGTATCTCTTGGGGGGCAAAACCGAAATCATTCTCCAGCATATCGATTAGCTTTACGGTTTCCTCCTTAGCGGATTCTAGGCAGAGTTCACAAACCCAAATTTTAGTGTCAAACTTTTGCCCTGCGCAAATTGGGCACGCCTCAGGTGTGATGCCTTTTCCGCTGAAACCGCACTTGCTGCAAGTCCACTCATCATGAACTTTATTACAGGACGTAGGAATGTGATCAGCGTCTATATCGAAGACCAAATCTGCGCCAAGCCAGCCCTTCTTATCCATGTCAGCCTCTGGATTTTCGTAATAAGCGCAAGAGTGATAAACGTCTGAAGGAACATCCTTAATGAGAAACGACTTTAGATCGCTGACGCTTTCAAAACGCTGGTGTCTCAACATGATTCGTTCTTTAAAGAGGAGGAAACCCAGTTCCCTCTGGTCAAGCAAAGAAGGAGAAGGAATAACTGTGGATGGGCTACTGTAAAACTCGGAAAATTTTCCATAAACGAAATCTCGGGAAGACATAGCCGTTCCCTTCCTTGCCCCTGTCATATCGAGTAGATGATTTCGCGTACCCACATTTAACCATTAACCTCGCCTAATATTCAAGATTAAAGCCCCAGCACTCTCTTCCAACCATCCAGAACATGTAAGGGATTAAAAGAAATCCCGCCAAAAGAAAGCACAGCCACTATGAAAATCAGCCAGAGCATCGTGACCTCAGCCTCTCTTTTCTGTTTAGGAATCAGCGCGAATGCAAAGAAGAAGGGCATATACCAAATTTGGAAATACGGCAGCGTAAAACTAGGCAGCAGAACAAAGATTGCGGAGAGGGAAAGCAAAGGGTTTTTGTTAAGCATATAGATCGCAAAAAGCAGAGTTACGGTTAGAGTTAATAACACCGCAAACGACTGCTCCGCCCACGGTATCTGCGTGTGAGAACTGAAGGCGTTAATGCCATTCATCACAAACTCTGGTCTTGTTTCCATCAAAAAAGGCGCGCTTAAAACAGCGGTGAACACGACGATTACGGCAAGCACAGCAGCGGCAATTACCGCCTTGTTTTTAATTATACTGGAGAACCGTTGCCTCTCAAAGAGCTTTAACACTCCCACTATTATTAGAGGTAAAAAGAACATGACTGGTTGGTATTTAAAAGTAACAGAAAGCGCCATAAACAAAAGGAAATAGTCATACCGCCCATCCAAGTACAGGTTTACAGCGATTAAGGAAAACAGGAACGGGACAGCGTCAAACATTCCATTAGCCGAGTAAACGATTAGAGGCACGTATAGGACGTATATCCCCAACAACTTTAATAGAAGAAACATTTTCTGCTTCCAAAAGCGCTCAAGAAAATAATACAAGCTAACGTGAGAAAACAAAAGGAAAACGGCTATTTCCATTTTGAAGACAAAAATCTGGTCAACCCCGCTCTGCAGCATGAAACCGAATGGAAGAAACAAGAAAATGCTGCCCAAAGGATACAGATGAGGCATCTGAGGCCACGTCACAAACTTGTAATAGGAGCCATCATTGCTGGCTAATTTTCCCAGCGGCGTATCAAAAATGGAAAACCCAACCTTTGTAAATAAACTTGCGGAGTACGGATGCCTCGCATGGTCCGTATACCAATTTTCAAATGTCGCAAAAGGGTTAGTGTTCACTACTAGAAGACAAAACCAGAATGCGAAGGACAACAGGATCAAGATTAACAGTATCCGGCGGCCTTTCTGGCTTAAAAACCGCGCTTTGGGTTCATCCGCCCTAAGCACTGAGGGTTCACGGAGAGCGGGTTTAAGCAACAAGAGAGCGATTAAGCCCAAGCTAAAGAAGAACAAGACTTTAGCGGGAGTAGTGAGCCATGAAAAGGGAAAACTAACTTTTGGTTTCTGAACGGCCACTTCAAAGTGAAGCTCGTTTGCAGTATTTGAGTCGGTGAAGAAAACCGCATCGTAATAGTCAGCGCCAGCAGTAAATGAATACTCAATATCTGCCGGTGACACGTTAGAATAGCGAGTGCCGTTGTAAGTCACTATTGAAAAGTTGATAGGTGAATTCGCCGTGTTACGGATTGAGATTGAAATGTTCTCGCCACCTTGAAAAGAACCTAAATCGTGTCTCCGCATTTCCAGCGGCGTTAATCTAAAAGAATCATCGATAATGACGCGGGTTTCCTCGTTACCAGTGGCTACGGGATACAGACTCACAACCGCAATAACTACACTTAATGCGAGCAACACCATAGCGCCAAAAAGAAAAATTTTGGGCACGGCAAGTTGTCTCATCAATGTCTTCCTCGATATGTGGCTGTTTCATGTTTCTGTATTCGAAAGCATATGTCCTATTGCGTTATTTTAATTTCCGTATAATCCATTTTTCAATTCTTAGCTGTTTCGTCGCGTCGCTGTTTTGAAAACGTAGGAAATGTAGCTCTGAATCTCTGTTAAAGTAAGTTTTGACTTTCCATGTTTTCTGTTGACAAACAATATAGGGCTCTCTTTAACACTAAAACCTCTCAAAAGAGCTTGCCTAACTGTTTCAATCTGAATTTCGTAGGTTTGGCTGTGCAAACTGCCAATAGCCACTTTTAGAAAGCATGTAGAATAACAACGGAAGCCGCTTGTGCAATCTCGAAGTTTCAAACCAACTAAAAATTTCGCTACAGCGTTTGCGGTGCGGCTAATTAGTTTTCTTGCACCTGACCACCCAGCTATTTTGCCGCCTCTGCAGTATCGGCTTCCTATGACTATGCCACATCCACTTTGCATTTTAGATAAGAGCTGCGGCACGGCTTTTGGGTTATGTGAATAATCAGCGTCCATAGTCACAATGAATTTTGGCGCGGACTTCAGAGACAAAAAGATTTTGAATCCATCTGTTATTGCGGTTCCTAACCCGCGTTTTCGGGATCTAATACAGAGAAGAATGTTGCTGTACTTTTTCTGCATATTTTTTACGGTCTCTGCGGTTCTGTCGGGACTAGAGTCATCTATAACCAGTATTGAAGTGTTTAACTGGAGATTTTCAATTTCATCAATCAAGTTTGCTATGTTTTCCGCTTCACGGTACGTGGGAAGAATCACGCCGACTTCTGAATTTACCCCCAAATCGCCCGTTAACTGATAAGACACCCATACTCACTTGAATTATAAGCAGTGGCGGTGGATTAATAAATTTTAAGAAAAATGCGCTAATTTGAACTTGTTTTTGATGAACTTTCTTGGCTTGACCGCTTCTGTTTCAGTTTATAATAAACTAAGGGATTGCGAGCGTGGCGACATAAACGATCACTACTATCCGTGCAAACACCGTGAGTCTGCAAAGTTGCGCAGTTGGGTGGAGTATATCGTGTTCTGGAACCTCTTTCCCCTGCGATATGCTCAATTTGATAGCGCGTCAACCTTTCGTTATAATCTGAAAAACTCTTGAACAGCTCAGTCACCTTTTCCGAAGGCATACCAATGCTTATGAGAAAAGAAGTCAAGGTGAATCGACCCACATGCGAAAGATGATGTCCCTTCGACGCAGCTTCATAAAGGGCTACGATACACGGTGGAAAAGCTGATTGCGTCACAACCTTAGGAAAGCCCTCCATCTCCTCCTGACCAATCCTTTCCTTGGCTAATTCCATTAACCGCGTTGCTATCTCCATTATTTTCTCTGGAAAATTTGGAAGTTCAGTTGCTTCCAGTCTTTTTTCAATGCGCCGTTGCACCTCTTCTTGCAGCAGTCTCGCAACATCATGCTGGTTTAGGTAAACTTTCCCGTTTGCCAAAAGACGATTTACAAGTTTCCACTGCTTATCCCGTAAATGTGTGGTGTCCCTTAAGTAGTCAGTGAAATTGAGCGCGAATTCAAGAGGTATCGCAGGGTCTTGATTCGGCTCAAGATTCCAACCGAAATCCAGCGCAATTGCCACAATTCTTTCGCGGTTTTCAAATTGCATATCGCTGAAAGCTTGTTTTGCCTCGGCTAGAGCGTAGCGTTTCTTAATGAAGGAATTCTTAGTAGCTATAGCCAACATAATGGCAACGGGAAAAGAGGGGATTTCCACAGCGTTTTCGCATTTTTTGCCAACGGAAACAGTCAAAATTGCGTTTTTAACTCTTTCTTCAGCACGGTCAAGAATTTGTGCCATCTCAGGATTTGTCAATTCTTCAATTTTCAAGCCTAGTCTTTTCATGTACGCTGCGGTTTCTTTCAGAAAGGGATATTTTGCCAAATCGGTTTGAGTAAATCTCACCGTTTCCATTTGCATGTTACAGTTCTCATTATTCGGTTTCGATTCTTGGCGCGAGGAAGAAAGTCAGTTTTCCCTCTTTTGTTTGTTGAAAGTCTATTCTCACGGGCATGTCAGTTGAAAATTCAAGAGTGGCAATGTCAGATGTGGCTGACGCCGCTTTTATGATTTCTGACAAGTAGCTTAGGCTGAACGTCGCCTTCGAATTCTCTTTTGCTTCCAAGTCCAGCAGGGCATCGCTTCCTTTTTGAAGCGTTATGGTCGCGCCCATCAAGTCGCCTGAAGCGTTCAGAACCAGTTTCTCCTGATCCGCCTCTATCCGCACGTGATCGCTTACGAGTTGCGCGTCTTCTATTGCTTGGCTCAGCCCTTGCGTGGTGGTCTTGGCTTTCACGTTGAAGGTTATCTTTGGCGTCGGAACTTCTTCTTCTGACGCTTCAAGCGTGGGCATAGTGAAGTTTCGGCTGTACTTTCCTGTTATTTTGACCTCAAGCCGCGCCGTTTTCTCGTCAAGAGACAAATCTACTGCCTCGTCCTTGCCAGCCCGCTTGAGCAGCTTCAGTAACTCGCTTATGTTTATGCACATTTTTGAAGGTGCTTCACACACATATTCTTCGAAGACTGTTTTCGGCCATTCGAAATCGATCATGGCAACGCGGGACGGATCCATCGCGCGCAGTTTCAAGCCTTCAGGTTCGATTTTGAATGTAGCCTCGTCCACGAGAATGGAGATGGCGGTAGTCATGTCTCTCAAGAGTTTAGCGTCAGATACTTTGAGCTTAAACATTCCCTTTTCCTCCCTTCTTAATGCATGTGCTGTGGTGTTATAAAGATTTACTCACCTAGGCATAATGCTCATAAATAAAAGTATCCTTAACAACGGCGCATTCTCTAACCGAAACTCTACTCTAAAGTTCACTCTTTATATAAGGGGGTATAATCTTCTCCGAGCACTAGGACTGCAACAAAGCAGTTTGCACTAGAAAAGCACAGCCCGTAACCAACGGTAACTAAACGTTATCAATTTGTCTTTCACAAGAGTTTAGCTGTATTCTCTGAACGTGTAGTTGCATTTTGTGCAACGCAGAAACTGCGTTGAAGATTCATCTGCGCCTCTGGTTTGCACTTGCCACACGTAAGCGGTGTTGTTTCCGCATTTGGGGCATTCAATTCGAACGGTTGGCAGTGTCCGCAGTTTCTGTTCTTCTTTGCTTATTACGGCTACAAATTGTTGCGGATCGTGTTGTATAACCTTGCCGATTTTCGTTTCCACTTTCTTGCTTGACTCTTGCTTCTTGTAACCGCATTTGGGACAGGCAAGAACTAACGACGCCTCTTTGCCTTTCTTGGTTTTCTTAGGCTCAAGGCGGGAACCGCATTTCGGGCAGAATTCCATAATTCGTTACTCCGTTATCCGTGCTGTTTTCCGTTTACATGGTCTCTTTTAAACTTTTTCTAATTCGAGTCTATATTGAGACTACTCCTGACGCTACAAGATGGGCAACACGTAGGGCTTCTGGAATATTACTTCGTGTTGATGTTAACCGCAGAATCTCTTGAGCGTCATCTCGAGAGATTCCGGCGACTTGCATGTAGATTTTCTTTTTACCCCTTCTAGTGGGCATCTCGAGAGGTTCTCCTGCGTTGAGAATTGTGTTCCAGCGTTCTTGGCTTTTGGACAGGTTTTTGAGCGCTTTGCGGATTTTTGTCAAATCAGGTTTTTCGCGTGTGACTGTTATGACGGGACGCTTTGTTGCAGCGTTGAGCGCTTTAACATCCACTATGTTGAAGCCGCCGAACGTCACGCCATTTAGCATTATCACCCGCAACTGCTTATAGTGGGGTGAGCTGGTTATCATGGCACCTATCTTTTCAGTGGCGTCGAAGCCGTCTACTGCTATTTTGGTGTGCATTACGCCGTCAAGCCAGTAGCCTCCTCTGAAGACCACGCCTATGACTGAAACTTGACCTTTTGTGTGTGGGATGAATGGGCAGTCGTCTACGCCTAGGACGCGGATTTCGGGTTTGATGACGCGGAAGCTTTTGTGTTTCAAACTGGTTTTTCCTGCTGGTTTGGTTGTATGGTATTTTGTGGGCGTGTTATAAGTTTAGCGTGTTTTTAGATGAGTCCTCGGCGGGGCTATCCTTCTCTCATGTATAGTTTGAACATTAATAAGGGGATAATGAAGGAGTCGGCTCATCAAAGAATTTGCTCGGGCAACGGCAGGCTAATTGAAGAATTATGCGCCGGTGTTTCGGGTTAGCAAACGAGGAGAGAAATTATGCCTTGAGAGCTTTTTCCAGTGCCTTACTGAAAGCGTCGTTCGCTTCGCGAGCTTTCTCCGCAGCCTTAATTAGCGCCTTTTCAGGTTTCGCGGTGCCTTTCATCCTAACGTAAATCACAGGGTTAGACGCTAAAGGATGCGGCAGGTCATAGCCCGCCATATCCACTCTCTCGTCTTCCAAGAGTTTCTTCTGGAGCAGGTTACAGAGACCGTGCTCTGCACCTTCAACTTCTATTTTGAGCTCATTCGCCGTTTTCTTTAACACTTTAATCTTCAAGTTTAACCTGCCTCCTCTTTCAGTTATACATCCACTTTTCCGTAATCCAAGGCGATTTTACGCCTTTCAACGTTACCGCATTTTGGACACAGCATCTCATTCCGCTTGGGCTCCAGCAAATTTGAACAGCGCGAACAAAAAGCGTACACTACACCTAGGCTTTTGTCCTTAGTGGAAAGGTGGTAAATCTGGTTCTTGTCGCTTATAACCTTAGTTCGTATTATGTCACCTGGCTTGCACACGTCATTCATAGATTTAACGTATCTTTCCTGCACGTCGGAAATGTGAAGGATGCCCGTGAAAACACCCGAAAGCCTCTTAGAGTCTATTTTGAAGATTCTAACTAGAACATTGTCAGATTGAGCGTTGCCAACTTGCCCTACTACTGTGCTTGTTACTTTTGGAACGGTTGCTCCGCTAATTAACGGGTAAACAGAAACGCGTTTGCTCAGCAAATCCATCAATGCGCGACCAACGAGTTTAGAGTAGATAACGCCGTCCTTCACGTACGTTCCAGAATCTGGAATAAACTCTTCAATAACACCTAGGCGCTCTCCAGGTAACACTAAATGACCGCTTTTATGTTCAGGTGATTTCAGATTCATATAACTTCCCTTTGCCGTGAAATATAAGCGATATGGAATAGGTACATCTGTAAGTTTCTATGCTACTCAATAAACCTTTTGTTTGGATAGGATAAGTTGCTTTGAGAATTGTGTTGATGGTGAGGTTGTGAAAAACAAAATGATAACTTTTGGTTATTCTTTTCTTCTTATTACGTAAAGGTCGATGATAATTTCGCTTCTTGTTTTGGTATGAAAATCAAACATGCGCGGAATAACCAGAAGCATCGCGTAAACCGCTTCGATTCTGCCGCCATGCGCCTCCACAAACCGCGCAATAAACGGCGAAGCCTCAACTTGCAGCAAACCAGCGTTTGCCCGAAGCCGCCTCACAAGTGGTTCATCAGTGAAAGGATGATTATGAAGCGAATACACTGCATCGGCAACCTGCAAGGCTTTTTCCAAAAAAACTCGGTCAGCACCACGTTTTTGCACCCCAAAAGGCGGATTCTGCAACACAGTGTCAAACTTTCCAGCTATCGCGTTAACGTCGCCTGCAACCCAGTTCACTTCAGTTTTGAAGCCCAGTTTCGCCGAGTTTTCCGCGGCAAGCTTCACTGCCAACTTATCGATGTCAACCCCTACAACTGATTCGGCGCCCAGAAACGCGCAGCCTAGTGCAAGTCTGCCAGTGCCGCAACCCAAGTCTAAGACCTGCTTATCTATGATGTCGCCGTACGTGTAGGCTGCTAGATACAGCATCGTGGCTGCAACAGACTCTGAAATCGTGTACTGCTCAAGACTTGCCCGAGGAGACGGGTGAGGTTCTATTCGGAATAGAAACCGTTCCAAGTCTAGTTTTCGAATAAGCCGTTTTTGAGCAGGGTCTCCCATGAAGACTCTCCAGCAACTACCATAAATTCGTTCACGGTTAACACGGGCTTTAGGAATTTCGAAGGGGCGTCAAGAGATATCCGTGGACAAGCAGTGTTCACGTATGCATCGACTGTTGGAAACTCCATTAGCGCCTCTGGCAAGATTTCTCTGATAGCAAAGAGAAAAGCCGTTTTTCCATTTTTTTCGACCGCTTCCTTGATTTTTAAGGCATCATCAAGATGCTTTTGTCCTAGTTTCAACCCGACTAATACGCCGAAAGTTGTGGCATGTTTCGCTTCTTCAACGCAAGCCCATCGTTGTTTAAGGATTTTCTGCGCTTCTGCATCTATTGGGTAAGCTCTTTTTTCATAAGGGTCTGCGATTATCGTAGGTTTGGATGTGCTGAGGGCTACGCCTAACGCGTGGAACCGTCCGCCGCCGATGAAGAGGAAAACTTCAACGTCGTTGGCTATTGATCGAACGTTGCTGTAGTCGCACCCGCTTACCTGTCCCGCGTAATTCACGCGTCCAGCGTCGCCTATCATCACTGTTTTTCCAGCGCGCACAAGGATTTCTCTCGCATGAGCAAGAGCCTGTACATGTTGCACCGTGGTTGCTAAGCCTATTTTATCATATTTGTTCAGTAGCGGGATGGATTTCTCCACGGCGTCATCAACCGTTACGGTTGCTCTGGCTTCCACGTAAACGGTGGGAATCTGTTCATGTTTCACAAGTTTTGCGTGTCCAAAATGTATTATTAGGTCTACTCCTAAACGCTCTGCTTCAGCAGTCGCCAAGTCGCAAGCGCCGTAGCATGGGTCTGCCGAGATTATGGGAAGCGCACCTGTTCCTTCGATGATCTTGGCTAAGCGAGGGCCTTCGGGTTTTAGACCTTCAGGCAGTTGCAGTAGAACGCGTTTTGCGCCGAGTTTGGCTATTTCCTGTTTAATGCGTTCTTCCTCAAAATCGAATCCTTTCATACTAATGCACCCACCGAGCGGGTCTGCACGAAAATAACATAATGGGGAAAAGGCAATGGTTGCACAGGTTTTATTGTTATGCTATTCTATGGCGTCCATTCCCAGTCTTGTTTTGGTTTTTTGAGGGGACGCCCACTTGCTACAGCGGCTTGCTCAGCGAGGCGTTCAAGAATTATTTTCTGTTCTATGCTTGCAACGAGCTTTTTCGTGGCCACTACGGCATCGTTATTTACGGATATGCTGTCAATTCCAACGCGGACAAGAAACTCTGCAAAGTCTGGCAGGTTCGATGGGCCTTCACCGCATATTGAAACTGTGCAACCATTCTCATGCGCCACCTTGATAAGGTGCGCGATTATTCTTTTCACTGCAGGGTCTCTTTCATCGAAGTAACCCATCTGACCCAAACGTTCAGAGTCTCTATCGATCATGAGAATGCCCTGAGTCAGGTCGTTTGAGCCTATGGAAAAGCCGTCAACGAACTTCGAAAACTCGTCTGCGAGTATAGCTATGGAGGGTGTTTCAGCCATGAACCACACTTTGAAATCGCGTGATCTTTCTAAACCCTCTTCTTTCATGATGTCTAAGCATCTTTTTACTTCCCAAACCGTTCGCACCATTGGAAGCATGATCCACACGTTCTTGAGACCCCACTCTTCTCGGCATTTCTTGACCGCTTGGCACTCAAGTCTAAAGGCTTTTTGGTACCATTGGCTTATGTAGCGGCTACAACCTCTCCAACCAAGCATTGGATTAGCTTCAACGATTTCGTATTTATCTCCGCCTTTCAGCTCTCGGTACTCATTGGTTTTGAAATCACTGAAACGCACTACGACAGGGCGGGGTTGTATGGCTCTAGCCACCATCGCCATTCCTTCAGCCAGCTTGTCCACAAACTGTTGTCCTCTTCCAGTGTCAATGAGATACAGTGGGTGGTCGCCTATGTAGCTGGTTAGGGTAAATTCAATGCGCATAAGGCCGATGCCTTCGAAGGGCAAGTTCTTGTAATCCTCTATTTTTTCGGGAACGCCCAAGTTCATGTAAATCTTTGTAGCTGTTACGGGTACTGGGTCTGCAGCGACTAGCGTAGCTGCCACTGCGGCGCCCTTTGTTGTCGCCGCCTGTGCGGCTTCGCGTAAAATG
>Ga0315551_10000664_pt1 | contig 27454 bp, 32 predicted proteins | sample SalMarSW160290MG_FD_203678 | JGI IMG/M metagenome (GOLD analysis project Ga0315551, IMG submission 203678) | Salt marsh sediment microbial communities from the Plum Island Ecosystem LTER, Massachusetts, United States - Salt Marsh Sediment SW1602-90 ...
GTAAAATTTGATCCGCTTTTACTCAAAATATTCAACGATATTATCGGTATCTATCCGGCCGGGACACTGGTGCTTTTGACTACCGATGAGATAGCGCTGGTTCTTACCAACAATGAAAAGGACAAAGCCCGTCCTTACGTAAAGATCGTCGGCAACAGGCAGGGGTTGCTCGAAACGCCGCAGTGGATCGATCTTTCCCTCCCCGAGCATGCCGAGCGTAGAATTGTCCGAATGGTTGATCCGGCCCATTACGGGCTGGACATCAGAGACTTTATCCTCAAGGATTAAAACGACAGCGATATGGAGGCAGCCATTCCGCCTTTGAAAGACGGATGTAGGTTGAGGCTGACGGCATCATCATTTGTTTTTTGTGGAAATCCAGATAGATGAGCGTCAACGTAGGCATCAAACATCGATACGAACATGGTTATTACTGCGAACCAGGTAAATTTGTTGCGCTCATCTTTGCGGTCCTCATAAAGAAAATAATAGTCATTTCGCCCTGCTATGGAGGTGTCGCTTTCGAATTTGCTGCGAAAATCAGCCGCCTGCCGCCCGTAGTGGATGGCGGCCCCGACAAACCAGGTGTCTAAAGCAAAAAATACAGCTCCCTTGATGTAACGCCGATTGCCGATTTGTCCCAAGCCGGGTATGAGCATCGATTTGAACAACGCGGCGGTTGGATTTTGATACAGATGTTTTTCGTAGTTCTCCGGGTTCGTTACTGGATTGTAGGAAGTCAGTAAAGCGCCCGGCCTGAAAAGAACTGTATCTACGGCAACCAAGGTGTCCACCATAGTGGAATCAGATCGGGCTTCAGCCGCCATCAACAACAGAACAAGTAATAGCAGCATCTTCTTCATGATTCTGTCAGCAAAACACTTTAAGCTGCTTATCGCCCACGTTCACTTCCACGATGTTCGACTGCAGGTTGATAAGTTCTCCATCGAGATAGGCCACCTGCCTTTTAATTGGCTGAAAAGAAATCGTCTTTCCTCTGAATAGTCTGACATCACTTCCATAGGCGTATTTTCTTTTATAAATCAGACGCACAAAAGATGATAAATGTTCAGTATTGTCCCCTACATCAAAGACTACCTCGACCTGCCGGTCGTCAAATATCGAGGCCGGACTCAAAGGCAGTCCTGCGGAATATGGCAGCAGGTTAATGTTGAAAATAGTGGGACGTACTTCAAAGCGGAAGGAGTCAACCTTAATGATCATTTTCTTCCGGGGGACGGTAGAGACAGCTTTAGCGCCCAATTGCGACCACCGAAAGCCGAATTTGGGGACTTTCTTCCCTTCCAGCAGGCGGGCTATTTGAGGGATAAACCCGATCCCGAAAGAACCAAAAACAAATCGTCCGGAAACCGTGGCTGTATCAATCCTTTGGTAATCTCTTTTTATAATCTTTTGAATAGCCGGTTCAGTTTCAACGGAATCATACAGCGAGCGGGCTATGTTATTGAACTGCCCCATCGGTACCACGCCCACCGGCAGATCGGCCGCCAGCGCAACCCCGGCCGCTAGATTAAATGTACCGTCACCGCCGCAGGCAATAATCGAGGTCACTTTGCCTCTTCGCTGCATGTACGGTGGCAACCGCCGAAATCTGCGCCGAAGGCCACAGTCAAGTTGTGCCCTCTCCACCAGAACCGCTGCTGAATCAGACTCATGAATGGTATAAGCTCCTCCCCTCCGCCTGATTGAAGTCACAAGTCTTTTAATCACGTTCGGGTTGTAATTGGCTGCCTGAGTGTTTACCAGCAGACAATGGTGGGCGTGTTGCTCACTCGGACGTCGTTTTCGTATCATGTACTAATTATACTGAAAAAAACATATGCTGAAAACTATTCCCTGCCTTTTTTGTGATACAATCATTCTGATTGCCTTTCGGTGCATCGGTTCAATCGATAACGTTCTCTGTCGATCAAGTATATATTAGTTGCTTTGTCGAATGAGACGGGATTAAGTTGGAGGTTACCGTGAATGAAATGCCAGAGATTGCCCGGCCTAAGCCGGTCCGAGTAATTGGCCTTGCGGTCATCCCGTTTGTGGCCTTAGTGTTGATTTACCTGCCTGTTCTTTATGATCTGTTGGTAGATTGGTGTACCGACGCCAACTATTCCCACGGCTTCCTGGTCCCGATTGTTTCCGGCGTTTTGTTGTGGAAAAAACGGCGCCGGTTGTTGTCCGTCAGCCAGACATGTGACAGCCGGGGACTAATCTTAATCATAGCGGGAATAGTATTATTCGTCATCGCCAATGGAGCGGCGGAATACTTCACCCTCCGTTTCTCCTTTGTGTTGACCCTGTTTGGGCTAATCTGTTACCTGTTTGGCAAAGAAGTGATAAAGCTCACGTGGTTCGAGTTGTTCTTCTTGGTTTTCATGATCCCCATCCCGTACGTCATCTATTATGCAGTTGCCTTTCCGATGCAAGCCCTGGCCACCAAGATAACCGTCAGCGCCCTTAACGTTATCGGCATGGGGGCGATCAGGCAGGGTAACATTATCCACATATCCGGTCATTCTCTCGAGGTGGCTGAAGCCTGCTCGGGAATTCGATCACTTGTCTCACTGCTGGCGCTTGGCGCCATCTATGCCCATGTGACCCAGAAACAATTCAGCGCAAAACTTATCCTTTTCGCGTCGACCATACCAATAACAGTGATAGGGAACGTTTTCAGAGTCCTCGTCACTTCCCTTCTTGTGTACACGGTTACGGAAAAGGTTACCGAGGAACCGCTTCACTCGCTTATGGGCATGAGCGTGTTTGTGGTGGCTTTTATACTGCTGTTTGTTTTGGGGCTGATTTTGAGGAGAATTTTCAAATGAAGCTTGCCGTTGTTGTCTCAACAGCGCTGGTTGTTCTGAGCGGCATGTTTGGTAATTACCTTCGCTATAACACCCGAATGCCTGATAAGTTGCCATCGTTTGAGGAAATTCCTTATGCTGCCAACGGATACCTCGGCGAAGAACGGAGATTCTCCAAACTTAGCTACGAGGTTCTCAAAGCTGACACCACAACCCTCAGGTTTTACCAGGCGCCAGATGGAACTCAAATCCGATTGTTTATTGCTTATTTTTCCACTCAGAAGTACGGCAGCCAGATTCATTCGCCGAAGCATTGTTTACCCGGCGGCGGCTGGAAGATCGAAAGCCTTCACCGTTTTGTTTTGTCCCTTCCCGGAGGAGTCAGCAAACAAATTAACCGGGCGGTCATCCGCCAGAGGGAGAACAAGCAGTTGATGTTCTACTGGTTCGAGACCAGAGGAGGAACCATAAGAAATGAATTTGGACTGAAGTGGGATTTGATGAAAAACTCCCTGTTTTTACGTCCCACTGACGCTGCCTTTATTCGCCTCACCGTGCCTATGGAACAGCGTAGTATTGAACAAACTACCGCTGAAGCAGAGGACTTTCTGAGGATTTTTTATCCCCACTTAGAACGAGCTCTCCCGTTCCACAATTAGACCTTGAAGACAGTGTCTTCTTTATTTATCATGTGTCATGATCTCGGCTTTGGTGAAACTGGCTCGCCCTACCCATTGGCTTAAAAATGGAATCATTATTCTGGCGCTGATTTTTGCCGGGGAAATGGCTGACCCCCAAAAAGTGGAGCTGGCCTTCATTGCTATCGCCATTTTTTGCCTGCTGTCGTCCGCTGTGTACACTTTCAACGATTTAATTGATCGAGAGGTGGACCGCAACCACCCGCTGAAGAAGCAGCGTCCTATTGCCTCCGGACAAGTATCAAGCGGCACCGCCATCTTCATGATCTTGATTCTGATAGGCATCGCGCTGGTTGGCGCCAAGATGATAAACCCTGATTTCTTTGCAATCTCCGTTATTTTTCTGGTCCTGAATTTGCTGTACACGCTCTGGCTGAAGAATGTCGTTATCATTGATGTGATGATGGTGGGGTTGAGCTTTGTGGTTCGAGCTTACGCCGGCGCCTTTGCTATTGAAGTCCCCGCTTCCAAGTGGATGCTGATTAATACCCTCTTGCTGGCTTTGTTTCTCGGCTTCGGTAAAAGACGCCACGAACTGGTCTTTCTTGAACATGAAGCTACCGCTCACCGCCGGATTCTGGTGAAGTACTCCCCCTATCTACTGGATCAGTTAATCGCCGTGGTGACGCCATCAGTGCTGGTCATGTATATGTTGTACAGTTTTTCCACTGAGGTATCGTTGAAGCTGGGAACGCAGAATCTTTTTATAACCATCCCCTTTGTCGTGTATGGCATTTTTCGCTATCTTTATCTTATTCACAAGGAAGAAAAGGGTGGGTCGCCCGCTCACCTTTTGATCAGTGATAGGCCAATATTAATTACGGTGATATTATGGTTGATGACAGCTATTTTAGTTCTGTATGCATTCTAAAGAAGGCTTCGACAATTGCTACGGGGGCGGTATGCCTGATATGCTTATCCCTCGTTTTACTCACATGTGGTAAGAAAGAAAAAGAGGCGCCCCCTTCACAAGAGAGCACACAAGCGGCAGCAGAGCAGCCCTTTTACGCTGACACGCTGCTGCCCGGTGACATACAAGCCTACGAAATACGAACAGTGGCTCCCGTTGAGAAGGTATTGCGGAATGATGCCGACTCCTTACTGGGGCCAAAGGCAAAACATTATTTGTCTTATAACCTCGTGGGTCTGGCATCGGCTGGATATGAGGTTCAGAACGTGCCGGTGCAAGTCGAGATTGCACAGTTTGCCGCGCCAGAGGACGCCTATGGTTTTTATGCGAGCCTGCGTCCTGACGGTATTGGCACGGCTGGATTGGGGACCGAATCCTTCTCCCTTGACACCAGTTTGTATTTCACTAAGGGAGAATTTGTCGTAGCTTTGTCAGCAAGAAGTGAAAATGACACCCTCTTTGCCGCGCGCTCTCTACTTGGCCATGAAATAGACAGCCGTATCCCCGGAAACGCCACGGCCCCACAGTTTTTTATACTCTTTCCCTTCAAGGACAAGATTGTTCCTTCAGCCAAATACTACCCTGGCGGTTTTTTGAACGTGGACGGTCTGGATGAGGTATACACCATCAGCTACTTCACGGGGGGCGACACGGCGGTGTTTTTTCTGACAGTGGATGATAGCGGCGAAAAGTTTCTCAGGTTGAGAGATTATGCTGAGTCAGTCGGAAAGGTGTCCTCGGCGCCAGAAACTTTCGCCTTTGTTGAAGGGTACTCGATCTCTTTCAAGCATCCATCCCACGGCACGATTGTCGCCGGCCTCGTGCGAAGCAAGCTGGTGGGCATAATCGGCTACGACGCCACGAAGAACGACCGCCTCGCCACTATGTGGGTGCAGGGGCTGAGGTGAGTGGGTGTTTCCTTAGAAATCTTCTGCGAAAGGTGACCTCGTGAGCGGCAGATGTCCACATCTGCTCCATAATTAATCCTCAAACAAATCATCAAAGCGTTTTCTGCGATCTTCCTTGGAGTCGGTCTGGCTGGTGATACCGCCGGGGCGTTTAACGGCAAGGCGCATCTGGAACCAGTCACAGAAGTTGTTTTTTTCTTTGTTGGGGATATTCCTGTCGATACTCTCGCGACATTGGCGCCGGCTGTAGGGATCAAAAAACCGACAGCCGCGGCAGCAACGCAAATCCGCCAGGCAGTGCGGACAACTATCCATGCGCGTTACGCTGCCGACAAGGCCGGTCGGGCGGCCACAATTCCAGCACAGCAGTCCTTCTTCACGCGTCATCTTTCCCTCAAAGTGTTTAAAATAACAACATACACAACTACACCTCCCTTGTAAATTCATTATTGCTTGGAATATTTTTCCTTACGTCATTTAAGCTCTTATCGGGGAGCGAAAAGTTTTTTGACCTACTTTGGAGATTATTTTTGATGGTGACTGTAGTTTCAACAGCTTCAGTCAAGACTTGACCAGTGCTTTCAGCTTGTTGATCTCGGTAGAGGTCAAATATCGCCAGGCGCCAGGTTTGAGACCTTTTACCGACACACCGGCGAATTCCGCCCGCTGCAAGTGCTTAACCGGATTACCCACCGCTTGACACAACTGTTTGACCTCACGCTTGCGCCCCTCGGTTAATGTCAGTCTCAGATGAGTTACTCTTTTCCCATACCCTAAGATATCGACTTGCGCCCGCCCGATCGCACCATCCTTCAATTTAATGCCCCGCTGAATTCTCATTCCGTCCGCTCGACTGAAGTGGCCGTTCACTTTTGCTTCGTATACCTTTGGTACACGGTACTTCGGATGTGTCAACTGATAGGCCAGGTCTCCGTCGTTGCATAGGATTAACACTCCTTCGGTGTCGAAATCAAGTCGTCCCACCGGGTAGACACGGTGGGGCAGCTTTTTGAGAAAGTGTCGAACCGTTCTCCGCCTGAAAGGGTCATACAGTGTCGTCATGACCCTCTGTGGCTTGTTCAAAACGATGTAAACCTTTTGGGAAACGGGCTTGGTGACAGTACCGTCAACTTTGACTACATCAGAAACCTCATCAACAATAACCCCAACTTTTTCTACGGTAACATCATTGAGGGTTACCCGCTGGGCTGCGACCAAAGCCTCAGCCCCTCGTCGGGAGGTGACGCCGCACAGAGAGAGGAATTTGCTTAGTCTAACCATGAACCTTCCCTTTAGCTGCTGTGAAATCTAAGACATAAAGGTACTGCTGGGATGATGCTCAGTCATTGAGCTCTCAGATGTTATCCTTCGGCTTTGGTTTCAACCCCAAGTCTACAAATCCTTCCCCATTGGCTTCAGGTCAACAATCTCGTCGGGCTGTTCCTTCTCGCCTTCATTCAGGCCAGTAGCCTCGTTATTGTTGCCATCATCTGGATGACAATCTTGCCCGCCGCCTTCTGACAGTTCTCCAGGTGCTATTGGTTCAATGACAAAGTCATCAACTTCTATAGTTCGATGGGGGTCGTAAGTGCCGTCGGCGATATTCAGTTTCATTCCTGTCTTCTCATTTGCTACGCCACCCTCCAGCTTCAGCTCAGTTTGCGGTTGGGGTTGGCGGTCCGCAATCAGCTCTTCTATTTCAGACATACGGGGGAGATCCTCCAGCCGGTTAAGGCCGAAAAACTTCAGAAATTCGTCAGTGGTACAATACTGAAGGGGTTTGCCGATTGTTTTGGCGCGACCCTTGATAGTAATCACGCCTTTTTCAAGCAGGTTGTGTAACACGCCGTCGGAAGCGACACCGCGAATGTGCTCAATCTCAACTCTAGTTACCGGCTGACGATAAGCGACGATCGCCAGTGTCTCCAACGCGGCGCGGGTTAAGCGCATTTTACGGTGTCTGGAGAAAAGTTCCTCGACATAGCTGGTGTATTCCGGCAGGATGTAGAACTGGTACCCTCCGGCGATCTCCCGGATGCGGTAAGCTGCGCCGGCCACCATGTAGCGATTATTCAACTCAGACACGGCCTGAGCAACTTTCCGTGGCGACCAATCTTCCAATGCCTCAGAAATTTTCCGGGCGGCAAGCGGTTCCGGTGAGGCCAGAATCAGCGCTTCAACAACTGAATTTCGAGAGCCATTCTGCATAATTTATCCCACCACCTGTTGTTTGTACTCTGGGAAATCTATCTCGTCAACTGGCTGTAGGGGAGAGTCAAAATATTCACCACGATACACCCGCAACTCCGTAAAGGGCTTCAACTGACAAATGGTCACCCTTTGGACGCGGGCCAGTTCCAGGAGGGCAATAAAGGTGACCACAGCCACGATTTTCACCGGGATATCAGCAAACAATTCTTTGAAAATAGCGAACTCTTTTTTTCTCAAGAGCTTAATTATGTATGCTATTCGGTCCTCAATAGAGACCTCCTCGGTATAGACCTCGTGAAATGCCTCGTCGTGTCGTTTTGACAGCACCTCCTTGAAAGCGGTCAGCAGATCAAAAAATGTCGTAGCTTCTGACAAACTTCTCTTGCCGTTGATTTCTCCAACCGGTGACGGGGGAATGAAGTTTCTTTCCTCGATGAGAGCTTTTTCCCGCAGTATGTCACCAGCCTCCTTGTACTTTTTGTACTCAATCAACGCTGCGATGAGTTCTTCGCGAGGGTCAAGTTCATCAGGGTTGTCGATATTTCGAGGTAATAACATCCTTGTTTTTATTCTGATCAAGGTGGCCGCCATCAGGATAAACTCACCGGCTACTTCAAGGTTGAGAGTGGTCATCAGTTCAATGTATTTCAGGTATTCTCTGGTAATTTTGGCAATGGGGATGTCATATATACTTACTTCCTCTTTCCTGATCAAGTAGAGCAAAAGGTCAAGCGGCCCGTGAAAAACAGCCAGATCAACCCGGTAATCACTACTCTGAGAGCTTAGCGTTGAATCCATCTTTACTTGTTTCCTCTATAGTTCATCTGCATGGCTGTACGAACGTTTTCCATGACATTTTGGGCCCGACTGCGAGCGCGGTCACCGCCTGATTTTAACACATCCCAGATATAGTTTGGACTTTTAAGCAGTTCTGCCCGCTTGTTGCGGATCGGTTCGAGTGCCTGGTTGAGAGTACGACTCAAGCGTAGTTTGCAATCTACACAGCCCAGTTCACCTGATCGACACGGAGGAGCTATTTCAACCTCAGCTTTGAGTGTGAACAATCGGTGCAGCAAAAACACCGGACAGCCCTCCGGATGGCCGGGATCCCCCTTGCGGATTTTCTTCGGATCAGTATAGAAAGTTTTGATTCGTTGCTCTGTTTGTTTTTCGCTGTACTCAAGCGGGATGTGATTGTTGTACGATTTTGACATTTTGCGGTTGTCGGATCCCAGGATGAGTGGGATTTCCGTGAGCAAAGGTTGTGGTTCGTTGAAAATTCTCTTGTAAGTGTTGTTGAACCGCCGGGCTAAATCATTGGCCAGCCAGATATGCTTCTCCTGATCCTTTCCCACCGGCACCTTATGAGCATTGTATAGGCAAATATCAGCCGCCTGCAAAACCGGATAGCCCAAGAAACCATAGGAGTCGAGCTCGTTTTTCTTTTCCAAATAAGTCGGCAGTCGAGAAAGAGTAGGGACAGTGATCAACATGGAGAAAAGCAAGTGTAACTCAGCGTGTTCCTTTACTTCAGACTGAATGAAGATAGCGCATTTCTCGGGGTCCAGTCCGGCTGCCAGGAAATCGAGAGCCACCTGAAAGATTCTCTCCTTTAAGCTGCTGAGTTCCTGATACTCGGCTGTAAGGGCATGCCAGTCGACGATACAGAGGTACATGTGGTACTCTTCCTGAAGTTGGACCCAGTTGCGCAGCGCCCCTTCAAGATTGCCCACATGGAGTGATCCCGTCGGCTGCATGCCGGAAAGAATTGTCTCTTTGCTGCTGCCGGCACCCGTTTGTGAAGTGTTGCCTGTCTGTTTTCTGCTACTCATTTTGTGTTACCATTCATTACCATTAAGCGTTAACCGTAACCATTAGATTCAACGAAATCAATTAAAACTTTTACAAAAAGATGAGTGATAATATTCTTTAATTGTGATTGTATAAATCGTACCTATACGAGGTGTGGTTTCTACCTTGAGGAAATACAAAACAACTTTTTTGAAGCAAAGCAGCGGTCAGGTAGTGGCGCCGCCGATACTGGAGTCGAGGAATAGATAAGGCCGCCACTGCTCAGCGACGCCGTAATTACGCTGGATGAATGTGATATACGTGGGATGGGTTGGCTTCCGCAGTAATTTCATACCTACCTCGTCAGGAGTGCGGTCACCCTTTCTGTTATTGCACTTGGTACAGGCGCAGACCAGGTTTTCCCACGCTTCCTGTCCGCCTAACCTCTTAGGTATGACATGGTCAACGGTCATCGGCCCTTTGGAGCTGCCGCAGTATTGACAGCGGTTGTGGTCCCGTGTAATAATATTCTTACGTGTCAGCATTATTCGTTTGTGAGGGACTTTCCGGTACTGCCAGAGCCTTACCACTGAAGGCAGGGAGTAACTTCGTGAGACAGTGCGAATCATCAACCCGTTGGCCTTTTCTATTAACTCTGCTTTGCCCTGAAACATGAGCACTATTGCCCGTCGGGCCGTACAAATTGTGAGCGGCTCGTAGTTTTGATTGAGCATCAAGACTCTTCTATTAACTACAGAGTAATTCATGCTTATTCTCTAAACACATGTTCCAACAGTCAGAGTTCCGTCTTTGCTGCCACGCGCCGCTGCCGGGTAGACCAAAGGACGAATTATCTTACTATAATATCGGAATCGGCTTTCATGTCAATAGCTTTTTAGAAAAAGGCTTGTGCTTTATGCCAAGATAGTATCCAGAATTGTAGGTAATCTTATTCATTATACAAATGACTGATTGGTGGAGGCTGTATGACCGTACGTAGACGACATGCTTGCGGACCATGCTGACGAACGTGGAGTAAGATCAAGGCCGCTCATATTACTAAAGTTTTTTCTTGACAAATAGGTCGATATTTTGCATTATTAGATAGTGATTCTGTAATGCTATCGGGATATTTCAACACTGTTACTTTTCTATCTGGCATGAGGCCAGGGTAGCTATTGTAAGGAGGGGAGAGCGTGTGAGAAGGTCAACAAACGTTTCTATAGAAATAGGTATTAGCGGGAGGTAAAAAGAGATGAAGCAGCTCTTATATGGATTCGCATTAGCATCTTTAATGATGCTATTATCAGCGCCGTGCTATGGCGCAACTGAGATCACTCTGGATCACATCGATGGTCTCTTCGGTAGTGACACGGTATTTGCCGGGGATACGGTTCGATTTGTCCACAGGCTGACCTATACTCCCGGTGATGGCAGTGCAATCATTTGTTTCACCAACGGTTTCAAGGTATGGACGCATCGGAATGGCGCCTATACCAACAGTTTTGCCCCTATCGAGTTCGACTCTCTTCCCCTTAACTGGCGGGATTTGTATGAAGCTTTCGGTATCTATTCGCATGGTGTGGACGGTGTGGGTACAGATACAGCCGCATTCTTTGGCTGTGGAGCAATGGTTTGCTCTGGTATTGTTGACGGGTTTGATCAACCAGTCTGGTGGATTGAAACCACACCCTTTCAAGATGGTGATACTCTTTGCCTTGATTCGTCGTGCTACCCTCCGAACGGGGAATGGCTGTGGTCAACAACCAGTTTCCTCGGCAACTTCCCTCCCGACTGGTACGGGCCCTCTGCTTTCACGTTGAGCAATGCTGTGTCGGCAGCAGAGGAAACGTGGACATGCGAGGAGGCGTAGATGTTGCGGATTTGACGATGTTGGTGTACTACTTGTTTCGCACGTCTCAATGGGAACGGCCCTGTCCTGATGCAGGAGATGTTGACGGCTCCGGTGGAGTCAACGTTGCTGACCTGACGTACCTGGTGGACTACTTGTTCCGTGGAGGCCCCCCGCCGCCGCTGTGTCCGTAGGAGGTAAATGTGGTAGGTCGAAAATCCTGCGGTTTCGACAAAAAGCTAAAACTCCTCCCCCCTTTCCAAGGCCTTTTCAATATTGTTCTCTATCGTGGAATTCTCCACTATGTTTTCAAACCAGCTCGAGTATAGCTCTCGGCGCTTAGCGTTAAGGATGGAAAAATAGAGAGAATCTCGTTGGGTGTTGTAAGCATCCAAATCAGCTTTTGTCCGTTCGATCATTTGGAAGATAATAGAGCCCTGATCATAGTCCGCTGGCTTGGAAATCTGACCTGGTTCAGTGAGTGAGAAAGCGGTGCCAATCGCGACAGGATCGCGCCCAAGTCCTTTGACGTAAGATCTACGAGTAAATTCGTCAGTGGTCTCATACTCCTCACCGAACATCTTGGCCGCTTTTTTGATTTTGGTGCCTTTTTGTATTTCAGCGTAAATGGCACTGGCTGTATCATGGCACAGCTTTTGAACCTTGTATTTAAGTATGTCAAGCTTGATTTTATCCTTGACCTCTTCAAAAGTGGCCATACCCGCCGGCATTCGACCGGACACCCGCACAACGAAAAAGGCAGAGTTATTTTCGAAGACGTTAGAGATAGCGTCGACTTTGTTTTCAAAAGCGAATTGTCCAGCGTTGGGGTCTTTTCCGATATACTGAATGTTTTTATCTCGGAAAAATGGAGCGGCTCTCTTTACCGGCATGTTCAAATCCTCAGCAGCCTTGAAAAATCCGTTTTTCTTGGCCGCTATATGAAACTCTTCAAGCCGCCGGTAAGCCCTGTCGAGGGTTTCCTCTCCCGCAACAGCTTTTACCAATATGTGGGAAGCATGAGCCTTTTCGACCAGTTCTTTTTTTGTTTTCCCGTGGGGGACTTCCATCTCTTCTTTGAAATCATGAAGTTTGATGATGTGCCATCCAAACTGAGTTCTAACCGGCTCCGATATTTGCCCCTTTTTCATTGTAAAGACCTTGCGATCGAATTCCGTAACCATTCGTCCGCGTGGGAACCAATCCAGGTCGCCTCCTTCTTTGGCGGAGCTTGGGTCGTCGGAATAACGCTGGGCCATTTCGGCGAAGTCGGCTCCCGCCTGGATAGAGTCATAGATAGCCTGGGCTTTGTTATAGCTTATTTCCCAGTCTCGTGGCTCAGGCTTTTTTTCGATGAGGGCAATGTCCAGCGAAGCTCTTTCCTCAACAGGATAATCCTCTTTATGTTCATTAAAGTACTCAAGAAGCTCGTCATCTGTACTCTTGGGCGGGGGATTGGAGAACCTGGCATAGGCGACGTTCACCATCCCAACTTTCACCTTTTCATTAGTATCGAAGTAGAACTCCTTGACTTCGGTTTCTGTTACATGAGCTGCTTGGATGACCATCTCTTGCATCTTCTGTTTAACAATACTTTCACGTGCAAAGGGTTCGATTGATGCCCAGAACGCGGATGCCTGCGGATCGGCCAGCGCATTGACATATTTTTGATAGTCAAACTGACCGTCAGTCTGAAAGTACGACAGTTGCTGCAGCTCAGGGGGAGGACTATAGCGCAAGTACTGGTATACTTCCTCGTCAGTTGCCGTAATGTGGTGCTGGGCCACTTGCTGAATGAGCAAATGGTCGTGGAGAAGCTCTTTCCATGCTTTCTGCTGGATTTCCCGGACCTTATCGTCTGAAAGTTCCCCGTCAGTATCTTGGGATTCGGTTTGATACAGCGTGTTGTAAAGGCGGTTGTACGTTTGCCATGATATTTTCTCGCCATTGATGACGGCGGCAATATTGGAGTCAACAAAACTCTGCCGTCTCGAAAAGCCCAGACCCCACTCAAACACAATCATAGCGGCGAAAAAGAACAGTACAATAATGATGATGGGTAGTATCATCTTACGTAAAGCTTCAAACATCAGTCGTTTCTCCTTTTGCTTTTCTTATGCTTAAGCATCCTTTGCCCTTTAGGTCCGGCTGAGGGCTGCAACAAATCAAAGATACAGTTAAACCAGCCTTAATGGCAATAGTACAATAGCAATAATAACATGAAAATCATTGTATTTTGAGCTTAAACTGCCGTAAATTTGCGATTGTTTAATTAGGTAGAGGTTACCCACGATGAGATTATCGACTAAAGCTTGCGGTATATTAACAACAACAATCATTGCTGTCACTACTTCCTGCCTGGCTAGGGTGGAATGGCCGCTTAGAGAAAGTATTGACCTTTCGTCCGGATTTGGAGATTACCGCCCCGGTCATTTCCACTTTGGCCTTGATCTTCGCACCGGCGGGGAAATAGGGTCTAGGGTATATTCGCCTGTTGATGGCTTTGTGTCAAGAGTCCGCACCTCGTACTATGGTTATGGTAAGGTTTTGTATATCAAAGGGGATGACGGGTATGAATATGTATTTGGTCACTTGGCCAATTTCGCCGTCAAAGTTGATCAGCCCTTGAAAACCTCCCAGGTAGCTGCCCGGCGATACTACCAGGACATCAGTTTTCCTAAAGACTCTATCCGAATAAAAAAGGGTGAGTTCATTGCTTACTCCGGTCAGACTGGCGCCGGAGCTCCCCACCTCCAGTTTGAGAAACGTAGCGGCAACAATGCCCCTCTTAATCCCTTAATGTATGGTCTTGAACTGCGTGACGAAACGCGGCCGGTATTCACGCGGGTCGGTTTTCAGATGACAGATGACAGCTCACTTTTTGACGATGGTACGCGGAAGATGTTTTTTGAAATTACATCAGGCAAAAAGGCGGGACAATACACGCTTGACACTGTGTTGTACTTCCATCGTCCGTTTGGGATTCTTGCGGACTGTTTTGACCGGATGCGTCCTGGTGGTATGAAGCAGGCGGTGTATAAGCTGTCGCTGTTCATTGATGACAAACCTTTCTACAAAGTTATATTTGATTCCCTTGATTTTACAACCATGCGCGCGGTTGGTCTTGAATACGATTATCTGGAGGCGGTGGAGGAGAGAACAAGGGTCAGAACGCTGTTCAAGAAGATCGGCAATGACTATCTAGGCAGCCGAGCTATAAATAGTAACCGGGGGATTATTGGTTTTGGTAATGGCACCCATGGTACGGTGCGGATAGGACGTCATCAGGCAAAGATTATTGCGCAAGACTGTTTTGGGAACAGCTCGCAACTGTCTTTTGAGTTTCTGCTGGGACCGGAGGGAAATGTATTCAATCTTGACTCAACAGTGGTCGTGCCTCCTGACACTACCCGGTTTTTCTTCACACCGACACTCGAGTATACAGAGCTGGGAATTGATTCGGTAAGAGTCTTTCTCAACCGTGGAGAGCTCTGGGGGCCGCCGCCAACCGTAAGGGTCTTGCCGCTTGAGGGTGGGGAATTGCAGTGCGAGGTCGTTGCTTACGAAGTCCGCACGGCCGTGCTGTGGCTTTTTCTCTTTGCTCACAAAGGCTGTTTGATTCGTGACAATCTTTTTAACGGTCTTCTGAGTAAAGGACCGAGCAAAATCGATCTAGAACATGAAGTCCTCGAGGACGGTTTATTGTTGTCAATAAATTCCAGAGGAAAGAAGGGGTCAAAGGCGCGGCTGGAGCTGTATTACCGAGACAGTTTGCTGGGAATCGAGTATCCACGCTACTTTAACATGACCAAATATATCTGTTTCATTCCACCCCAGAAGAGATATGCCCGGATTGACCGGATAAAGGCGTTGATGACTGAGGACACCAGCTATACTTCCGGATTATCTGATTCCGTCCATATCGTTGCCGTAGGCTATAAGTCTAGCCAGGATATAGCCATAGATGACTATTTTTCCCTGCATCTTGGCTGCGACAACTTTTATCGCCCACGCTTCCTTGAGTTAAAAAAGACGTCTCTTATCAATCGGTCGATATTAGGATTGAACTCGGCTTACTACCAGATTTTCCCGAAGGCTTTTGTCTGCCGTAAAGATTTTGATATCTCACTCAAGATCCCCGCTTTCAACCAATTCAATAGTCACAGTGGGATCTGTTGGCTTGATGAAAAAGAGGATCGCTGGGTCTGGCTGGACAGCAACGTCTTTGAAGACAACGTGCTCAGGGCTAAGTCAACGGGCGGCGGATTGTTTGCGGCAGTTTTCGATTACGATCCACCTCGAATCAAATACCTGAGCATAGCTGACGGACGGACGTATCAAAACCGCCGGCCGGCAATCAACTTTGTCATAGACGATACACTCTCCGGAATTGGGGATGACAGGGATATTGTTATCAAGGTTGATGGCCAATGGTTAATTCCGGAATACGACCCTGAGACGCACAAATGTATGACGAAGCCGCTGGAGCCATTAAGTGCCGGCAGACATCACCTGGGTATCAGAGTCACTGACCGAGCGGGGAATCTCAGTGAACAATATCTTAACTTCTACGTTAAACAAACAAAGAAAAGAATGAAGCCCTGACGGTCGGTAAAAGGCACGACTTGTTTATCCCAATCAAAGACGACACTCCAACCATTCGGAAACCGTACTTAACGATTACTTTGATTGTTGTCAACAGCCTGATTTTTCTCTATGCGATTGCATTAGGGGCGCGCGGTTTCCACCTGTTCACCATTCGATTCGGCTACATACCGTTTGAGTTCGTTAATAGTGTTGAATTAACTCCTCAGTTGTCAGCCTCGACATATCTGACTCCATTCACCTCGATGTTCATGCACGGCGGCTGGCTGCACCTGATCGGCAACATGCTTTTTCTCTGGATCTTCGGAAACAACATTGAGGACTATTTCGGGCCGGTGAAGTTTATACTCTTCTATATCTTGTCAGGTCTGGCTGCCATCGCGTTGTACACTCTTTTCGGCCCTTCCTCTCAGGTGCCGTTAGTTGGAGCGTCGGGTGCGATTGCCGGCGTCATGGGGGCGTATATAGTCTTGCACCCACGGGAGCGGATCACGGTGCTGGTGGTCTTTTTCTTTATCCAGTTTGTGGTGCTTCCGGCAAAAGTCGTTCTGGGCTTATGGTTTGTTTACCAGCTCTTGATGTCGTTTATCGGGAGCGCCACCGGCGGTGGGGTGGCCTGGATGGCGCACGTGGGAGGTTTCGCTTTCGGCTGGGCTGTATTGAAGTTGCTCACCAGGAGAGGAAGACGGCGTGGCTCCGCCTCCGACGGCCAACGCACCTACCGCGTCAAGTGGGATTAGCCGCCGGACATATCAACACGACAAGCGCGTTTTATCTTAGTATGGTCTGTTAGCATGGGTGCCGCACTTGCTAGCGGCAGGCTGTGCTAAGCATTGGCACAGTAGACAGGTCAATTGTAACCTCATTCTTGTTTTAGACTTTCCACAGCACATCTGTTAGCTACACGTACACCCGCTCTAAAAAAAGGGGAACCATTAGGGAGAACCCGTTTGCTCAATTCTTTCGTATTGGATATATTATAAGAATAAGCGTTTATAAAGTGTGACTATGGCGGTTGAAGTACATTCCAAAGATATACGGCCCCGGGCGCCTTTCAAGCTGCGCTCTAACCTTACTCCGAAAGGAGACCAGCCGCAGGCGATTAAAGAGTTGCTGGAAGGACTTGAGGCGGGAAGAAAGCATCAAACCCTGCTGGGAGTTACCGGGTCGGGCAAAACGTTCACCATTGCTAATGTGATCGCTCAATATGGTAGGCCGGTGCTGGTCATTTCGCACAACAAGACCCTGGCTGCTCAGCTCTATGGTGAGCTGACAGCCTTCTTCCCGGAAAATGCTGTTGAATTCTTTATCAGCTACTATGACTATTACCAGCCGGAGGCCTACATCCCCACCACTGATACCTATATTGAGAAAGATACCTCCATCAACGAGGATATTGACCGTCTTCGTCTGCGGGCGACGGCATCCCTGTTGGAACGGGACGATGTGATAATCGTGGCTTCGGTTTCGTGCATCTATGGCTTAGGTTCTCCAGAAGAATACAAAAAGCAATACTTGTTTGTCGAAAGGGGCGCGGAGTCGGATCGGGATGCGTTTATCAGGCGGTTGATAGACATCCACTACAATCGCAATGATATTGATTTCTCGCGTGGCAATTTCCGGGTGAGAGGGGATACGATTGAGCTTATACCGGTCTACCATGAAAACGCCTTTCGAATTGAGTTTTTCGGCGACGAAATTGATCGGATCACAGAGATCAATCCTCTAACTGGAGAAATCCTGAAGGAAAGGGAGCGGCTGGCTATATACCCGGCCAAGCATTTCATTACGTCCCGGCCCCAGCTCGAACAAGCTATTGTAGCCATCGAACAGGAGCTTACCGAAAGGCTTGAAGAATTCCGCTCCCAAAACAAACTTCTTGAGGCCCAGCGGCTCGAAAGCCGCACCAAATACGACATCGAAATGTTGAGAGAAATCGGCTACTGCACCGGCATTGAGAACTACTCTCGCCATCTTACCGGCCGCAAACCGGGAGAGCGACCGTTTACTTTGATAGACTTTTTCCCACCTGAATTCATAACAGTTATCGACGAGTCTCACCAGACGGTTCCCCAGGTTCGCGGGATGTTTGCCGGCGACCGCAGTCGTAAGGAGACTCTGGTAACCCACGGTTTCCGCCTTCCCTCGGCGCTTGACAACCGGCCACTTTTCTTTGAAGAGTTCGATGGTCTTATGAACCGGATGATCTATGTCTCGGCAACTCCGGCTGAGTATGAGTTAAAAAAGTCGGAAGGGATCATTGTTGACCAGGTCATACGTCCCACTGGGCTCCTCGATCCGGTTATCACAGTGAAGCCCCTGGGGACACAGGTTGACGATCTTCTCCAACAGGTTAAGCTGCGCCAGGCGAAAGGTGAGCGCACGCTGGTGACTACTCTGACTAAGCGGATGGCGGAGGATTTGACGGAGTACATGAACAAGATGGGAGTGCGGGTGCGCTATCTCCACAGTGAGATCGATACCATCGACCGCACCGGCATCATTCGTGACCTGCGTTTGGCGGAGTTTGACGTGCTGGTGGGAGTTAATCTTCTGCGTGAGGGATTGGATTTGCCGGAAGTGTCGTTAGTGGGGATATTGGATGCCGACAAGGAGGGTTTTTTACGGTCGGAAAGCTCACTTATCCAAACAGCCGGTCGTGCCGCCCGGAACAAAAACGGCGAAGTCATACTGTACGCCGACAAAATCACCAAATCGATGCTAAAAGCAATCGATGAAACCAACCGCCGTCGGGCAAAGCAGCTCGCCTACAACAAGAAGCACCATATCAATCCGGAAACGATTTACAAAACTCGTGAAGAGATTCTCCGCTCAACGAGGTTTGCTGACAGCAAGACGGTTGAAGAGATAACATTCGAGAAACCAAGTAGCTTTACCCGAATGAGCCGGGAGGATCAACTTGCCTTTATGATGAAAGCAATGAAAAAAGCAGCCGAGAACCTCGACTTTGAGACGGCGATACTCATGCGGGATGAGATAAAGAAGATGAAGCAGGAGATGAAAAAGAACAAGCGGAAGCGAAGATAACAACTGCTGGAAAGAGGTGTCACTATGATGCGGATAAAGCTTCATCTTTCTTTTATAGGTTTATTCTTGGTAGCGCTGGCGTTGGGATTCTCTTCGTCAGGGTGCGATGAAGGTGAGGTTTTTCGTATCCTCGACATAGACGAGATAAAGCGTTATATAGAAGAAGCTCCGGATGAGCCCGATCTTTTCCGTGTTGACGGCTTGATAGCAAATACTCCATACTACCTCCCATTTGACAGTACTGAGTATCGCGACTTTGTTGATTCGGTGACGAGAACGTTCGTAGTAAATGTGGCGGGACCATTTGATTTTGGGTACCTCGGTTACATTCAGGAGGCTTTAGCCACCGTCACTGATTGTTTTTATGTCCGAACCCAAAAGGTTTTGGGTTTGGATACCACGGAGCTGTTTAGTGAGAGAGATGTGACGAGATATGGTTATTTCTTGCAATTAGGAAACGAAAATAATCGTTTTATAGGTTGGAAGTTATGGGGGTTCAATAGCTTGGGCGAATCTAACACCCCCGCCCCTGTCAGGTTGTCCGTCAAAACCTTGGATGGCAAAAACAGCCTGGCGGCAAATCTGGGTGATTACCCCCATCAGCCACTTGGGTTCAAGGACTTCCCGTATATTAAGCTCTACGAAATCGACACGCTTAAAGATGACGATACCTTGATACTCAATGTCTCCCCGCGAAATCCTTTGGGTTACTATCACTTGGTCTCAGTCGTTGGCGATTCAGGTTTTTTAACGGAAGCCATGACTCGAATTGATTCTGTTCATTGGGTGGATACAATCAAAACACCAGCGAACAACCCGCGCTTATGGAACATTGTTTTCATTCAGTCATTCCGGAACCCGCCATCGGGTCAGTATGTTAGAGGTTGGTGTATTCCTTACTATGTTCGTCAGTAACCGGTGGAGTCGGTGATATTGGCCGTAGGGTGGCTGCGATTATGCGAAAAAGTGTTGCGATTTTGTCCCCATTTTGATAGCTTAACATTAAATAAGCGGGAGTAACTCAGCTGGTAGAGTCACAGCCTTCCAAGCTGTTGGTCGCGAGTTCGAACCTCGTCTCCCGCTTTTTGTAAGCCACCGACAAATACATTGTAACACAACAGGTTACACACTTACGAGAAAGAGCATCTGCGGTCACCTTGTTCTACACTGTTTAATTATCGAACAAAAAGCCTAATATGAATTATAATTGAGCCGAAAATAGGTGAAGTGCCGGAAAAACAGTTGTGATAATGAAAATTCAGCATTTTTTTACGATTTATAGTAATTTTGGCTTGACTTACTTTGGCATTAGGATGTAATATTTAGGTTCGCTTTTTGGAACAAGGTGGGTTCAGCCTATTTTTTTTGGCTGGAAAGTTGACTGAAGTTGACGGCCCAGATAGCTCAGTCGGTAGAGCACATCCTTGGTAAGGATGAGGTCACCAGTTCAATCCTGGTTCTGGGCTCTTGAAAATATGTAAAGTAGAGGAGTTCCTCGGATATGGCGAAGGAGAAGTTTGAGCGGACGAAGCCGCATGTGAATGTGGGGACGATAGGTCACGTTGATCACGGGAAGACGACGTTGACGGCGGCGATGACGATGGTTTTGGCGCGCAAGACAAAGACGCAGGTGCGGTCGTTTGATTCGATAGACAATGCGCCGGAGGAGCGGGAGCGGGGGATCACGATCGCCACGGCGCACGTGGAGTATGAGAGTGAGAAGCGTCACTATGCGCATGTGGACTGTCCGGGACATGCGGACTATGTGAAGAACATGATCACGGGAGCGGCGCAGATGGATGGGGCGATCTTGGTGGTGAGTGCGGCGGATGGGCCGATGCCTCAGACGCGGGAGCACATATTGTTGGCGCGCCAGGTTGGAGTGCCGTACATCTTGGTGTATCTCAACAAGGTGGACATGGTGGATGATCCGGAGCTTTTGGATTTAGTGGAGTTGGAGGTACGTGATTTACTGAATCAGTATCAATTTCCGGGGGACGAGGTGCCGGTGATTCGGGGGAGTGCGTTGGAGGCGATGACGGCGGGTGCGGATGAGTCGAAGAGTTTGGATGATCCGGCTTTCAAGTCGGTTCATGAGTTAATAGAGGCGTTGGACACCTACATCCCGGAGCCGAAGCGGGAGACGGACAAGCCGTTTTTGATGCCGGTGGAGGATGTGTTTTCGATCACGGGTCGTGGGACGGTCGGTACGGGGCGAGTGGAGAGGGGAGTAATCAAGCAGGGCGACGAGGTAGAGATCATTGGTTTTGGCGAGACGCGCAAGACGGTGGTAACGGGTGTGGAGATGTTTCGCAAGCTTTTGGATCAGGCGCAGGCGGGGGACAATGTAGGGTTGTTGTTGCGGGGAGTGGAGAAGGATGAGTTAGAGCGGGGGATGGTGGTGGCGCAGCCGGGGACGGTGATGCCGCACACGAAGTTTAAGGCGGAGGTGTATATATTGACGAAGGAGGAGGGAGGTCGTCACACGCCGTTTTTCAGTGGATACCGGCCGCAGTTTTATTTTCGGACGACGGATGTGACGGGAGTGGCGCAGTTACCGGAGGGTGTGGAGATGGTGATGCCGGGTGACAATGTGAGTTTGACGGTGGAGTTAATCACGCCGATCGCGATGGAGAAGGAGTTGCGGTTTGCGATTCGTGAGGGCGGTCGCACGGTTGGCGCCGGCGTCATCGCTGAAATCCAGGAGTAGAAAAGGTACCAGCGCATGAATGTGCAGAAAATCAGGATTCGATTAAAAGCGTATGACCACTACGCACTGGATAGGTCCGCTAAGGAAATAGCCCGGACCGTTATTCGTACCGGGGCTCGCTTGGTGGGACCGATCCCTCTGCCGACGAAACGAACAGTATACACAGTTCTTCGTTCGCCGCATGTCGACAAGAAGTCTCGGGAGCAATTTGAAACCAGGATACATAAGCGCCTAATCGACATCTATGATTCGACACCGCAGACGGTTGATGCGTTGATGAAACTTGATTTACCGGCCGGTGTGGATGTGGAGATCAGAACTTAGCCTGAGAAACAGCAATGAAAGAAATACTCGGCAGAAAAATTGGGATGACCCGTGTCTTCAAACAAACCGGTGAAGCGGTTTCGGTCACGGTCATTGAAGCTGGGCCCTGTTGGGTGGTGTCCAAAAAGGCTGAGAAAAAGGACGGTCACCACACTTATCAGGTCGGGTTCGGCACTTGCCACAAATCTCGTGTCAATAAACCGACAGCCGGTCAATTCGCCAAAGCGAAGGTCGAACCAACGCGATACCTAAGGGAAGTACGGTATGATGATGCAGAACTGGATATTGGCGCGGCTATGAAGGTTGATGTGTTCAAGGTTGGTGAACGAGTGGATGTAACCGGCATTTCCCGCGGTCTTGGTTTTGCCGGCGGCATGAAGCGACATCATTTCTCCGGAGCGAATAAAACACACGGGCAGTCGGACCGCTGGCGGGCTCCCGGATCAATAGGCCAGTCCTCTTACCCTTCACGTGTCTTCAAGGGCCTGCGCATGCCCGGTCGCATGGGAAGGGATAAGGTGACCGTTTTGAATTTGGAGATTGTCCAGATTATTGAGAAGGAAAACCTGATGCTTATCAAAGGAGCTGTACCCGGTAATCGAGGCTCGCTGGTTAAAGTGCGTATAACTAATCGGAGCTGATGGTGGTCACTGGCTATGGATGTGAATGTCTACAATCAAGAAGGTGAACAAGTCGGGTCGGTTGAGTTGAAGCCCGAAGTGTTTGGGGTTGAACCGAACGAGGCGGTTGTTCACCAGTATATGGTGAATTACCTGGCTCGGCAAAGAGAGGGTAATGCCTCGACCAGGACGCGGTGCGAGGTTCGCGGAGGAGGGAGAAAACCCTGGCGTCAAAAGGGAACCGGGCGCGCCAGGGCGGGCACGATCCGTTCTCCACTATGGCGCGGAGGTGGGACGACTTTTGGTCCCCAGCCAAGGAGTTATGGTTCCAGGATGCCCAGACAGATGAAACGACTGGCTATACGATCTGTGCTTTCCGAGAAAGCCAAAGCTGAGCGCATTAAAGTTCTCGATCGGATTGAGCTCAGTGAGATTAAGACTAAAGCAGTTCATGGCGTCATGTCCAAACTGGATTTGGAAAACAAGAAGTGTCTGGTCCTGGATGAAGGTAGCAATGGCAATCTGCTCCTGTCATGCCGTAACCTTCCGAAAGTCAAATATTGTCGCGCTACGTTGACCAACGGCTATGATATTCTTAATGCCGACTGGTTGGTCTTCACTAAAGCGGGCTTGGAGAAAGTCGAGGAGGTGTTCGGATGAAAGCTGATTACCTACAGATCATTAAGTCGCATATCACAACCGAACGCACTACCAAGCTCCGTGAAAAGGGCAACGAGTATGTTTTTGAAGTAAGCCGGAGCGCTAATAAGTTTGTTATCATGAAGGCCGTTGAAGAGGCCTTTAAGGTGAAGGTTGATTCAGTACGGACTATAACGGTTCCGGGGAAGAGGCGCCGCTTGGGACGCAATGAAGGAAAGACAAAAGCTTGGAAGAAAGCGGTGGTCAAGCTGAAGCACGGCGAAACCATCAAGATTTTTGAGAATGTATAGGTTGGTAGTCAACAATGGCTGTTAAGAAATTTCGCCCTATAACCCCGTCGCTGCGGTTTAGAACAGTCCCCACGTTCGAGGAAATTACTTCCCGGGTGCCGGAAAAATCTCTTTTGGAGCCGCTGCACAAAACGGGGGGACGCAATAACAAAGGGCGAATCACGGCCTTCTGTCGCGGTGGAGGGCACAAGCGTCATTACCGGAAGATTGATTTCAGGCGCGATAAGCGCGATATCCCAGCTCGCGTAGCTTCTATTGAGTATGACCCTAATCGTTCAGCTCGGATTGCTCTGTTGCATTATGTTGATGGAGAAAAGCGCTACATCCTCGCTCCGGTTGATCTTAAAGTGAATGACATAGTAGTGGCGGGTGAAAATGCGGATAACCGGATCGGTAACGCCATGCCACTGGGGAAAATGCCTCTGGGGACAACCTGTCACAACATTGAGTTGCGACCTGGACGGGGTGGTCAGTTAGCGCGTTCGGCGGGGTCTTTTGTTCAGTTAATGGCTAAGGAAGGTAATAAGGCAATTTTGAAGCTACCCTCTGGTGAGGTGAGAACCGTACCCAGTGCGTGCTTTGGCACTATCGGACAGTTATCCAACATCGACCACAAGAATATCATGTGGGGCAAAGCAGGAGTAGCTCGATGGCGAGGAATTCGGCCATCCGTGCGCGGGGTAGCGATGAATCCGGTTGATCATCCCATGGGTGGTGGAGAGGGAAAAAGTTCCGGCGGACGGCACCCCTGCACCCCATGGGGCAAGCCAACCAAAGGACTTAAGACCAGAAGTAAGCGTAAATCGATCGATCACTTGATCCTTGACCGGAGAACGAAGATTTAGACGCGGAGATAGAGAAATGCCTCGATCGCTTAAGAAAGGACCGTTTGTAGACGGCAAGTTGTTGAAAAAAGTTGAAACGCTCAACCAGAGCGGGGAGAAGAAAGTTGTCAAAACCTGGTCGCGACGCTCAACGATTCTTCCAGAGTTCGTGGGGCATACCTTTGCTGTTCATACCGGGAGCAAGTTTGTGCCGATCTACATAACGGAAAACATGGTTGGCCACAAACTTGGCGAATTTGCTCCCACCCGTACGTTCCGCGGACATGGTGGTAAACTGGCTGAACGGACCTCCTCGGTGAAAGGGTAAGGTGAGGGTATGCTGGTGCAGGCAACTGCTCGATTGAGGTATCTCAGCATTCCGCCCAAAAAGATGCGTCTGATGGCAAACCTCGTGAAGGGCTTACCGGTAGAAAAGGCTCTCAATATTCTGAATTTCACGCCGAAGATTGCTGCCCATCACATTGCTAAAACAGTGAAGTCGGCTGCTGCCAATGCCCTGTCAGTGGAGGGAACGGATCATTTGAGACCTGAGAACCTTCTCATTAAGAAGATCACGGTTGATGCTGCCCCAACAGCGAAGAGAATTCGCTTCCAGTCAATGGGACGGGCCTTCCGCTACCGTAAACGTTTTTGTCACCTAACCGTTGTGCTCGAGGGTGAAACTGATGTTACGTCGGCTGGAAAGATTAGAGGGAAGAGATTGAAAAAGAAAGAAGTGACGGAGACGCCCGAAGCCGATCAAAAAAAGAAAGCGGTTAAGAAGACCACAAGAAAGGCCTCTGCCAAGGAAGTAAAAGGAGAGTAGTTTTGACTTTTTGGTGTAACGGACGAAGGAGTTAATTTTGGGACAGAAGACAAATCCAATTGGGCTGCGCGTTGGAATCATAAAGCCTTGGAATAGCAGGTGGTTTGCCTCTGGCCGAAACTTCCCCAACTTGATCTATGATGATCTTATGATCAAGAGGTATATCAGTAGGCGTCTTGACAATGCCGGTATAGCCAGTGTTTTCATCTCTCGTGATGCTAAAAAGGTGACTGTCGACATTCATACTTCTCGTCCGGGTATTGTGATCGGGCGTAAAGGGGCTGAAGTCGACAAGCTTCGTGAGGAGTTGCAGCTTCTGACCCAAAAAGATATCATGTTGAACATTGTCGAGGTGAGAAAGCCGGAGTTGTCGGCTCAGCTTGTTGGCGACGCTATCGCTCGGCAGTTGGAGGGTCGTGTTTCTTTCCGTCGAGCGATGAAAAAGGCACTAGCGGCTTCCATGAAGATGGGAGCGGTGGGTATTAAGATTCAATGTGCCGGTCGTCTTGCAGGCACTGAGATTGCTCGTACGGAGAAGTATCGGGAGGGCCGAGTTCCCTTGCATACACTGCGGGCCGATATTGATTACGCCACTTCTACAGCTCACACGACATACGGATGTATTGGCGTGAAGGTGTGGATTTGCCGCGGTGAGATTTTAGAGACCGGCCAATTTTATAAAGGGGAAGAGAAGCGCGAACCAGAGCGTGAGGAAGCTCCAGCGGCTCGCCCAAGGAGGCGGGAGCGGGGTGGCGAAAAGCGCAAACATCCTCGCGGTCGCGTTCGCCGGCCTGCAACCGTAGGTGAGGGTCATGGTGGTGCGCCACCGAAAGGCCGTCGCCCGGAACCTGCCCGCAAGAGTGAAACCACCGGTGCAAAAAACCGATCGGCGGGGAAAAAGGCTGATACTGGTTCCTCTTCGACGCCAAAGGAGACTAAGTAGGAAAAGGCCGTGACTCTGGAGTACTAGTTTATGTTAATGCCGAAGAAGACAAAATTCCGCAAGGCTCAGCGAGGGCGACTGACCGGGAAAACGAAGGGTGGCGCGGCAGTCAATTTTGGTGAGTTTGGTCTTAAGGCTTTGGAACCCTGCTGGCTGACGAACCGACAAATCGAGGCCGCCCGTATTGCCATGACGAGATTCATCAAGCGCGGCGGTAAAATTTGGATTCGGATTTTCCCCGATAAGCCGGTAACCAAGAAACCGGCTGAAACTCGCATGGGAAAGGGGAAAGGTGCCCCGGAGTACTGGGTGGCGGTTGTCAAACCAGGTCGCATTCTCTTCGAAATTGAAGGTGTTTCTGAAACGCTTGCCCGTGAAGCGCTGCGTCTGGCGGCCAACAAGCTCCCGATGAGAGCGAAGTTTGTCACGCGTGAAGATACGGAGGGAGCGTAAAGATGTTGAAGGTTCGAGCGCTGAGGGAGATGACTCGAGATGAACTGTTGCAAAAGCAACATGACCTGCTTGAAGAACGGTTTAACCTACGCATGAGGAAATCTCTGAAGTCGCTGGACAACCCTCTGCGTCTAAGGCAGATTCGTAAAGAAATAGCCAAGATCATGACAATCTTGAATGAAGACAGGCTTGGGATTCGTAAGGTAGCCGACCAAACCGCTTCTATATTGTCTACCACCAGCGCGAAAGAGAAGGGTAAAGAGAAACGAGGAAGTAACTGATGACTGAAGCGAGAAGTCAAACCAGACGAAAAGTACGAGTTGGCACGGTTGTTTCGGACAAGATGGATAAGACTATCGTTGTGCGGATCGACCGAACCATCAGACACCCACTGTACCAAAAAATATTTCGTACCTTCTCGAAGTTTTATGCCCATGATGAGAATAACCAAGCCAGAATCGGTGATATGGTGCGCATCATGGAAACAAGGCCCTTGTCGGCTAAGAAACGCTGGCAGCTGGTGGAGATAGTGGAGAAGGTAAAGTAACCGAACTGGTGATGAATACTGTGGCTGGACGAAGGTGATGACTCGATGATTCAAGAGTATACAGTTTTATCGGTGGCAGATAATTCCGGGGCTAAGAAAGCGATGTGCTTTCGTATTCTTGGCGGACGCAAGAAGTACGCCAGCATCGGCGACATCATTGTGGTTACAGTAAAAGAGGCGATACCGGGTGGAACGGTCAAGAAATCGGAAGTTTGTAAAGCAGTCGTCGTGAGAACCAAATCGCAGGTTCAGCGCAAGGATGGTTCTACGATTCGCTTTTCTGATAACGCTGCGGTGATTATCAATGAACAGCGGGAACCCCGCGGAACCCGCATATTCGGTCCCGTGGCCCGTGAGTTGCGTGAAAAGCAGTTTCTGAAAATTATGTCCCTGGCACCAGAGGTATTGTAGGTGAAAG